>Ga0209755_10002419_pt1 | contig 25735 bp, 26 predicted proteins | sample TergutCo191P1_FD_187301 | JGI IMG/M metagenome (GOLD analysis project Ga0209755, IMG submission 187301) | Cornitermes sp. P1 segment gut microbial communities from Petit-Saut dam, French Guiana - Co191P1 (SPAdes) (version 2) | ecosystem: Host-associated > Arthropoda: Insects > Digestive system...
ATGCAGTAAACCAACAAGACCCGCACATAATGTAAAAGACGATGGATCAAAAGCACGCGTCTGCAAAAAGTGCGGAGCAGAAATCTAAGAGAGGAGCAGCCGAATTATGACAAGAATGAAGAAGAAATATAAAGAAGAGGCAGTTCCTGCTCTTATGAAGAAATTTGAATACAGTAGCGTTATGGAAGTTCCAAAAATCGAGAAGATTGTTGTCAACGTAGGTTGCGGCGACGCTCGTGATAATGCTAAAGCCATTGATGCTGTTGTAAAAGATATCTCAGCAATCACAGGACAAAAGGCAGTTGTTACAAAGGCTCGCAAGTCTGTAGCTAACTTTAAACTCCGCGAGGGAATGCCGGTTGGAGTGAAGGTAACACTAAGAGCAGACAAGATGTGGGAATTTCTTGACAGACTCCTAAACGTAGCGCTTCCACGTGTGCGTGACTTCCGCGGTATCAGTGCAAACTCTTTTGATGGACGCGGAAACTATGCAGTTGGGCTAAAAGAGCAACTTGTTTTTCCGGAAATCGATTATGATAAAATCGAAAAAATCCGTGGCATGGATATAGTAATATGCACGACTGCAAAGACAGACGAGGAGGCTCGTGAGCTACTTACTCATATGGGCACCCCGTTTATCACACAGACGTAGGGAGGAATACTGATGGCAAAGAAATCTATGATTCTAAAGCAGCGCAGAGAGCCAAAGTTCTCTTCCCGCCGCTACAACCGCTGTAAAATCTGCGGTCGCCCACATGCATACTTGCGCGATTACGGTGTATGCCGTATATGCTTCCGCAATCTAGCCTACAAAGGCCAGATCCCCGGCGTACGTAAAGCATCTTGGTAATTTTTCCGCCATGCTTTGTCTCGGGGACTTGCAGTATCTCATACAGCTACGTTCTCTCGACATCGCCTGACGAAAAAATTCCTCAAGATCAATCTTGGTAAATGTAGAATGTAAAATACTAAGTGTTGAAACATTTGCATTTAATACATACTACCTGCCAAAAGTAACTACACCGAAAGGTCAGAGAATGCGTCTGTGCCAAATGTGTAATAGAATAACCAAATAATTCTACATTATACATTTTACACTATACATTCCCTAGATACCATCGGTGCGAAAACAGGCTTCGGTCTGTAACCTTAGATAGGAGGAAATGCAATTATGCAGATTACTGACCCCATTGCCGATATGCTTACGCGTATCAGAAATGCGAGTGCGGCGAAGCATCCAACCGTGGATATTCCCGCATCAAACATGAAAAAATCGATTGCAGAAATTCTGCTGCAAGAGGGTTATATCAAAAATTATCAGCTGATAAGCGATGGTATTCAAGGCGTTATTAAAGTTACGCTGAAATACAATGGGACTGAAAAGGCCATTTCGGGCCTACGCCGTGTCTCAAAACCGGGTTTGCGCGTTTATGCAGGTGCAGATGAACTACCCTATGTTCTCAGAGGGTTGGGCATCGCAATTATTTCAACTTCACAAGGAGTCATGACCGATAAAAAAGCCAGAACGGCTAAAGTCGGTGGTGAAGTCCTTGCGTTTGTCTGGTAGGGGGGCTATAAAATGTCTAGAATAGGAAGAGCGCCGATAACAATTCCCGCCGGAGTAAAAGTTGAAGTAAAAGAGGGAAATGTCGTTGCAGTTAAAGGACCTAAAGGAGAACTTGAAAGTCCAATAAACCACGAGATAACTGTAGAGGTAGAAGACGCAACAATAAACGTAACTCGCCCATCAGATACCCCAAAACACCGCAGCTTGCACGGTCTGTCACGCTCACTCATAAACAACATGATTACAGGTGTAAACGAAGAGTTTAAAAAAGAACTGGAAATTAACGGTGTTGGTTATAGAGCGGCAAAGGAAGGCAATAAACTTGTAATGAACCTCGGATACTCTCACCAAGTAATTGTTGAAGAGACAGACAGCATTAACATTGATGTTCCGGCACCAAACAAAATTATCATCAGTGGAATAAACAAGCAGGAAGTCGGACAGTTCGCTGCCGACATTAGGAAGAAAAGACCGCCGGAACCCTATAAGGGCAAAGGCATCAGATATCTTAACGAGGTCGTTCGCCGCAAAGAAGGCAAGACCGGAGCTAAATAAAAGGAGGTGTGCCTAAATGATTAATAAACCAGATACAAATGCGCAACGTAAAAAGCGCCACAAGAGAGTGCGCGGTAAGATTTCGGGTACGCCGGAGCGCCCAAGGCTCAATGTTTTTCGCAGTGAAAAACATATTTATGCCCAGGTTATTGACGATGTCGCAGGTGTAACGCTCTGCTGTGCATCTTCAGTTGAAAAGGCTTTTGCCGGAGCGGGTGGAAATAAGGAAGCTGCGAAGAAGGTTGGCTCGATGATTGCCGAGCGTGCAAAAGCTAAAGGCTTAGAAACTGTGGTTTTTGACCGCGGTGGATACATTTACCACGGACGTGTAAAAGAACTTGCAGAAGCTGCCCGCGAGGGCGGACTGAAATTCTAACGGGAGGAGGAAACAACATGGCTTTTGAAAATAATAACAATCCGGGGAACAATAACCGCAATAATCAAGGCAGAAGAGACAACAGACGGGACCCGCGCAAGGAAGAAGTCCAGTCAGAGTTTACGGAAAAAGTCGTTTCCTTAAACCGTGTTTCTAAGACTGTTAAGGGCGGACGTATCTTTAAGTTCGCTGCCCTGTGTGTCGTAGGTGACGGTAAAGGTCGTGTCGGGTTTGGTCTCGGCAAGGCAGGCGAAGTTTCCGAGGCTATCCGCAAGGGTATAGAAGATGCAAAGAAAAACGTAACAACAATTACGGTTTCAGGTTCAACAATACCACATGAGGTTATCGGTGCTTATGGTGCCGGCAGGGTTCTCTTAAAACCTGCACCTCCCGGTACGGGTGTTATCGCAGGCGGAGCGGTTCGCGCTGTCGTCGAAGCAGCCGGTATATCGGATATCAGGACAAAGTGTTTGCGCTCAAACAATCCTCAGAATGTCGTTGCAGCTACCATGGTTGGTCTTAAGTCACTGCGTGACGCGGCGGCTGTAGCAAAAACAAGAGGAAAAACAGTAGAGGAAATTGTCGGCTAGGATTTTGGGGAGTAGGGACCATGGAGTAGGGATTAGAAAGACGAAGTATACGGATCTAATCTTAGACCTGAAGCCCATAGACACTAATCCCTAATATCTAATCCCTAATCCCTATTCAAGGAGGACAACATGGCTAATTTAAAGATTAAGCTCGTAAAGAGCCTATGTGGCAGGCGCGATAAACATATCGCAACGGTCAAATCCCTCGGGCTTAAAAAAATCGGAAGCGAAGTGATTCAGCCCGATAACCCGCAAACCAGAGGCAAGATTGCACAAGTCCGCTATCTGGTTACAGTAACGGAAGAGTAAGGAGGACGTGATTAATGAACTTACACGATCTCACTCCCGCTAGAGGAGCTACCCACGTTGGAAAACGCAAAGGCCGAGGCCGCGCTACAGGCAACGGCAAAACCGCCGGACGCGGACATAAGGGTCAAAAATCCAGAAGCGGCGGCGGAACAAGAATCGGCTTTGAAGGTGGTCAAATGCCCCTTGCAAGACGTGTTCCCAAAAGAGGCTTTAACAATATTTTTGCAAAGCCGCTAACGGCGATTAATGTTGCAGCGCTGAACAGATTCCCGAATGGATCAACCGTAGGTGCGCAAGAGCTATTGGAGGCAGGTGTGCTTAGCAAGTGTGAATACGGGCTAAAGGTTCTTGGAAATGGAACACTGACTTCAAAGGTAACGGTCAAGGCAGCGGCTTTTTCCGAGTCGGCGAAACAGAAAATAGAATCAGCCGGCGGAAAGGCCGAGGTGGTATAAAGTGCTAACTACACTACGTAATGCATGGAGAGTTGAGGAAATTCGCAAGAAATTACTCTTTGTGATGTTTATGGTTTTGCTATACAGACTTGGTAATGCTGTGACCGTGCCATACGTCAATACCGCAATGTTGGCGGCGTTTTTCCAAGAACAACAGGGCACAATTCTTACACTTATTAACGTCATGTCAGGTTCTGCGCTTGAACGTGCGTCAATATTTGCGCTGTCAATACAGCCATACATCAACGCCTCGATTATCATGCAACTGCTGACGATTGCCATACCTGCCCTTGAGCGTATGCGCAAGGAAGGTGGCGAAGAAGGCAAAAAGAAAATCGAGAAGATTACACGCTACTCAACAATTGGCATTGCTGCACTTCAAGGTTATGCATATTATGTTCTCATGCAACGTGGTCTCGATGGGCAAACCAGTATGCTCGATCCGACCGCAACAGGCATTATGCCTGCATTGGTAATCGTTGCGACATTTATGACGGGTTCCGCAATTTTGATGTGGATGGGTGAGCAGATAACAGAGTTTGGTATTGGCAATGGTATTTCAGTTATCCTCTTTGTCAGCATCGTGGCTCGCTTCCCGGTTGAGATATTCCACATGATTACAGGTGTTGTAGTAAGACCGGAAACATGGTGGATAGTTGCACTTATGCTCCTTGGCGCTTTGGCAATAATTGTGCTCATTGTGGTTGTAAATAATTCTGAACGACGAATACCCGTGCAGTATTCCAAGAGGGTTGTCGGCAGGAAGGTCTATGGCGGGCAGTCAACACATTTGCCTATGAAGGTTAACATGTCTGGCGTTCTTCCAGTTATCTTTGCTCAGTCGATTGCATCGATACCGGCAACGATTGTCATATTTGTTCCGGCTTGGCAAAATAGTCCGATAATCAATGCCCTCGACCACACTAGCATAATATACATGGTTCTGTATTTCTTCCTGATTGTATTTTTCTCATACTTCTACTCGACAGTTCAGTTTAATCCAATCGAGATTGCAAATAATCTTAAAAAGAACGGTGGATTTATACCAGGCTTTAGAGCCGGTAAACCGACCAGTGAATTTATCCAAAAGGTCCTAACTAAAATCACGCTGTTCGGAGCCTTGTATCTAGCTATAGTGGCAATTGCGCCGATGATCGTCAGCGCAGTGTCTACAACAGCGGCAGCGGCGGGCGTGGCGATGGGTGGTACATCAATCATCATCGTAGTCAGTGTTGCACTTGAAACAATCAAGCAACTTGAGTCACAACTACTCATGAGACATTACAAAGGCTTCTTAGAATAAAAAATGCGGGGCGGGCATTACCGTCCGCCCCACATGTAACCCAGTAAGAGTTTCAAACGGAGGTACAGCATGAAGCTCGTATTAATTGGTCCGCCAGCCGCAGGAAAAGGCACGCAAGCCAGAATACTAGAAGGCATACTGGGTGCTCCGCAGATATCGACAGGCGACATATTGCGTGAGGCAGCTAAGAGCGGAACACCAATGGGGATAACGGCGGGAGCGCTTATAGATCATGGCGAATTTGTGCCGGATGAGATCATTTTGGAGATACTTTCGGAGAGACTGACCCATGATGATTGCAAAAATGGTTTTATACTTGATGGTGTACCGAGAACATTAAGTCAAGCTGAAACCTTTGAAAGACTTGGTCTTGAAATAGACTATGTGTTTTCAATAGAAGCTCCGGATAAGGTTATATTAAAAAGGGTAACGGATAGAAGACTGTGCTCAAACTGTCCCGAGACATATCACTTGATCTCAAAACCTCCCCAAAAAGCAGGCGTTTGCAATGTTTGCGGAAGCAGGCTAGTGTCCAGAGCTGATGATAATATTGAAATAACGAAGCACAGATTGCAGACTTACCACGGCCTGACCGAACCACTCAAAAATTTTTATGAGCAGAGAGGAAAGCTGTGGCATATAAACGGAGATTGTCCGGTAGAAGAAACAACAAATGAAATACTCGAAATTTTGGGTATAGACAAAAAATGATAAGAGTAAAAACCGCAAATGAGATAGAGCTTATGCGCCGAGCCGGTAAAATTGCCGCGGCAGCCCGGCTTTTGGCTGGGAAAATGGCGACGGCAGGCGCTACAACCCGAAATATAGATAAAAGAGTGCACGAGTACATAGTATCTAATGGAGCCGTGCCAACATTTCTGGGATATAATGGATTTCCATCAAGTATATGTATTTCTGTAAATGAGCAAGTTATTCATGGGATTCCATCGTCCAGAAAGCTAATAAGCGGAGACGTGGTCAGTATTGATATAGGTGTTACAAAGGATGGATTTATCGGAGATTGTGCGGCAACATTCATAGTCGGAGATTCAGCCCCTGAAGCCCAAAGACTTGTAGAAATCACAAGACTCTCCTTTTACGAAGGAATCAAGTTTGCAAAGCCCGGATACAGGGTGTCTGATATTTCAAGAGCTATTCAAAAGTGTGCCGAAGAAAACGGCTACTCAGTAGTTAGAAAGTATGTCGGTCACGGAGTAGGTTCGAAATTACACGAACCTCCTGAAGTCCCGAACTTCGTCGAAAGCCCAAGGAGAAAAGCAGATCCAAGACTTTTGCCAGGTATGACACTTGCTATAGAGCCGATGATTAATGCCGGCGGAGCGGAAGTCAAAGTGCTTGATGATGGTTGGACGGTTGTTACGACTGATGGTAAAAACTCAGCCCACTACGAAAACACCATACTAATCACCAGAAGAGAGCCTGAAATACTCACCGCCATAGAGGATTAAACCATGAGCATCGAAATAGCGGATGTGGTAATACCACTAAATGGCCGAGATGCAGGAAAACGCTTTATTGTTATCGGAGAAGAGGATGAATATTCACTTCTTGCAGATGGCAAGTGCCGCAGAGTCGAAAAGCCTAAGCGCAAAAAAAACAAGCATGTTAGGCGAGAAGACGGAATATCAGGTCCAATAGCGGAAAAACTGCTAAAAGGTGAAAAAGTTACTAACAGCGAAATTAGGCGGGTACTATTTGATGTGACCCACGGAGTTAAAGGAGGTATGTGAAATGGCGAAAGACGACATGATTGAGCTTGAAGGGATAGTAGTCGATTCGCTGCCCAACACTATGTTCCATGTGGATATAGGTAATGGGCATACGATTTTGGCGCATATCTCAGGTAAGCTCCGAATGAATTTTATAAGGATTCTACCGGGAGATAAAGTTACGGTGCAGATGTCACCATACGACTTAACCCGCGGTAGGATTACCTGGAGAAGTAAGTAACAGGTAACAGTTAATAATGAGACAGATAGCAGATAGCGATAGAGGAGGAACTCCACATGAAAGTTAGACCGTCAGTTAAGCCGATGTGCGAAAAGTGCAAAGTCATTAAGCGCAAAGGCCGGGTAATGGTGATATGCATCAACCCGAAACACAAACAAAGACAAGGTTAAACATAATAAGGAAGGATGATTGCATAATATGGCACGTATATCCGGTGTAGATTTGCCTAAAGACAAACGAATCGAAATAGCGCTGACTTATGTTTTTGGCATAGGCAGAACAAGCGCGAAGAAAATCCTTGAAACAACGGGCATTGATCCGAATACAAGGGTGAAAAACTTAACGGATGCAGATGAAGCTGCACTGCGTGAATGTATCGACAAGAGTTATATGGTCGAAGGTGACTTGCGTCGTAGCGTAGCGCTTGACATCAAGCGCCTGACGGAAATAGGTAGTTATCGCGGGCTGCGCCATAGACGCGGTCTTCCCGTGCGCGGACAGCGCAGCAAAACAAATGCGCGCACCCGTAAGGGACCTAAGCGCACAATCGCTAACAAGAAGAAGTAAGGGAGGGAAGCAGTAATGGCAGCACCCAAGGGTAAGAAAACCAGAACGAGGCGTCGCGAACGGAAAAATATTGAGAAAGGCGCCGTTCATATCAGGTCATCTTTTAACAATACAATGGTAACGGTGACAGACGTACATGGAAACGCCATCTCGTGGGCATCAGCAGGCGGAATGGGCTTCCGTGGAAGCAGAAAATCAACTCCCTTTGCCGCGCAGACGGCAGCGGAAACAGCAGCGAAAGCCGCGATGGAGCATGGTCTAAAAACCGTAGAAGTCTTTGTAAAAGGTCCGGGTTCCGGTCGTGAGGCAGCTATCAGGGCTCTTCAATCGGCAGGGCTTGAGGTCACTATGATTAAAGATGTAACTCCAATCCCGCACAACGGTTGCCGTCCGCCTAAGAGACGTAGAGTATAGAGGGAGGCTGAGAAATATATGGCAAGATATACAGATGCAGTATGCCGCCTTTGCCGAAGAGAAGGTCAAAAACTTTTTCTAAAGGGCGACAGGTGTTACACAGATAAATGCGCAGCGGATCGCAGACCATATCCTCCGGGTCAGCATGGCCAAGGACGCACTAAAGCGTCAGATTATGGTACACAATTACGCGAGAAGCAAAAGGCGAAGAGATATTACGGTATTTTAGAGAGTCAATTTCGCGGTTATTTTGACATGGCCATCAAGAGAAAGGGCAAAACTGGCGAAAACATGCTTTCCATTCTTGAAACCCGATTAGATAACACAATTTATAGGTTAGGTTTCGCTATGAGCCGTGCAGAAGCAAGACAACTGGTTTTGCATGGTCACTTCATGGTAAATGGAAAGAAAGTTAATATCCCCTCTTTTCTTGTAAAGCCTGGCATGATTATCTCAATAAATGAGAAGAGCAGAAATCTCGACAAGATTAAATCTGTCATAGAAGCAAATTCATTCAGACAACCTCCAAAGTGGTTGGACTATGACGCAAATGCTCTTGTTGCAAAGGTTACAACTCTTCCGGTAAGAGAAGATATAGACATGCCTATTGAAGAGCAACTCATAGTTGAGTTCTATTCAAAATAGTTAATAACCTTGGAATTTGGCTTAAGCCCTCATATTCCCAGCGAGCCGATACATATCGCGCGATTGCGCACTGAAAATAAGGAGGGTTCTAAATGGTAGAAATTGAAAGACCTCGCATAGAATGCATAGAGACACCTGAGGACGAGTCTTATGGTAAGTACATTGTAGAGCCGCTTGAGCGTGGCTATGGGACTACGCTAGGCAACTCACTACGCAGGATACTACTGTCCTCGCTTCCCGGAACAGCTGTTACAACAGTAAAAATTGCCGGGATACAGCATGAATTTTCAACTATTCCCGGAATTAAGGAAGATGTAACAGAAATAATACTAAACATAAAGGGAATTGTTGCCAGACTTCATGCTCAAAGAACCAAAACCGTATACATCGAAGCATCCGGAGAAGGTGTTGTTACTGCGGGTGACATAAAAGCAGATGGTGAAGTTGAAATTCTAAACCCGGAATTGCACATTGCCACATTAAGTGCAGATGCGTCACTCAGCATGGAACTTACTATAGATCATGGCCGCGGATACATGTCAGCGGAAAGAAACAAGCTTCAGCAACCGATTATAGGGGTCATTCCGATAGACTCGATTTATACACCCGTTCATAAAGTCAACTACACAGTTGAAAACACTCGTGTTGGTAATGTGACTGACTTTGATAAGCTGACAATTGAAGTATGGACGGATAAGACGATCACGGCTAGGGATGCTGTTTCGCTGGGTGCGAAAATTCTTTGTGATCACTTTACATTGTTTACAGATCTGTCTGATACAATCGGTACAAAATCAACGGTTGTTGAGAAGGCTGAAACGCAAAGAGACAAGGTACTTGAGATGACCATTGAAGAGCTTGACCTATCAGTTCGAAGCTTCAACTGTCTCAAGAGGGCCAACATAAATACAGTCGAGGATCTTATTTCCAAGACTGAAGACGAGATGATTAAGGTCAGAAACCTTGGGCGCAAGTCACTTGAGGAAGTTATACACAAACTGGCAATGATGGGACTATCCCTGCAGAGCGAGGAAAGCTAAGGAGGAAAGAATATGCCCGGTACACGTAAGCTTGGAAAACCGACGGATCAGCGTATGGCTATGCTGAGACAAATGGTTACCGACTTTCTTGATTACGGCAAGATGGAGACAACAGTAACGCGTTGTAAGGAGATTGCACCGCTTGCTGAAAAAATGATAACACTCGGCAAGAAGAATACTCTTGCCTCGCGCCGTCAAGCACTTTCTTTTATAACACGTGAAGATGTTGTGACAAAAGTGTTTGTTGAAACAGCGCCCGGTTACGCTGAGCGTAATGGCGGCTACACTAGAATTACCAGAACCGGCCCGCGTCGCGGCGATGCAGCCGAAATGGCAATCATTGAATTGGTGTGATTTTATACTGCACTAAAAAACGCCCGTTAGGGCGTTTTTTGCAGTGAGTAGAGACTTTTCAAGGAGAGAGCATGAATACGGATCTCGTCCTCTCGTCCTTACCTGTCACCCGCAGGTGGATGGGTGAAGCTATCTCGTGATTTTATCAGGTAGCGGAACCTCGACATTGCTGTCGATTGTTATTGATGAGATAACCGGCATGAGCGATGGGTCTACAGAGCCATTAGGACCATTGTTTGGTGTCGCTGCAATTAAATCTACAACGTCCATGCCTTCAATAACTCTTCCAAACGCTGCATAGCCGCCATTTAGGAAGTGTGAGTCACCATGCACGATGAAAAATTGCGAGCCGGCTGAGTTGTAATCATGCCCACCTCTTGCCATAGATAAAACACCGCGCTCGTGCAAAAGGTTATTTTCAAATCCATTTAATGCAAATTCGCCAAAAATCGACCAACCTGGATTTCCAGTCCCCATAGAACCAGCAGCACCACTGATATCACTGCTATTAGGACAACCGCCTTGAATCATAAAATCATCTATGATGCGGTGAAACCTCAGTCCATCATAAAAGCCCTCACGAGCGAGATGAACGAAATTGTAAACTGATTGAGGGGCTACATGTGGATAGAGCACAAACTTTATCTCCCTACCATTTTCCATTGTGATGGTTCCCGGAATTGTTTCAGAATAGGCTTCTGGCTCTGGTTCCGGCTCGGGTTCAGGTTCCGGTGCAGGTGTGTAATCAGGGGGAGTTTCCTGCTCTTGGTTAGTGTCGGTCGGTGTAGCAAAGTCAGGGGCGCAACCGGCAACAACCACAAAGCATAGCAACAAACAAAGCGCCAGGGAAATATACTTTCTCATTAAACGTAATCCTCCAAATTTAAATAAAGTGAACTTCCCAAATATAACAGAATGAGGTGCGAAAGTCAAATTCTGCAATTTTAAAACGCAGTAAATTTGACTAGAATATACAGATATGCTATATTGCAGTGAGAATATAACTCAAGGAGAATTGCATATGGACGCTATGAAAACGCTCTCGGATAAACTTAAAGCGGGTAAAGTTAATAAACTCAATATGATAATAGGTCTGGATGGCTTTGTTGATCAGGTTATACATGTTGTGGATAAGCGGCATGATTATGCAAACTACACCCGAATAAACACCATCGCTGAGTTTGGCAGGCGAATCAGCAGTGCTGCTGGACTAAGCACTAACATTGAGATGGTGCCAATGTATGATAAGTTAGGCGGCAATGGACCTATTTTGGCTAATGCACTGCTTGAATATGGTGTAGACCTTACATATATTGGTGCCCTTGGAAGCCCTGAGATTCACAGTGTATTTACGCCAATGGTTGAAAAGTTAAAAGCTGTATATAACTTATGTAACCCAGGGCTGTCTGATGCCTGCGAGTTTGATGATGGTAAAATCATGATAGGAAAGCACACCTATCTGCGTGACTTGACATGGGATGTTATGAAGACTGAGCTAGGCGGTCCGGAGGGGATCGCCGCGCAGATTAATGAGTGTGACCTTTTGGGTATGGAAAACTGGGTTATGATGCCGCATATGAGCACGATTTGGGAAGGAATGATAGACGAGGTATTTCCTCATATATCAGCACGAGAAGTTAAGCCATTGGTCTTTTTTGATTTGGCAGACCCAGAGAAACGTACATCTGAAGATATTAAACATGCTATGGGTCTTATCAGCCGATTTGAAGAAAAATTCCGTGCGATTTTAGGACTTAATGAGAGAGAAACATACCAAATAGCAAATGTGTTGGGTGTTGATATAGACGATTGTCTTGATCAAGAAAACAAGCTAAAGGCTGCAGCACAAGGGATTTATGAAAAAATGGGTATATACTGTATTGCTGTGCATCCAACGCGCTACGCATGTTGTGTTATTGACGGTGAATTTTATACAGTTCTGGGGCCATACTGTGAAAAACCAAAACTGACCACAGGAGCAGGGGATAATTTTAATGCGGGATTTTGCTTTGCTCAGGCTATGGGATTTACTCCAATTGAGTCACTAACTCTGGGAGTTGCCACATCAGGATACTACGTGAGAAATGCTAGAAGTCCAAAAATAGAAGAAGTAACAGACTTTATTGATAGGTGGACTCAAGGTAGCACTGATTAAATCCCGCCACCATCTTTGCACCGCCTTTTTACGCCGGCGCAAATTTGATAACGCAATTAGGAAAGATTTAAAAAGCGAGAAACCAAAAAATTGTAAGAGCTTGAGTATCAAAGCGACACTCAAGCTCTTTTTAGCGACGGGGAATAACTCGCTCTATTTCACCGGAACCATGCGTATAAGAAGCTCTCCGACCTTTACTGTCTGATGTTCTTTTATAAAGACTTTATCAATAACTCCGGCGGCCTTACTTACAATAACGGTCTCCATCTTCATAGCCTCTATAACGGCTAAGATATCATTTTTCTCCACAACGTCACCGGGAGCAACATGTAATTTGCTAATCATTCCAGGTATTCCGGCACCGATTTCCATCGGATTTTCCATGTCGGCTTGAACAAATGAAGTTTGAGCAGGACCTACGGAAGTGTCAGGAACAGAAGTTTCGCGCCTATGTCCATTTAGTTCAAATACGACATTGCGGTAATTATCATCATCCAGCTCACCGATACTTACAAGTTTGATGAAAAGCGTTTTCCCATCCTCAATTTCGACCTCTGTGGTTTCACCAAGATTCAAACCATTGAAAAATACAGGTGTATCCAGAGACGTGAGTGCAGAATATTCTTGCACATGGGCATGATAATTTTTTAACACATTGGGGTAGAGACAGTAAGAGACCATATCTTTCATTGTTGGTTCAGGGCAGAAAATGCTCATTTCATCATAAACTGCATCAAAGTCAACAGGATGCAAAAACTCTCCCGGGCGACCCGTAATTGGGGCTTTGCCTTTTAAAACTACCTCACCAATATCCGGTGGGAAACCACCCTGAGGCTGCCCCATCATTCCTTCAAAATAGGTTACGACAGAATCCGGGAAGGCCAGATGCTCGCCTTTTTGCACGATATTGCTTGCGTCCATATCATTTTGGACCATGAAAATTGCCAAGTCACCAACCATTTTTGAAGACGGTGTTACCTTAATTATATCACCAAGCATGTCATTAACTTCTTTATATTTTTCTTTTACATCATGGAATCTGTGCCCCAATCCCAAGCTTTCAACTTGCGGTTTCAGGTTTGAATACTGCCCTCCTGGGATCTCATATCTGTAGATGTCGGTGGCAGGTGAAATAAGCCCTTCTTCAAACTTTGAATAAAATTCACGCACATGCGCCCAATAATCAGAAATAGGGAGAAGCTTGTCATCGGATAGAAGAGTGTCACGCTCATGTCCCTGAAGGGCCGTGACAACGGCATTCATGGAAGGCTGGCTGGTCAGTGAAGACATTGCGGAAATTGCGGTATCAACGATGTCTACACCAGCTTCCGCAGCTTTGAGAAGAGTGGCAACGCCATTTCCTGCTGTGTCGTGAGTGTGCAAATGTATGGGAAGTCCGATTTCATTTTTCAAAGTCTTAACGAGTTTATGGGCGGCATATGGCTTTAGCAAACCGGACATATCTTTGATGCCAAGGATGTGTGTGCCTCTACGCTCAAGCTCTTTTGCAAACTCAACATAATATTTGAGATTATACTTGTCTCTTGAAGGGTCAGAAATGTCTCCTGAATAACAGATATAGCCTTCTACAATCTTATTTTGATTGAGAACCTCGTCAATAGAAACCTCCATATTTGGAAGCCAATTTAAGGAGTCAAATACACGAAACACATCAATTCCTGACGTAGCGGCTTCCTTGATAAACTGACGGATTAAATTGTCCGGATAATTGGTATAGCCGACAGCGTTAGCTCCACGCAGAAGCATCATAAACAGGGTGTTAGGAATCTTTTTACGTAAAATCTCCAAACGCTCCCAAGGAGATTCATGCAGGAATCTATACGCCACATCAAATGTAGCGCCACCCCACATTTCAAGTGCAAATACATCTTCCATGGTGCGAGCCATGTAATCGGCAATCAGTGCCATATCTTTAGTTCGCACACGTGTTGCAAGCAATGACTGATGAGCGTCACGAAGTGTAGTATCTGAAATCAGCAGTCTATTTGCGCTCAGACAGAAATCACGCACAGCCTCAGGACCTTTTTCATCAAGAAGCTGCTTGAGCCCAGGCTTAATTTCACCATCTGCCACGGGAATTTGTGCGGCATCATAACTGAGTATTTCAGAGCTATTTTCATTTACAGCCTTATCGCCTAAATATTTTAAAATTTTGGTGGCGCGATCTTTTGGTTCAGTGAATTGGTTTAGTGATGGGGTATCGTCAATGAATGTGGTGTGACAATCAGCCGATGCAAATGTGGGATGAAGCAAGACATTACTCAAAAACTGGATATTAGTTTTTACGCCTCTAATTCGTATTTCATTGAGCGCACGAAGAGCCTTACGGACCGCGCCTTCAAAAGTTCTGTCAAAGGTAGTCAATTTAACCAGTAGGCTGTCATAATATGGCGAAATTTCCGCACCAACAAAAGCATTGCCAGCATCAAGCCGGACACCAAAACCGCCGCCGGAACGATACATGGTTAGCTTACCTGTGTCTGGCGAAAAATTATTTCGCGGGTCTTCTGTTGTAACTCTGCACTGAATGGCAGCTCTGAGCATTTTTATATCATCCTGACAGGAAATATCTATGCCCGGGTCGCTGAGCTTTCTGCCTTCTGCAATAAGAATCTGTGATTGAACAAGGTCAACGTCTGTTGCAACCTCTGTAACAGTGTGCTCAACCTGGATTCTGGGGTTCATTTCGATGAAGTAGTAATTTCCATCTTTGTCAACAAGAAACTCGACAGTACCGGCATTTACATAGTTAACAGCTTTTGCAATTTTTACTGCATCCTCATATAGAGCCTGTTTGGTTTTTTCAGGAATGGAAATAGCAGGAGCAAATTCGACGACCTTTTGAAAACGCCTTTGAACTGAGCAGTCCCTCTCAAAAAGATGGACAACATTTTTATGCTTATCTGCCAAAACCTGAACTTCAATATGCTTTGGTTCAACAAGAAATTTTTCCATGAAAATATCAGCGGAACCAAAGGATTTTAGCGCTTCACTTTGAACTAGGGGCAATGCTGTTTTAAGCTCTTGCTCATTATCAATGCGCCTCATACCTTTGCCGCCGCCGCCGGCAGAGGCTTTTAATATAATGGGAAAACCATAAGAATTGGCTCTGTCTAGGGCATCTTTTTCATCGACAATTGGGTCTGAGCTGCCAGGGATGACAGGTACATTACATGATTTGGCAATCTCTTTGGCGTTTAGCTTATTGCCCATTTTTTCAAGGACTTCCGGAGGAGGTCCGATAAATATTATGCCGTTTTCTTCACAAGCTCTTGCAAATTCAGCGTTTTCTGACAAGAAACCATATCCTGGGTGTATAGCATCAACGCCCTTTGCTTTTGCCAGACGAATGATAGAGGTAATATCTAAATACGCACCAAGAGGTGTACTGTTTTTGCCGATTAAATACGATTCATCGGCTTTTGTGCGAAACAGATTATAGGTATCTTCTTGTGAGTACATAGCAACGGTAGTTATGCCAAGCTCTGTACAAGCTCGAAAAATCCTAATCGCAATCTCGCCCCTATTGGCCACAAGTACCTTCTTGATTTTACTTTCCATAGTAAGCCTCCCGTTTTTTGATTATTAGGAATAATTATAGAATAATTAGCAGTGAAAATCAAATAAAATGAATGATTTCAGATAGAATATAAATAGGTTCTCATTAATTTACATATTAAGTAGTGTTTATGATGGGGTTTATGTCATAAGTTACAAAGCAAAAAAGAGACTGTATCTGCGGATTATATTTAATAATCTCCACATCGATACAGTCAATGGATTGCCATAAATTAATTAGATGGCACTAATCAGAATTTTGCGTGCGTTTACGTTTTCTCATGCGCTTATTTTCATACATCCGCTCATCGGCCAGACTGAGGAGCTCGCTTGCGGATAAAGTGGAGTCATTTTCGACAGCAACAATTCCAAAACTGATGCTATACATGTAGATTTTATCATCCAGATATTCATCGTTTTGAAATTTCTCATATATTTGATTCATTTTGCTTTCAGCTTGATTATAGTCCATATGCTGGGCAAGTATCATAAATTCGTCTCCGCCTATTCGGCTGATTACGGAATCGTTTGAGAAAGTCTTTAAGTACTTGGCAGCGCTGAGTATGTACAAATCTCCCTCAGTATGGCCAAATTCATCGTTGACAAACTTGAGGTTATCCAAGTCTGCAAAAACAAGCACAAACTTTCTTTTTTCAAAAAGCCAACGGTCAAGAGTGGACATGCCAAAGTTTCTATTATACATCGTGGTCATGGTATCTTTATATGCGTGGACTTCAAGCTCCTCAATTTTGCTCTCTGATTCTTCCTGCTTGCCTTGAATTTGGGTTATTTTATTGCTAAGCGCTTGCTCCCTTTCAGAAAGCTGTTTTACCATCTCATTAAAGGCATCAGAAAACTCACCCATGAAAGCCACATGCTGATCATAGTCGCCTTGCGCTATTTGCTGTGCTTGCCATGTCAAATGAAGAAGCGAAGAGTGGAGTGACTTTAGCGGAGCAGAAAGTTCATTATCGCGGTGCGGCAACTTTGTGTACAAGTCGCCGCGTGACAATGCTTGGGCAAAACTGACAGCCTCCTTGACGCTTTCGACGTAGTAGTGTAGCCCGGTGCCAAATGATTGAAACTCTTTTGGGAGCTTGTCTATATCCAACTTGGCATTGGTCGAATCGTATATAGACGCTTGTAAATACTGAAAAAGAAGATCAATTGTGGATTCCATAAGATCACGCCCCCGATTTAACAATGCAAACTGCGCTAAAACGGCAGACCCGATCTCCGTTTGCCCAACAATCAACTTCTCGGACATCATATTTTTTTCCTGAATAGGCCTCTAGGATACCGGAAATGAAACCTTCATCATAACTACAGACGTTTTCATGAGTAATTGGCAATCCGCTGCAATCCAAATCCTGCGCAACAGTCAAGACTATGTTTCCTGTGTCAGTGTCAAATTGCTCCATCCGTAGCAGTCCGATTTTCAAATCTTGCAAAGCCTTCTGCAAATTGGCAAAGAAGACATTAAAGGACACTTTTAAATCTAATGTATTTTTTGCAAATTCCATTCCTGCGAGAAAACCAGCCTGCTTAAAATGGGTATTTGCCGTTTCCAAACCATATGCCTTGCTAAGTACGTCAAGCATTGTAAACTGCATTAACCGGTAGACCAGTACAGGCATTTCTTCACCTAGGTCAGCACGACCCTCTTTAATATCCCCAAGGTCACTCCACACGAATTCATTATGCTTGCGATCTTTCTTAAATACATTTATAGCGCTCACCCTAACTCCCCCTCGCTACATGATTAAGGAACAGTGCGGCTAGTAGTCTATGTTGCCTAAAAACTGCATTTCTTGCATTGCATTTTTACATCTCCCTGCGTTGAAATTCCTTGAAATAGAACTGTTATTACGGTGGTCTTTCGCATTGGCAGACTGAAAAATTCAACATTTAGACGACACAGATCACTAGCAATTTCTATCGATATGATTTAGAAGTTCGCTAAGCCACCTGTTAACAGCATTGTTAACAGATGTTTCATCTGTGGTTACTCTAAATTGATTTTCAGGTTGTGGCAGGCTGTACAGGTGAAGCATGTCTACAAATCGCAACACTCCAAGGAGAAGATCAGTGAAGGTCTCATCACTGGAGCGGTTTCCGTTTAGGTTAATTACGTCAAACAAATCCGCGCGGCTGTTGATTTCAGTCATTACAGCAGGATGCAGTTCCCTATGCGTGACATTTCGTTTGTGCATTACCAAAAGTTTATCATCGGCACGCCCGCGGGTCAAAAGTCGTTCAATAATAACCTCAATATCGCAATGCAAATCCACCACAAGCACACGCCAGCCAAGCTCTTTAAATAGCTTTATAGACTCAAGGGCTTGATGTCTGTTTCTTGGAAAGCCGTCAATAATAGCAGGTGCATTGTCTGCAAGAAGAGACTTGAAAAGAGAGATGACGACATCATCGCCTATCAAAACCCCTTGTTCTGTCAGGTTTCTGATTTCTGGATCAGTTTTGGCTTTCTCACGGAAAATATCGCCGATGCTGGTTGTTTTCAACGTGGGGAGCCAAAATTTGTTTATGTTTTTTACCAGTGTTCCCTTTCCACTGCCGGACTCACCAAGCAGAAGGACATAGTTCCATTTTCCAAGAATAAGTTTAGAATGTCTGGAATCTTGCATAGTAATGATCATTCCTTTGTTTAATAATTTGTAGCAACTAATGCTAATGTTCTTTTTTTCTTAGAAACAACGAAAACCCTTGCAACAGCAAGAATTTTCAAGTAAATTGCAGCGAACGGGGTGTGAGAACTAAGCTCTTTATAGAGATGCCTAAATACTTAAAAAATGGCGGGTATCTTAGATCCGTTCATATCGACACATAACACTTTATACGATACCACTAACTAAAATAAATTATAGCACAATTTGGTAAAGTCAGCAAGGGTAAAATCAATTTGAGTTTGCCTATGAATCAATAATTTTTTTGTGCAGATATACAAATTAATGTGAGAATAGTAGATGGTGTTTAGTTGGTTTTTGATATATAATCTCGTGTAGGTTTGCGAATTTTTGAAATTACGAAAAAATAATAGAATTTCTGAAAAATACACGATTAAAAGTCGTGCAAAATTTTAAAAGGGAGAAAAAGTTATGTCAAAAAAATTAGTCACCACAAAAAGAGGGCTGGCAATATTATTAGCGCTTATTATGGCGCTTTCAGTGTTGCCACCATTAGATGCGCAGGCAATGGGGGGAGCTGAGCAGCTTTCCGGCGGCGGAGAATCCTTGCGCTACATCCAATCGTGGAGCACTATTCATGGCGGTAACTCGCAAGTGGAGATCATAGGTGATTTGTCTCAGCACAATATAGGTGGACGCTTTGTGTTCGAGTTTGATTACCTGATCTCAGAGCGCACCCGTGCGTGGCCACGCCCGTTTACGAACAATAATGATGCCGCTCAACCACTATTTGCAGGACTGAGTCTCTTCACAGAGCCGAATCCGGGCACAGAAACGAGAATTACAAGGATGCAAGAGCGTGTGGGACAGATGACAATGCATCGGCCTTCCGGAACGTTAGCAAACGCTGACTCTCTCAACCCATTGCAGACAATTACTATGGGTCAGTGGCATACTGTTCGTTTGGCGATTGACATGGAGGCTCAGATATTCAACTACTATGTGATGATTGATGGTGTATTCCGGCATGTAAATGTCTGCTATCGTGTTGGTCAACTTCCATTTGTGGATATGCCACTTCTGCCCGGGGCACACGGGGAGACCTTGTCCTCTTTTAAAATCATGCTCCCCAACGCAAACACGGGTACAATTGCAATAGACAACATCAACATTTGGGCGAACCTGAATGAAAGTTGGGCCACGATTACAGCAGTTGATGCAAATGCTAACAGCACCTTTACACCAACAGGAGTGCCTTGTTACAGTGAAGATTTCCAATCCATTGACTTCACTGTCAGCGGGATCAGAGAAACTACGGATCCGTATGAAAATGATTTTGTCGAGGTTTCCATTCCACTACAGACTGGGTCACCACTGCCGTGGAACACGCCGGCAGCAAGAACGAATTGGATGACCGTGCCGGGGACAGGCAATCGGTTTATGTTGGTTGGCAATACGGGGTCTAACAGCACAAATGCCTTTGGTAGTTTTGTCGAAAAAACTCCGGTTAACCCAGATCTTTTTGTGCCAGTAACAGGGATCACAAAGACCTCAGCTAACACGGTGGAGGCACACAGGGCGCTTACACTGGCCGCAACGGTTACACCCGGGCACGCGACAAACGATACTATTGTGTGGAGCGTTGCTTATGATGGCGGTACGGGTGCGGTGATTGAAAGCAATACGTTAATCGCCACAACGGCAGGTACAGTAGAAATTCTTGCAACGATTGAAAATGGTTTGACCGAGACAACGGATTTTACGGCAACCTTCACGCTTATAGTGACACCAGTCCAAGCGGAGCCGCATCCGGGTGCGCCATTTAGCCCCACAGCAGCACCCATTGAAAACCAGCCTATACAGCCGGCTCGTGTAAACGCAACTATCGTGCAGCCTCAGGAAGATGGATCTCTGGTCTACATACCTTGGGTCACTCACGACAGTCTGGCGCGTGGTGTCAGTGGCGAGGATCCGGAGTTGCACAGACTGGAAGGCAATGTTCTGCCGGACTTCTCTCGTGTAGGTTTTCGGGAAAATCAGGAGGATCTTCCGTTTTTGACTGCGGCAGGAGGTTACTACATCCATACGCTTTCGCCGAATCTGGTTGGTGATGATACGGCGCGGATTAATGCGGCAATTACCCATGTGGGTGCACAGCCGGAACAGGCAAGTGGCTTTAGAGGTGTGGTAGAACTTGAGGCGGGGGTCTTTAGAATATCAGGGCGTGATGGCATATTACTCAATGCGAATGGTGTTGTACTCAGAGGATCTGGGCAAGGGCCAGACGGTACGGTTCTGGCCTACACACACAGACCTGGCAATGCAGTTCATCCCACTAATGCCCATATTTTCCGTAATCAGGCGACAGCAATTACCATGGGTACAAATATAAATGAGACTTTTGGACCAAACGAATTAGGCTACTTTGATGCATTCACATTTGCAGGTGCGGGCAAAGACACGACTCTAAGCCATTCAAACGAAACCGCTGTGGTGGCCGGGTGGTACCCTGTTGGCTCAAATACTTTGACTCTACCCGACGGACACGGGTTTCAGGCAGGGGATAGGATATCCCTCTTGCGCATACCAAGCCGCACCCATCTGGATTTGATGCGCCTAACAACTCCAAGCGCTAACTGGGGATTTCCAACCAACAACGTCAACAATAATGTAGGGGAGCCACAACTCCACTATCCGCTGGACTTCGAGCGGGTTATTACAGCAGTTAACGGAAATACCATTACACTTAACATTCCGTTAATGCAGGGGCTGAACATCCCGACTGATGATACAGCTATTGTCAGATTAATCCATGAAAATGAGAGAGTTATAAACGTGGGTATAGAAAACCTGCGCATTGTAGCGGTCAGAGAGCCGGGCAATCTGATGAGTATTAACCGTGGTAGAACTGCGATTCGAGCAATTGCCGTACGCGATGGATTTATTCGTGACACATCCTCCGTGTTTTTCCCATTTGCCCATACAAATATTTACCATCATGCGACGAATATCTCAGTGCTCAACAACTCTTATTTGAGTCCGGCTGTCGTCTATCATAGCGCAAGACTATATGGTTTTACAGTAGATCATGGCACAAACACCTTCTTTGACGGCAACTATGCACAGGGAGCAAGATATGAATTTGTAACAGGTGCGGCAACTGCCGGCCCGCACGTATTCTTAGACGGCGTGGGCGAAGGTAGCCGGATTGGTCCGGAGAACCACCACAGATGGGCCGCAGGTACGCTGTTTGATAACATTCGAATGATTGAAGGAAACACCAGCATTTTGCACGCCTCGGGTGCGCAAAATGGCGGAAGAGGTGTAATCGGACGCTTCCGGGCTGAAGATCGCGGAGGAAATGGTACGGGCCATGGCTGGACAGCGAATACGTCTATGTTTTGGAACGTGATGTCCCCCGATCTTATGATTACACGACCTCCCACCGGGCAAAACTTTGTGGAAGGCACAAGTGGAATATACACAAATCACAATTGGAGAGGGCAAGGTGGTAATGCTATTACAAATGCGCTAAGAGCCATGTATGGCGGTGGTGCGCATTTGATGAACATACAAAACACTGTACACCCCGGAAGCTTGTTTAGAGCACAGTGGGCATATAATTACTCTGGGTATTACTGGAATGCTGTACCGAACCGTCCGCTTTTGCAGCGTCCTGCGCCGGAAACAAGGGTTGAAGAAACCTTTACCATCAGCGGCATACACGACATGAATGCTGAGGCAGTTTACATCTACATTAACGGCGTTTTACACGGCGAAGCCACATTAGGCAATGCTACAAACCGCCATGTGTTTAGCTATACAGTAACTCTAACGCCGGGTTATCACCAAATCGCGGCTGCCCAGACCGTCAGAGGTATGGTGAGCCATTTGACGGCACAACGCAGTGTGAATGTTCTTATAGCTCCCGGTGTGCAAGGTACAGATCCATCAGGTTTTGTTTTTACCTCTGAAAACGCGGCAACACAGAACATGCATTCGATCCGACCAGACGACTTTTTTATCTCGGTAGTTGGCGGAACCGCAGGTGTTCGCAGAGCTGAGGCAGGTGATACAGTAATAGTGACAGCGGATGACAGAAGTGACGAAGACAGAACGTTTGTTCGCTGGCGTGCGCGAGGTGTTATACTGACCGAAGCACAAATGACAGCTGCTCTGCTAACCTTTACGATGCCTGCATCGGATGTTACATTGACAGCGCTATTTAGTGGCGGAGATGGAGAAATCACGATAGACAATCCGGGGACAGATGATGAAGTCTCTCTCCCATTCACGGTTTTTGGAACGCTTACCACAGATGATTTTGGTGAAGTGGAACTGACTGTCAGACAGGGCACAAACACAAACACAGTTCCGCTTGAAGGAGCAAACTTTGCGTTTGAACAGAATCAATGGGTTAACGTTATTGCCGCACCCCTAAATCCTAATAATCCAGGAGGGATTGGAGCCAATCGTCCACACATTGTATTTCCTGAAGAGGCAAGAGTTAGCGATGGCGTTGCGGTTGTCGAATTTGATTTTGTCGGCACGGCTCCGCTAGAAAATGTGTGTAATGTAATTATTGTGCTTGCGGAGCACGGCGCAAACCCGAATGCATTTGGGCAGATGCCATATACCATCCGTCTCAACGGAAATCATTTTGATGCGCATGATGGCGCAGGATTTAGGTATGTAAATAGAGTGGACTATGTACCCGGTCTGAAATTTACATTCCGAGTAGAAATAGATATTGCCGCAGAACGCTTCAATGTGTGGATGACCCCAGAAGGTGGGGAGCAAATATTGCTCGCCTCAGATTTTAGCCGGCGGGGCGGATCGTTGGTGACTAACAGTATTGGTCGTATCTTGATGCACAACAACACAACGGTAGGAAATACTTCTCTGGGTACCGATTATACAGTCTCGAATATCCGAACCGCGCAAATGGAACTGGCGGGATGGAGTTATGAGATTACAGAGGAAACTTTCCCATTCCTAGTCCCCGGTTCTGATAGGGTGGAAATTGAAGCAGCGCTGTTTAATTCCGCGGGTGAGCTGGAAAATATGGATAGTATCTCAGTTGTACTTACGCAGGCAATACCACCAACAGCACCAGCCATCTTTGCCGGAAATAACCCCAACGTACTCAGAGAACTTCTAGAGCAGCAAGATGTAATACTCAAAACAGCAGGCAACTTGGGAATATTTGCTCACCACAGTCCTTTTGTGATACCGGAAGGAAGGACGCTGACTGTGGTTACAACCTTAAATGTGCAGGGTAATGCAGAACTAATCATAGAGGGTAGACTTGTAGTACAAGAAGGCGGTAGAGTCAACAATCAAGGCGGTGCAGGAGGCACAATAGTGATAGCACCTAGTGGTGGACTAATAAACAATGGGCATGTAGAAAACGTAACAAACTCTACAGTTATTAACTATGGCACAATAGACAACAGAGCAAGATTTGAAGTTAGAGCCGGTACAACGCTTCATAACTGTGGTTTGATTGTCGAAGGCGAAGGAAGAGTGAGGTTAAGTATTCATCGCAATGCCAATATCATCAGATGTGTTAACTGCGAAGTTCCTGATTAAGTAATCGACAACAAACAAAGGTCGAGCTGATTAATAGTATTGTCTAGGAGGTTTGCCCTCCTGATAACTAAAACAAAAAATGCCGGGGCACACTTGTTCGTGTCCCGGTATTTTAGAGCGTGTTTGGCATATGATCCGCAGCAAAGTTTTCAATTCTTAACTTGTCTAATTTTTCGCAAAGTGATAGAATACCATTGAAATAGGCTAAGGATATAGTCTTATTTTTAAATTAATTTAGGAGGTTTGGAGTATGTCTTGGCAATCAGGTATAAACATTAACAACGTGAGCACAATCATTTGTGGGTCTAAAGTTTTTCTCGGCATCGGAGCCATTGAAAAGATGGATTTTGTTGCGGGAGAACTGAAAGCGAAAGGCGTGGACTGTGTATTGGTGATGACAGGGAAAGCGGCCTATGTCAAGACCGGGGCATGGGATCATGTGACGAAGGCACTAGACAAGCATGGAATCAAATACGTACTATACAATAAGGTGCAGCCCAACCCAGAGACACAGCAGGTCGATGAGGCTGTGGCGGAGGCAAAAATAGCAGGAGCGAGGGCAGTTATAGGTATTGGTGGCGGTAGCCCTATTGATGCGGGTAAAAGTGCAGCAATTCTCCTTGCCTACCCTGATAAGACCTGCCGGGAGCTATACGAGGCACAGTTTGTTGCAGAAAGGGCTGTTCCATTCGTGGCAATCAACTTGACACATGGAACCGGAAGTGAGATCAACCGTTTTGCAGTTGTCACAATCCCAGAGAAGGAATATAAACCCGCAATCGCCTACGATTGTATCTATCCATTTTACTCCATCGATGATCCAGCGCTAATGGTGACACTACCTCCGCATCAGACAAGCTATGTCTCGGTTGATGCTGTCAACCACGTGATTGAGGCGGCTACTACGGTGCTGAACAACCCATTTTCCATCACTTTGGCAAGTGAAGTAATAGCCTTAATTGCAAAATATTTGCCTGTGGCATTGGAAAACCCTAAGGATCTCACGGCACGGTATTTTCTAACTTATGCCGCAATGATCGCCGGAACGAGTTTTGATAATGGACTGTTGCATTTTACTCATGCATTAGAGCATCCGCTTTCCGGGGTCAAGACAGATCTGGCTCATGGACTTGGCCTGGCGGTTATTTTGCCTGCCATTGTAAAGGCAATCTATCCAGCCTCAGCCGTGATTTTGGCGGATATACTCGCGCCTATCGTGCCGGGACTTACAGGCAGTCCAGAGGAAGGTCAAAAGGCCGCTGATGGTGTGCGGGCTTGGCTCGCAAGTGTAGGAATAAAGGAAACGCTGACAGATATAGGATTTACAAAGGCGGACGTGCCAAAACTTGTAAAGCTGGCTTTTGATACACCGGGGTTGGCAGGACTCATGGCCTGTGCACCGGTGCCGTATGATGAAAAGGTCGTTGAAGCGATTTACATGGATTCGTTTTAAGGAGCTTTTAAGCTTCAAGGGCATCCTCTGAAAAGGGGGTGCCCTTTGTGCGACAGGCAGTCGCACCATATAAGCGGCGGAAGCCGCACATAGCCTTACATGATAAAGACAACGAGAACGATACTGCGGTAAAACGGCTCAAGAGTCTGGAAGAGTAGGGTGTCT
>Ga0209755_10002420_pt1 | contig 25718 bp, 24 predicted proteins | sample TergutCo191P1_FD_187301 | JGI IMG/M metagenome (GOLD analysis project Ga0209755, IMG submission 187301) | Cornitermes sp. P1 segment gut microbial communities from Petit-Saut dam, French Guiana - Co191P1 (SPAdes) (version 2) | ecosystem: Host-associated > Arthropoda: Insects > Digestive system...
AGGGTTTCTGCCGCTTTCAAATCATATTCCCCAGTGCTTTGACCTGCTTTGGCCATTGCACTTGTTATGTTGGATTCATTGAAATCCACAATTCTGCCATCTCGTTTTTTAACGGACTTAAACATATTTCTCCTGGCTCCATGGAGCTTCACCCCCAAGCAAGTTTTTGTTCTTGAATTTCACAAGATTGCCATGCTTGGATTGTATAAATATACATTATTTTTCCCAAAAAAGCATAGAAAAAAACAACTTTTTTTGATAAGTTAGAAGTCTAAGAATTGGAATATGTTACGACTTTTTTAAAAATCTTTATACATTAAACTCGGTTGTATTCCCTCATTATTTTGGTATTTTCCGCTGCTGTATTTTTCATATTCTCCTTCAATTGAATGAAAATAAATTTGGCAAATTTCAACGTTTGGATAAATTTTAATCGGATGGATACAAAATATTTCCAAAGTCCAAAAGCCCGAAAAACCAACATCGCCAAAACCTGCCGTTACATGTATAAAAAGCCCAAGCCTCCCCACAGAAGAGCGACCTTCAAGCATGGGCACGTAATTTTCAGTCCTTGTGTGCTCCACCGTTCTGCCCAAATACAAAGTATTCGGTTTTAAAACAAGCCCTTCGCTCGGAATGGTTATCTTTTTGCAGTCATTTGGCTGCTTCATATCAAGCACTTCGCTTTCATAAACTAAAAGTTCGTTTGATAGCTTCAAGTTATAGCTATTGGGATTCAACTGTTTTTCGTTAAACGGCTCAATAAAAATGTTTTTATTCAACTGTTTTTTTATTTCCAATCCAGATAAAATCATAGATACTCCTTTGGTTAAGATATGGTAAATGTAGAAAAATATTTTTCTATATTAATAATGTTATGCATATATTTTCAACATTGGCAATTCTAGCATTTGCGTTGAGTTTAGCTGGATGCAGTTTCCAGCTATCTCCAAAAACCAGCACCCCCGAAGCATCTAAAACCGGTGCAACCAAACCATCTAAGCCATCTGAATCTTCTATGGCTATGGAGAGGCGCGTATTTGATCTCACGAATGCTGAAAGGGCAAAGCACCGCCTTCCACCGTTTATCTGGCACGATATTTTATCCAATTCCGCCCGTGCGCACAGCGATGATATGTTGCGCAATAACATGACTGGTCATTCCGGTTCGGACGGGTCTTCCGCAAGGCAGAGGATAGAGCGCCATGGCCTCAAAAACGCAAACAGTTGGAGCGAGAACGTCGCCTATGGCAGCCCCACTCCAGAGGCTGTGGTTCAGGCATGGATGAACTCACCTGGGCACAAGGCAAATATTCTGAGCAATAGTAGCACTCACCTCGGTGTTGGGCTGGTTCTGCGCCCTGCGGGATCTAGCGCTACCTATTCACATTATTGGACGCAAAATTTTGTACGTTTGCCGAGCGGCCAGACGAGGTAGTCACGCAACCGCAGTTTGCAGCTTCAATTGCGGGAAGCGGCGCATGCTTAATTCAAACGAGCCGAACAATACTGCGCTATACACTAAATCTCCAAGAATGGTATTTTGGAAAAACGGCAACCCTGCTGCATAGCAAGCTATTAACCCGCTTAAATCTTTTGGGTACATTGTTCCCGAAAACCATACGCCAAAGTTTGACACTATAAAGAATATCGCCGAAGCCCCTAAAGCAGAAGCGATCAGGGCTGGAACACGCACTTTTTTCAGCGCAAATATGCCGAGCAATGCGATGAGTGCAAATGCGCCATAGGTGAACAGCGAGCCGGTATAGAACCAAACAAAGCCGTCAAAGTATTGCCCATACACAACATTGTTCAGCACCAGATCGCTTATCCACATTGCTATTATGGGAACTACGAATGCCAAGTAACGCTGCGCAAAATAAGCCGCTCCAAAGAGGGCCATGCAGCCTATTGGAGCAAAGTTTGGTGGATGCGGCAGCAATCTGCTCATTGCTGCCAAAAGAATCATCAGTGCTATAACGCCGAAACGCATATTGAATTGTGAGTTCATAGCTCTACCTCGGAACAAAAGTTGTAAAGCACCTTATGGAGCTTCACCCCCCAGCAGGTTTTCCGGCTTCGGCATTTGCCGTCACGGTAGCGGGACTGCCCTTGATTTACACAAGGTTGCCCTGATGGGATAGGGGTAATGTAGAAAAAACTCCGCTCACTAAAATAAAATAATCGGGCAAGCGATTCTGGCTGCCCCATTTCAGCTCAATGTTTAGCAATTGCGATGTTGTTTTGCCAATATCAAATCCACATGCTTCCAGCGAAGGCCGGATTTTATCGGGGTGCAAGCAAGGTTTGCCTGAAATGCGCATACATTCCTCCTTTTTGCACAAATGGCAAGTTCCGGCAAAGAAAGCGAGGCTATCTGGAAATTGCTTTTCCAGTTCCAGTATCTTGCCATCCAAGCTTTGCCGCACTTCCTGTAAAATTCTATAAGAAGCATCTGTGCATTGCTGCGTTCCAATGCATTCATTTAAAAGCTCATCGCTCAAGGTGACTTTTGTTCCTATTATATATGCGTTTTTATAATTTGCCAAACGTTTGTCCACATCAAAATCAAAGGGCGGGCACGCCCAGCAAGCGTTGTAGCGATCGCATTGCTTGCAATAACATATAAATTTGTCAGCATCACGATAATTTTGGATATATTCGTCAACAGCAATTGTGGCTGTAATTTCGCTCAATTGATATTGGCTGCTTTTTAGCATATAAACTCCTTGCTATGGAGAATATATATTTTTCAACGATACATGGCACAAAAAAGAATTAACCGGCATATTTATATATGTACAGATACACCACACAAATATGGCAAAACATTATCAAACCCATTAGGTAAAAACCCTCACTGTGCAAATTGCGTAGTTGGGGTTTTCTATTTTACTGATATGGCCGCAGAAAAAATTCTAGCCTCATTGCCGATAGGCCAATCGTTCTTCGATCAAGTGATTGAAAACGGTTCTTATTATATTGACAAAACTTTACTTGTAAAAGACCTTTTGGACGGTGATTCTGCTGTAACTCTCTGCACCCGTCCGCGCAGATTCGGCAAAACGCTGAACCAGACAATGCTTAAATGTTTCTTTGAAAACACTGCGCCATTAGTTGGTATGGGCGGCAAAGACACTCGAACTCTGTTCAAAGGGTTGAAGATTGAATCTGCCGGAGAGCGATATATGGAACATCAGGGGAAGTATCCGGTTATATTTTTGAGTTTTAAAGAAGCGAAGCGAGATACTTTTGAAGGATCATATATGCAACTAGAGGAATTCATTGCAGATGAATTCAAACGACATACTTATGTATTGGAAAAAATATCAGACAATGACAGACGGGAAAAATTTGAAAAGTTAGCCTCACACAAAGGCTCCTGTGCCGATTATTCCTCATCATTGCTGTTTCTTTGCAAATGCTTGACAGAGTATCACGGGAAAAAAACTATAATACTTATTGACGAATATGACGTCCCATTGGAGAACGCTTGGGTATGCGGATTTTATCAAGAAATGATCAACTTCATTCGTCCGCTCTTGAGCAGTGGCCTCAAAGACAATGCATCTTTGCAATTTGCGGTAATTACCGGATGCTTGCGAGTATCGAAAGAGAGTATCTTCACTGGCCTCAATAACCTTACTATAATATCAATACTGAGCAATGATTATTCGGAATACTTCGGCTTTACGCAGCATGAAGTTGATGCGATATTGAAATACTATGGCTTGGAGGCGAAGCGGCAATTGCTGAGAGACTGGTATGATGGCTATACGTTTGGCAACACGGAAGTTTACAATCCTTGGAGCTGCGTGCAGGCTGTGACTTGTTGGCGTAAAAGCATAAATGCGCTCCCCAGTCCATATTGGGTAAACACCAGCAGCAATAGCATTGTCCGCAAGCTGATAGACACTGTAAAAGGCGAAGCAAAAACAGAGCTTGAAACATTGATGGCCGGAGGGACAATCTCAAAGGTTATACACGAAGATATAACTTACGATGAAGTCTATAGGAATGCAGACAATATCTGGAACTTCATGTTCTTTACAGGATATTTGAAAAAGGTTGGCGAACGTCTTGAAGATGTGGAAAAAGTGTTAGATTTGTCTGTTCCTAATCTTGAGTTGCATTACATATACATAACCAAAATAAAGGAATGGTTCAATGAGCGAATTGAGCAAAAAAACTTTGACAAATTCCATGAGGCGATATTGAGTGGCAATGCATCTGTTGTGCAGAAGGAATTGGGAGACTTCCTTTTGGATATCATAAGTTACATGGATGGAAAAGAAGATTTCTATCACGGGGTAATGCTTGGCGTTCTTTCTGGGATAACGAATTACAATCTGAAATCCAACCGAGAAACAGGGTTAGGGCGATGCGACATTGTTATGAAGCACAGCAGCGGTCGTGGCAAGGCGGTGATATTTGAGCTAAAATGGACTTCAAATATGAAAGAAATTGAGAAGAAACGTGATGAAGCATTGAAGCAGATAATAGATGGCAAATATGCCGAGGAATTGAGTAACGAGTGCTACAACGATGTTATTAAATACGGCGTTGCCTTTTGCCAAAAAAGCTGTGAAGTCGGGAAACTGGACTGAAAGTGAAGATCTAGCCAGCACAAATATGGCAAATTTTGCAAATTTCGCCGCTTTAAAAAACTTCATTTTTTTGTACTATTTTGAAAAAAATAATATATATTTATAGTATCCCATTAGGGTAACTTTGTGTAAATCAAAGACAGTCTAGCTACCGTAACGGTAACACCGAAGTCGGAATACTTGTCGGGGGGTAAAGCTTCATAAGAAGTTTTACGTTCGTATTTTAAAGGAGAGTCAGGAGAAACAATGCTTAAATTAGCTTCATCTATTCAAAGCGATTCTATAGTTGATGGCGAAGGGTTGCGTGCTGTTATTTGGTGTCAGGGTTGCGACAAAGGTTGCAAGGGTTGCCATAATCCGGGTACTTGGAATTCAGATGCCGGAGAATTTGTAAAAGTAGAATCCATCATTGCCGCACTTTCAGAACTTAAAGGGCAAAAAGGCATCACATTTTCCGGAGGAGAGCCTATGCTTCAGCCGGAAGCCTGCAAAAGAATTGCGGAGTGGGCAAAGCGTGAAAAGAACTGGGATATCTGGTGTTTTTCCGGCTATACTTACGAAGAGATTAAAGCGGAAGGCGGCGAGAAATTGGAATTCCTGAAACACGTGGATGTTTTGATAGACGGTAGATTTGAGTTGTCAAAGAAAGACATTTCTCTCAGATTCAAAGGGTCAAGCAATCAGAGGGAGCTTCGTTTGGATAATGGGGAATGTAACTTTGCAAATTTCTCCACTTAAAAAAAAATTCACTTTTTTGTCACTATTCTTTTTGATATTTTCTAAATTAACCCCATCCCATCAGGGCAACCTTGTGCAAATCAAGGGCAGTCCCGCTACCGTGACGGCAAAAGCCAAAGCCGGAAAACCTGCCGGGGGGTAAAGCACCATAAGGTGCTTTACAACTTTTGTTCCGAGGTAGAACCATGTTCCAAAGAACCTCTTTGGCTGCGTTAAGACGCTCCTTCACGTTTCTCACAATTTCCGCTGCCTTGTTCGCATGCTCAAATGGCAATGATGAAGTCCCCAACGATTCAATAGAAGGCAACTCCCTTCTTTTGAATTTCACAAGCGATTACACAACCGGCGAACTTCGCTGGATGGATCCCGACTCAACAGGTCTTTCGCAGGGCAGCCTGGATTATATTCCTGATTCGAGATTATCCACCGGTGGCGGAGTTGTTTTCATTTTGGGAAGCGCTCCCGGTACTTTGGGTTGCATTTCGCCTGAAAATATGGCTGACATTAAAGAAGAAAGGCTCAGCGCAGAATACCCGTATGAAGCGACTGTTATAGGCGGCAAAGGCTATATAGCTTTACACGACGCTGATTACTTGCAAATATTCGATGCGAGCACATGCGCCCAGGGCGGCAAAATAGACTTGCCTGTTTCAAATGCAAATGCATCTTCAATTAAGTCAAGCGGAGATACCCTGCTTGTTGTTTTGCAAAGGCTGGAATTTTTTGACGCAACAAAACCCGGGCTTTTAGTTCGCATAAATGCAACCACGGAAACGCTTATAGACACAATACCGCTCAATTTGCATAATCCGCATTCCAGCGTTTTGAGCAAAGGAAAACTCTATATCTCTGCGCAAGCGAGATACAATGAAGATTACTCTTACAACTATGCAAATAGCGGCATTGAGGTTGTGGATTTAACAAGAGGGATAGCAGAAGTTTTGCTCACCGGCGAACAGATCGGTGGCGGCGTTTATGGCATGGCTCTAGACGAGGCAAGCCAAACATTATACGCTGGTGTTTCTGCAAGCTGGGGAGACATGCCGGTTAAACCTGTGAATTTAAACAGCAAATCCGCAGGAGCAGCATTGCCTAATATAACAGATTCGGAAGGCGGCCTTGTTTTTGACAACTTGGCAAAAAAACTTTTCGTTGGAGATAGAAGCTATGGAGATGGTGGCCTTAAAGCCTATAATCCGGCAGTCAACCAAACAACTGCTGTGAATGGCGAAGCTTTGCCTCCTTACTCATTAGCCATAGTCAGATGGTAATTATTTTAATTATCTTTCTTTTTTCGTTTGCCGCAAGCGAGACTGTTTCCGTTTTGCCGGCAAGCGATGTTCTAGGCGATGAAATAGAAAATATAGAAGACATGATTGAAATAAAAAGCGAGCAATGGGAAGGCAAAAATCTTTCTCTTGCAGATATACTGGCTACACATGCGGGAATTCAAACCAGGCAAAATGGAGGGATGGGGAGCTTTCAGAGCATTTCCATAAGAGGAATGCAAGGCAACCAGATTGCTATTGCCATAGACGGCGTGCTTTTGCAAAACATCGGAGAAGCGGACTTTGGCAGCATAGATTTGAACAAATATGAAAAAATTGAAATTTACAAAGGCTATATACCGGCAAAATTCGCAGCAAACGGAATGGGCGGAGTTATAAATCTTATTTCAAAAAATGCAGCGGCAAAAGGCGGCAAATTCTCTGCCTCTTACGGTAGCTACAACAGCAGATTCCTGTCAATTCAAACGAGTGCGCCGCTAACAGATTCCATATTCTGGACCAGCAACCTGAGCTATCGTGCCTCAGACAACAATTTCCCATACCTGAACCGCAACGGCACAATGTATAACACAGAAGATGACTTTTGGACAACAAGAAAAAACGCAGAATACTCGCAAACATCAGGAATTCACTCCTTCACTTTTGTAGGCAAAAGGAACAGCACTTTCAGAATAGAGCACAGTGCCCAGGCAGGTGGAATTCCAGGGCGTGAATACCAAGAAACGCAAACAGCAAATTCCTCAATCGATGCTGTTGTAGCGAGTTTTGAAATTGAACCAAAAGATGAAAAGATTGATTTTGGGCTTCTGGGTTTTGCCGGCGCCAACAAAATCATGAGCAAGTGGTATTACCCGCTTGATAAAATAGGATTTGTATTAGACGAACACACGCAAAACGGATTGCTTGTAAAAAACGGCGGCGGCCAAGCTTCATTGTATTTGTGGAAAACTCAATTTCACGCATATTTTAATTATCAATATCTGGAATCCAGGAATCGCTCGGCAATGCTTTCGAATTACGAATTTTCCAATACGGTTTTTCAAATATCCGGAACAACAACTTTTGAGCCAACCGATTTTTTTAACATAACGGCAAATGCAGCTTCCAGATTCAGCAGGCAAAATTTAAACTCCGGCAGAATTTCGCTAAACTTTAAAAATGCTTTTTTTGCGGTGGGGCATTATTTCAGAGACCCGTCTGTTTTTGAATTATTCGGCGCGAGTTTTGGAGTTTTGTCCAACCCTGATTTAAAAGCGGAGCAAGGCGAGCAGGCAGAAATAGGATTTAGCTACAGATCAAAAAATACAAGAGCTTCTGCAACGCTTTTTGCAAACATCATAAGAGACCGCATATATTACTACACAAGCGGCATGCTTTCAAAACCCATAAATGACACGGAAGATGGCAAAGTTTACGGAATGGAGGGGGAGCTTTCCGCAGATATTTTCAAATGGCTTAAGATAAATGCGAATGCCACTTTGCAAAATTCCGGCAGCTTGCCAAACGAACCTAAAGAGCAATATTACAGTTCCTTGCTTTTCATTCTCCCTTGCTCTTTTGAACTTTCCCTGGAGGGAGAAGCCCATTCCCTGATTTACCGTGACAGGGCGCAGAAAAAAGAAATTCCAGGAAACGCCTTTTACCACGCTATGCTCAGTTACAAACCTACAGACAAAATAAAAATTTCATTCTACGCAAGAAACCTGACCGGTGGCGAATACGAACACATATACGATGCCACGCCAACTCCCGGCAGAATGTTCAGCGTGAGCTATTCGCATCTGTTTTAGCAATCTCGAAATGCTCATTAAAGCATCAAATTCTCTTCCAGAATTCTGCCCTCGGTAGAAAGCGTTTCAACTTGCCACGGAATTAATTTGCCGCTGTTTTTTATCGCCGTCTTTGCTGCGTTTTCAAGCCCAATGCAACAGGGAACTTCCATGCGCACAATCATCATTGATTTAATATTATTTTCTTTAAGTATGGCTGTAAGTTTTTCGCTGTAATCCTCGTCATCCAGCTCTGGGCATCCTATTAGAGTGATTTTATTTCGCATAAATTCATGGTGAAAATTTCCATGAGAGTAAGCTGCGCAATCTGCCGATATGAGCAGATTGGCGTTTTCAAAGCACTGCGCATTTACAGGAGTAAGCTTTATCTGTATAGGCCACTGATTGAGATGAGTTTCTGTTATTATAATCGACTGACCTTCAAAAGATATGGCTCCGGTAGGGCATACCGGCAAACATATGCCGAGTCCGTCGCAGTGATCTTTATCTATCAGTTTTGCTTTGCCGTTCACCATGCCGAGCGCTTCTTCATAGCAAGCCGATATGCAAAGCTCACAACCATTGCACTTGTTTTCGTCAATCTTAATTGTGCGCTTGATCATCTGCAATTCCCCCTCATATATAAATATAGAAAGTTATTTCATCAGCATTTCATATTTAAATTTGGCATAAGAGCTTTTGAACATAAATACGGCAATTATCGCCATAACAACGCCTAATATAAGAAAAATATGCGTTCCCATCATCATAACGCCGCTGAATTGCCCGATTATAAATAAGATAAGAGGCATTATTAAAAGCAAACTGCTCTGCTGCGACTCTTCTGCAGATTGCGCTTTGGCCGAACTCCGCACAATAAGATTTATGGAAATGAGCGATGCCGCCGGTGAAACCAAAAACAGCGTTATAAGCCAGTTTATATTCGGCAATGCGGCAGTTTTTGCAAAAATGAAAATCACAGACAGTATAATTACAAACGAAAAAACAGATATGGCCATGCTCAGCAAAAACGCCGCTAATATTTTCGCTCCGAAAATATCTTTTAGCGATAATGGGCTGTAAAACAATGTTTCCAAAGTTCTCTTCTCTTTCTCTCCGACAAATGAGCCTGCAGCCATAACGGAAGCAGACGAAATTGGAATCATAATAAAAAATAACGGCATAATATAATTTAATATAAGATTAAGCTGCATAAAAACTTCCGTAGAAAACATCAATGAGCATGGCAATATTACCGACATGACAAAAGGCACCACTATCAGCACTGTCATCATTCTTTTGTTGGAAGTTATGCTTCGGAGATCTTTTTTGATAATGGCTTTCATTTGCCCCCCTTTATGGCAAAATATATTTCTTCAAGCGAATGTTTATGCGCAGTTACATTGTACACTTTTTCACCGGAATCCACAATTCGCTTTACCAGCGCAGGAATTTCATCACGTGAAGAAACCTTAATTTCCTTATCGTTGATCATCACTGAGATCCTCGAAAATACAAGTGAGTGCAGCTCATCAAATGAACCTGTGGCAATCATGCTCCCTTCGCTGATAAGCCCGTATTTTGTGCATATCTCTTCTGCGTATCGCAATTGATGAGTGCATAGAAACACCGTTGTTCCTTTTTCGCTTGCCAGATTTTTGATCATGTTATTTACATTTTGCACGCTTTCCGGATCAAGCCCTGAAGTCGGTTCGTCGAGAAACAGTATTTTTGGCCTGTGGATCATAGCACGAGCCAGAGACAATCTTTGGCGCATGCCTGTAGAGTACTCCGAGAGCTTTTGATCCTTCGCTTCAATAATAGACAGCATCTCCATAATCTCCAAAGCCCTGCGTTTCGCTTCATTTTCCGCTATGCCAAAAAGCTCCCCGAAAAATATGAGATTTTGAAGCCCGGTGAGATTATTGTACATTTGAGCGTGTTCCGTGACTACGCCTGATATTGCGTGCGCTTTTTCGGGAGCAATGCCAAAGAGACTGCATGAACCTTCGGTTGGCTGCAAAATGCCGTTCAGAATTTTGAGTGCTGTTGTTTTGCCTGCACCGTTTGGGCCTAAAAACCCGAAAATTTCTCCCTCTTCAATGGCTAAATTTATGCCGTTCAGCGCTTTTTTGCCGCTGGGGAATATTTTTGCCAATCGCTCTGCAACTATTGCTTTCAAGCCATCACCACTCTATTGCGACCGTCTTTCTTTGCTTGGTAAAGAGCTTTGTCTGCAATATTTATAACATCTTTAAGAGACTCCGCAACCACTACCGAGGCAACGCCAAAACTTGACGATACTGTAATTTGAACATCTTCGAATACCATCGGTGAATTGCATATTGCCAAACGTATGCGCTCAGTGTTGTTTTTCGCATCGGCTTCATTTATATCAGAAATGAACAGGATAAATTCTTCGCCTCCGTAGCGCCCGAATATGTCATAAGGACGTATTGTGGAGTTCACTCTTTCTGCCACGCATTTGAGCACACGGTCTCCAATTAAGTGCCCGTGAGTATCGTTTATGTTTTTGAAATAATCCAGATCAAAAAGAACTATATACGAATTGCTGCCGGTTCTTTTTATCCTTTCAATCTGCTTGGCGGTGAGCTCCATAAAGCGCAATCTGTTCAATATGCCGGTGAGCGAGTCTGTGTGTGCAATCCTCTTTATCTTCCGTTCCATTTCTGCGCGCAAAATTGTATTTACAAATAAAAGCGAAGCAGAAGACAAAGCCTTTGCAAAGTCCTCGTTAAAATAACGCTCATTGTTATGATCTTCGTAAAGAACAAATCCCCAGAATGTTTCGTTGATAAACACCGGGTTTGCAAATACCGATAATGTGCCGGAAGATTTCAGCAGAGCAGCTTCGCTTCCCAAAAGTTTTCGCACCGGGCTGTTTATTGATTCGCCGCTTGTAAATAAGCGTTTCCATTCCCTGGCAACATCGTTGTAGCGAAAGCTTGTCAATGCCGGGTTCAATTGCGTAACTCCTGCCACCCTGCTCCAGCAATAAATCTGCGATGCCATAAATCCATCTTCGCTTATTGCATTTCTAAAGATAGACACTCTGTCAAGGCCTATTAAATCCGAGTTCGGTATTATGCCCTCTGCCATAATGTCTTCAAATGTGCTTTCGCTATGCGAAAGATAGATGGAGGCTGTTTTGTTAAGCGTTTCAGAAATTCTCTTGCTGCGCTTAAGCGCATTTATATGATACCAGTTAAATATCATGTTGGATATGAATATTAACATGCCTATTAATATTATGCTGGCTAATGGCGCAGTTATGCGCACTATATCTTCCTCAAAGGCAGAAAGCGGAATTTCGCTTCCGTAGATCCAACCCACATCGCTTATTTTAATCTGCGCTACATACTTTTTCTCTTTGCCGGAAGTTATGCGTCTCATGGATATATTGCTGTTGCTTGTACGGATGTGATCTACATGGTCAGGATTGAATTCGCCATATTGCGTAAATGTAGTTTTGCCGCTTGCCATCCCGGTTTTCTTAGGCAGCAAACTGGTGTCTGCGTGCGTTATAATGCTTCCGTTCCCCGAAAGCAAAAAAGAAGTTCCCGTATAATACGGTTGTATGCTATTGACAAAATCCGTTATATGCTCAAGATCTATATCAATGCCAATAACACCGCCCATGCCGTTGTTCAGCCGTATGCTTTTGCTCAGCGCAACTACCAGCTTGCCGGTGAATATATCTATATACGGTTCGCTCACAGCGGTTTTGCCGCCGTTTTTACGTGCAAGCACGTACCACACTCGTATTGTAGGATCAAATTCCTCCGGTGCTTGTTGCCTGTCGTTAAACACTGCGGATTTATCGTCCAAACCTATATAGGCAGACATCACGCCCGGATTGGTTATGGTTATTTTTGTGAGAAAGTCTTCCAGCTCTCTGACTTCGATAAGATTGAAATGTCGCAAATCTTCGCTTATTATATCAACTATTGACATTTTTTGCGTAAACCACGAATTTATCTCTCTTTCATGCTTTGAAGTATTAGTGGCAATTTGCTCGACCGATGATTGCCGAAACACTTGAATTTGCATATTGTATATATAAACCAATATACCTACGAACATGGCTAACAACAAAATATTGATCGGTAGATAACTTTTATCTTTTACTTTTATTCTCATACAATCTCCAAAAATTCCTTTAAGTTTTTCTTTCCCAAATCACCTTCTTTCCTTTTGCGAACAGACACCGCATTTTCTGCAATCTCCTTTTCACCGACAACCAGCAAATACGGGATCTTCGCCAGCTCGCCCAAGCGAATTTTATATCCTACTTTTTCATTTGAATTATCAATTTCCGCACGGATGTTCGCCGCTTCCAGCTCTTTGCAAATCTTCTGCGCATATTCTCCGAACTTTTCCGAAACCGGCAAAACCCTAACCTGCACAGGCGCAAGCCAAAACGGAAAATCTCCCGCATACTCTTCGGTCAAAATGCCTATAAAGCGTTCAATGGAACCCAGCGCAGCCCTGTGCAGCATAACAGGCACATGCTTTTGATTGTCTTTGCCAACATACTCTGCGCCCAAACGTGCAGGCATATTGAAATCAACCTGAATTGTTCCGCACTGCCAATCACGGCCCAGAGAATCTTTAAGCACAAACTCCAGCTTAGGCCCATAAAATGCGCCCTCACCCGGATTCAGAGTATATTTCAAACCAGCGAGCTTAGTAGCCTCTTCCAATGCGCCTTCCGCCTTATCCCAAAGCTCATCCGAGCCAACCCTCATTTCCGGCCGTGTGCTGAACTTAACGGTTATATTTTCAAAACCGAATACCTTGTAAAAATCCTTAACCAAAGCGCAAAAATCGCTGACCTCAGAAGCTATCTGCTCCTCAGTGCAAAAAATATGCGCATCATCCTGTACAAATCCACGAACCCTCATCAAACCGTGCATTGTGCCGGCAGGCTCGTTTCGGTGGCATTTTCCAAACTCCGCCAAGCGCAAAGGCAAATCACGCCAGCTTTTCAATCCCTTATTGAAGATTTCTATATGGCAAGGGCAGTTCATAGGCTTCACAGCCATTTCCTTTTCACCAGCCAAAGTCTTAAACATATTAGCATCATATTTATCAGCATGGCCGCTGCGAATCCAAAGCGACTTATCAACAATCTCCGGGGTTATAACTTCTTTGTATCCACGCTTCGCAATTTCTTTGCGAACAAAATCCTTTAGCACATTCACAAGCACTGCGCCGTGCGGGTGCCAAAACACCATGCCCGGGCTGTGATCCTCAACGTGATATAAATCCATCTCTTGCCCAATGCGGCGATGGTCTCTTTTTTTAGCTTCTTCCAAAAAGTTCAGATAAGATTCCAACCCGGTTTTATCCGCATAGCAAATACCATAAATTCTTGTGAGCTGGTCGCTTTTTTGATCCCCATGCCAATATGCACCGGCCAGGCTCAAAATCTTGAACGACTTCAATTTGCCCGTGCTCGGAACATGAGGGCCTGCGCATAGATCTTCCCAGCCATTATTTGGAATACCGGTCACATAAAAACTGAAAACTTTATCTCCACGCTCAACAGCTCTTTCCACGTTGTCTCTTTTGTATTTATCTCCTTCCGTGCGTTTAAGAGCTTCTTCCAGAGGCACTTCAATACGTGTGAATGGGCGATCCTCTTTTACAATTTCCGCCATCTTTTTTTCAATGCGCTCAAAATCTGCGTGAGTGATTGGAGTTGGGGTAGCAAGGTCGTAGTAAAAACCGTCATCCACAGGAGGGCCATAAGCGAGCCGAGTTCCGGGGTAAAGCACGCATATTGCTTCTGCAAGAACGTGTGCGCAGGAATGTCGCAGCACAAAGAGTGAATCAGGGTCTTCGTTTGATGCTGTGATTATGCGGAATTTTCCGTTTTCGGTTAATGGACGATTCAAATCCAGAATTTTTTCGCCGAGCCGAATGGCTATGGCTTTACGAGCCAGGCCCTCTGAAATGCTTTTGGCTATTTCCAGCCCGGTTATTCCGCTTTCAATAGTTTTTTCGGAATTGTCAGGCATGGTTATGGTTATTTGTGGCATTGGGGAAATATAGCAATTTCTACATTCTCACTATGCTTGACAACGAAATGCTGCTTTATTTTTGCGCAGGGGTTATAATCGTAGCCGCTTTGGTGATTATCCTGAAAGTGTTTTTTAAAATTTTGAAAATAGCCTTGATTGTGTTGTTGTTTGTTGCGGTAGGCATCGCTGTTGTAGCGATAGCCCCCCATTAAGATTTCTCAAACTTAGCAACAGCTTCTTCCAGCTTCATGCCTGCATAATCCTGTGCGCTAATCCACTTTCCGCTGACTTTGTTGCCGGCAAACGCCGCAATCACTGCGCCCGGAATCGCAGACTCCACAGCATTCGGAGCATTCGGGCCGCCAAGGTCTGTGCGTAGCCAGCCCGGATCCAGAAGATTCAAAGTGACATCGGTGCCTTTTAATTTCGGCGAAAGATCTCTAACGTATTTATCAAGCGCAGCTTTTGCTCCTGCATAAGCCATTTGCTCCGGCTCACCCGCAATGCCGCTTGTTGTGCATATAACTCTGCCAAAACCCGCTTTTAGCATTTTCGGCAAAAAATGATTGCTTATTTGAATCGGAGCTATTGCATTTACCTGATAACTCAGCAGATAATCTTCTTCATGCGTTTCCCAGTAATCAACTCTATATGGAGTTTGCAAACCGGCGTTGTTGCACACAACGGATATTTCCAAATTCTTTGCGTCAAGCTCCGCCAAAAATTTTTCTCTGGCCTTGCCATCGCTGAGCTCGGCGGCTATGGAAAAAACTTCCGCTCCCTTTGCTTTTAGCTCGGCCTCAAGAGCCTTTGTATGCTCAATATTGCGGCTATGCAAAATCAAGTTTGCGCCTTTTTCCGCAAAAGCATAAGCAACCTGCTTGCCAATGCCACGAGCAGCCCCAGTAATTAAAACCCATTTCTTCGATAAATTTATCATAGGTGAAAATATAGAAAACGTCTGAACCACGTTTTTCTACATTCCCTAAATGCCAGCAAGCATAAGCACCGTGCATACGGCCAAAATCTGCAAAACATACAGCGGCAGAACTGTGGTCAGAGATGTTTCTCTCAGCGTTTCGCGTGGGGAAATTGTCGGGCTTTTGGGGCCAAACGGCGCAGGCAAAACAACATCGTTTTACATGATAGTCGGGCTTGTTAAACCCGATAAAGGCCATGTATTTCTGGACTCTCAAGACATAAGCTTTTTGCCCATGCACAGCCGTGCGAAATTAGGTCTCGGATACCTTCCGCAAGAGGCTTCCATATTTCGCAAGCTATCCGTTGAAAACAATATAATGGCAATTCTTGAAACGCTCAAACTTAACCGCAAACAGCGCAAAGAACGGCTTGAGCAATTGCTGGAAGAATTCAAAATATCCCACATAAGAAAAACCACAGCGCATAGCTGCTCCGGCGGCGAGCGCAGACGCCTGGAAATAGCACGTGCCCTCGCAAGCGAACCCGGCTTTCTTTTGCTGGACGAACCTTTCGCCGGCATAGACCCAATAGCAGTTGATGATATAAAAACTATAATAAGCTCGCTAAGAGCCAAAGGCATGGGCATTCTGATAACAGACCACAATGTAAGAGAAACGCTATCCATAACAGACCGTGCATATATCATGTACAAAAGCGAAGTGCTAACTGAAGGCACGTCTCAGTTTTTAGCAAACGATGAAGAAGCAAAGAGAATTTATCTGGGCGAATCGTTTTCGCTCGGTTAATAATTCGGTTCCAGTATAACTCGCTGAACCTTGTTGTCCGAGGTGTAGTTTTCAATAACCAGATTTCTTTTTCCCGGAAATTTTATGCTCAAGGAATCTCTTAGCTTTTCCGCTTCAAGATAAAATTGCGCTTCGGTGAAATCCTTGCTTGTACGGTAATAAACCGCTGCAGCCGTAATTTCCACCCGCACATTATTGCCGAATGTTTTTGCTAGGCTTGCCAGCACTTTTTGCGTTCTCAACGCCTTTTCATAAGAGGCCCTTGCCACACGGGCAGCGGCGGTATCACCTTCCGCTTCAAGATTATCTGCGAGAGATTTCCATGCTTCCGTATCATAAGAATTTTTAGCGAGGTCCTGCTTCAAAGCCGCTCTGCTTTTTGCCGCACGTACTGTTTCCCTTTTCTTATCGGCCTGCTCTTGCTCCAGCACCTCCTTGGGAACCGCAGGCGTTGCTACGTGTGATGCAGCCGGTGGCGGCGGTGTATGTTTAGGTGCCTTTGAAGATATAGATTGTGTATTGGAAAAATAAATAGTAGCGATTATAAAAAATGCCAAAATGCCAAATACTGCGAGCAAAAACCGCCACTGAAACTTTTTTTCATCTTCTTTTCCCATAGCCTCGGCCGTATTTTTGCCTTCTGCGTTTCTCCCTCCCGTAGCCTCTGCGTTTTCTATTGCGCATATAGCGCCCAGGTTTTCAAGCGTATTTTTCAAGGCCCGTGCCTGATCCTCTCCTGTTGTAAGCACTTTAAACGGCTGGTATCTTATACCCATAGAAATCTGATTTGCGGTGAGTCCTGGCAGTTTGCGCAAAAAAGCTTCCAACGCTTTTTTATCGCACTTTTCTTTTATTTTTGTAATCTTCAGATCTACCACAATTATAATGTAGAAAATCCTTCTTCCAATGCTTCCAAAATATCGTCTATATGCTCAATGCCTATGCTCAGGCGCATAAACTCTGGAGTTATGCCTCCGGCGAGTTGTTGCTCCTTGGAAAGCTGTGAGTGCGTTGTGCTTGCCGGGTGGGTCACCAGGCTCTTTGTGTCGCCGATATTTGCCACGTGCGAGAACAGCGGCACATTTTCTATAAATTTCACAGCACCGTCATATCCGCTTTTGAGGCCCATAGCGAGCGTGCCGCCAAAACCGTTCTGAAAATATTTTTTTGCGAGTTCATGGCTAGGATCATTTGGCAGACCTGGGTAGCGAACCCATGCAACTTTAGGGTGTTTTGCGAGCCACTCTGCGACTTTCATGTTATTTTCGTTGTGGCGAGCCATGCGTAGAGGCAAGGTTTCCAATCCCAGCAGGAACTGCCAAGCGTTATCCGGCGAAAGGGCAGCGCCCAAATTGCGAAGCGGCACAAATCTTGCACGAACAGCGAAAACCACAGGCTTTAGAGCTTCCGGCACATCAAATGCCCAGCGAATATCATGGTAATTTTTATCCGGTTCGCAAAAAAGCGGATGCTTTTCCCAATTGAATTTTCCGGCATCTGTTATTATTCCGCCCACGCTTGTGCCAAAGCCGCCCATCCATTTTGTGAGCGAGTTTACCACTATGTCTGCTCCGTGCTCAATTGCTCTGAACATATAAGGCGTTGTGTAAGTTGAATCCGCAATAAGCGGAATGCCATGTTTATGCGCAATATCTGCTATAGCCCTGAAATCCACCACCTCAAGCCCTGGATTGCCTATTGTTTCCACATAAAAGGCTCTGGTTTTAGGAGTGATAGCCTTTTCAAAATTCTCCGGCTTGCTCTGATCCACAAACTTTACGTTTATGCCCATTGTCGGCAGAATTGCGTCAAATTGCGTGTAAGTGCCGCCATATAAATTATTTGCGCTAACAATTTCATCACCTGCCTTAGCGAGGTTTACTATAGCATAGAAGATAGCAGACATTCCGCTTGCAAGAGCAACAGACGCTGCGCCGCCTTCAAGTGCTGTAACCCTGTTTTCCAGGATTTCCGTAGTTGGGTTTGTGAGCCGGGTATAGATGTTGCCGAGTTCTTTTAAGCAGAACAAATTAGCGGCGTGCTCTGCGCTATTGAACACGTATGCAGATGTTCTGTAAATTGGAACAGCACGTGCGGTGGTTGCGCTGTCGGGTTTTTCTTGCCCGGCATGGACAGCCAGGGTTTCTAGGCGGTATTTTTTCATGTGTTTTAAGATAGAAAATGCTCAATACACCGCCATGGTCTTATCCACGTCTCGTGCCCAAGCATTCAAGCCATCTTGCAAATTCAAAAGCCGGCCCTTATACCCAGCCTCACGCAAAGCCCTTATTCCCAAAATGCTGCGCTGCCCAATCTTGCACAGAAACACGGAATCAACGCTAGTATCCAGCTCGTCCATGCGCCGCACCAACTGTCCGAGCGGCATAATCTTAGCATCAGGAAATTTCACAATAGCCCGCTCATGCGGCTCACGAATGTCTATAAATTGAATGCTCTCGCCGTTATCCAAGCGCTTTTTCAAATCGATGGCGGTGATTGTCTCTATAGGCTCGCTATCTTGATTCCTCTTCAAGCCGCAAAACTGCTCATAATCAACAAGCTCACGAATAGACGGATTTTTCCCGCAAACCGGGCAATTCGGGTCTTTATCCAATTTAAGCTCTCGAAACGCCATGCGCCAAGCATCAAAATGAAGCAAGCGACCGATCAGAGGTTTAGCTCCGCCCACAATGATCTTTATAGTTTCCGCCGCCTGAATAGTTCCGATAATACCCGGCAAAACGCCCATCACTCCGCCTTCAGCGCAAGAAGGCACAAGACCCGGAGGTGGAGGAGAAGGGTAGATGCATCTATAGCAGGGTCCGTCTTTTGCCCCAAAAACGCTAGACTGTCCTTCAAACTGAAAAACCGAACCGTAAATATTGAGTTTCCCCAAAAATACGCAAGCATCATTCACAAGGTAGCGTGTTTGAAAGTTATCAGTTCCGTCTGCCACAATATCATAATCAGCGATTATATCTAAAGCGTTTTGGCTAGTGAGCATAGTGTTGTGCACAACAACATTGATAAGCGGATTTATGCCCTTAATTCTATCTTTTGCAGAAGCCACCTTTGGCCTGCCTATATCACGAGTGCTATGTATAATTTGTCTTTGCAAATTAGAAGCATCCACATCATCAAAATCAACCAAGCCGATTGTTCCAACGCCCGCCGCCGAAAGGTAAAGAGCGAGTGGTGCTCCCAACCCGCCGGTGCCCACAATCAGGACTTTTGCGTTTTTAAGCTTAACCTGTCCTTCCACGCCAATTTCCGGCAGCAGCAGATGTCGGCTATATCTGGCAATTTCCTCATGTGTAAGCTCAGAATCCATCATATCCCCCTGCGATGGCTGGAATTATCATAACTTCGCCGCCGCTTGCAACCGGAGTATCAAGCCCTTGCAAGCTATTGATATTTTTTCCGTCAATAAACAGGTTAATAAAATCGCGCAATTCACCGCTTTCTGCAAACAGATGAGTTTTGATATCTGGATAAGCATTTACGAGGGCATTAACGGCCTCTCCAGCGGTGTTGCCTGCAACTTCAACCTCTGCGTTGCGTTCGGTGAAGGCTCTAAGCGCATAAGGAATGAGAACTTTAATCATTGCTGATACTCCTGTGTGTCATGAGTGGGAATATAGTAATTTGATATGTTTAATATGTGTTAGCTCCCAGACCCCTCACCCCCAGCCCTTTCCACTACCTTAGCCGGAATTCATAGCAAAAAAATCAAAAAAATCACTTTTTTTGTCACTTTTTTGAAAAAAAATCCTCTGAACTCCGTCTAAGTAATAGGACAAAAATAGGAGGTCCATTTTATGGAAGTCAAAACGAACAGAGAGTACAAAAGCAGCATGTTGATACAACTGCTGAGCAAAAAAGAGAACCTGCTGGAAACTTACGGTGCTCTGAAAAACAAAACTTTCAGCAAGGACACGGAAGTCCTCATAACAACCCTGAGCGATGCCCTGTTCATGGAAAGAATGAACGACATATCTTTCGTTATAGAAGATAAAATCGTGGTCTTGATCGAGCAGCAATCAACAGTCAACTACAACATGCCCATCAGGGCAGCCATATACCTTGGCAGGATATACGAAAAACTGCTAAAGGAGGAAAGCATTTACCAGGAGAAGAAGATTCCTCTGCCAAAGCCTGAAATCATAGTGCTTTACAACGGCAAGGACAAGATGCCCGAGCAGCAGGAGCTTAAGTTGTCGGATGCGTTCAAGGACTTTTGCGACGGCGAGATTCCCAACATGGAGTGCATTGTGAAAATCATCAACATAAACAAGGGCTTTAACGAGGAGCTTGCCAATAGAAGCGAAACCTTGAAGGGTTATGAGAGTTTTGTATATTTTGTAAGAGAGCATGAAAAATCCATGAGCCGTAGCTTGGCAATCCAGAAGGCCGTGGATGACTGCATGCGGCAGGATATACTGAGAGATTTTTTGCAAGACAATGCATCAGAGGTAAGGAATATGCTTTTTACGGAATGGAACTGGGATACTGCTAAGCGTGTGTGGCAGGAAGAAGCCATGGAAACTGGTATAGAAAAGGGCATTGCCATTGGCGAAACCAAAGGCGTTTTGCGGACTGCGCGGCAAATGAAAGCTGAAGGGATGAACTCTGATTTGATCTCAAGGGTTACTGGTTTGCCTAAAGCTGAGATTGAGCGCTTAGGCTATTAGCAAAGATGCGTGTGCATTTGTGGGTAACCTAACCCCCACATCTAGTGCTCACCACCCCCCACAACCCCATATCTAGTGCCCGAGCTTCCAGCCGGGCATATCAGTCTAGACCCTCCACCCCAAGCTCCCCATCCCACCCATCCCAGCAACACCCACCCTACAAACTTTTCTACATTACACTCCATAAAGTGTAGTGAATCAATGATTTGCTCCGGTGTGGGGAGAGCCGTTTCTTCCCGTGTTCTTGGCGGTGAGGTGGCTACAAAAGGTTTCTCTTCCGTGGTTGCTCGCTTGGTGGCTTAAATCCATAAACTCACACATCATGGCTTAGTTGAAAGTGGAGAGTTGAGAATTGCTTCAGCATATAGCGGCAAAAACAGCTCAGAAATTATTTTCTATATTATTGCTTGGGGAGAGGTTAGCTGCTGGGGTAAGGGTTGCTTTTTGGCTTCGTTTACTAGTGTACCCTCTAGCTTCTTCTCTATTTTCTCAATATCTGAAATTTCCAAATAATGAATTTTTTGTCCTTCGTCTTTAATAACTTTTCCTGTGATATAGGCATAGTTATTTTCCCACAATGGAGCTATAAACCTGCGTATCTTCTCGGTGTCATTTCTATTTTTATAGTCTGGATGTTCTAAGACTTCGGTTGAGTTTTTGTATAAATCTATGATGTCGGCGGCAATAGCCCAGTATTGCTCAAGCGTCAAATCGGATTTAATAGATTTTTCATCTACATCAAGTATTTTTCTTGCGGATTTTTTATTTATATATCCTTCTTTTCCTTCATAGTTTGTGACTGTTATTCTGCCGCCACAGTCTTTTATCTGCGAAAACAGCCTTCTTTTAGCTTCGTCTTTGGCAATGCCTTTTTTATATTCAGCAATTTTGCTTTCATCCACACACGCCCTAACCTCATACAAACTCCTGCCCAAAACCCCGTTGCTCATAAAAACTCCACCCAAAAAACCCTTTCCACTACCTTAGACGGAATTCATAGCAAAAAAATCCAAAAAAATGCAAAAAAGTCAACAAAAGTTTGCAAAAATCAAAAAAATCACTTTTTTTGTCACTTTTTTGAAAAAAAAGTCCGTTTTTTCCGTCTAAGTATTAGGACAAGAAATAGGAGGTCCATTTTATGGTTGAAGAAAACGAAGAAGTCATTGCCCACCTGACGGCAGACATGGGGTTCAAGAAAACTTTCGCAAACGAAAACGAAAAAGAGCCGCTGATTACGCTGCTCAATGTGTTCCTGGAAAGAAAGCTGGCGCGCCCCATCGTGGACGTGCACATCAAAAACCCTTATGTTGCGGGCCAAACAGCGGAAAACAGGGATAGCATCTTTGACATCTACTGCAAGGACAGCGAGGGCAAGCAGTTCTTGGTGGAAGTGCAGGTGGGCAAGCAGGCGTATTTCATCAAGAGGGTGATTTACTATGTCTGCATGGCAATAGCCAACAGCGGCAAGAAGGGAGAGTGGGATTTCGACTTCCCACCAGTCTATTCCATCAGCTTCATGAATTTTGACCTTGACTTCAAGAACGGCGATGTGATCCAGTACATTTCGCTTTCCAACGATGTGTATCCTGAGATCAGGTACAATTACATGGGCATGGTATTTGTTAGGCTCACGAGGTTCGCAAAGAGCCTTGATGAGTGCGCAACCCTTCAGGACAAGCTCATCTTCTCCCTTTGCCACGCACATGAATTGAAAGGCAAGCCAGAGCAGTTTGGTGAAGGCGTGTTTGATAAAATCTTTGACATTGCTCGAATTTCTAAATTTACCATAAGCGAGCGAGCAGCGTATGAGGCAGAAATGAGAAACGAGCGTGACCAGTATGCGATCAAGATGACCGCCATGAATGATGGCAGGGCAGAAGGCAGAGTTGAAGGTAAGGCAGAAGGTATTGCCATTGGCGAGGCTAGAGGCATTGAAAAAGTTTTCTCCCTTTTGGAGCAGGGCATTCCCTTGGCAAAGGCCAAAAAAATGCTCGGCATACAAACCTAACCCCCCACATCTAGTGCCCACCCGCCCCCACAACCCCATATCTAGTGCCCGAGCTTCCAGCCGGGCATATCAGTCTAGACCCTCCACCCCAAGCTCCCCCTGTAAGGGCGTAGCGAGCTACGCCCAGCAAAACCAACCCCACAAACTTTTCTACATTACACTCCATAAAGTGTAGTGAATCGATGATTTGCTCCGGTGTGGGGAGAGCCGTTTCTTCCCGTGTTCTTGGCGGTGAGGTGGCTACAAAAGGTTTCTCTTCCGTGGTTGCTCGCTTGGTGGCTTAAATCCATAAATTCACATATCATGGCTTAGTTGAAAGTTGAGAGTGTAGAATGGAGAATTGCTTTAGCATATAGCGGCTAAAATAGCTCAGAAATCATTTTCTATATTAATGGTAGGGTTGTTAGTTGCTAGGATATGAGGGTTTTTAGCCCTGTCTATCGTTCCCTCTAACTTCCCTATTTCTGTAAGCTCTAAACTGTGAATTTTCCTACCTTCGTTTTCAATAACCTTTCCTGTTATAAAAGCATAGTTATCTCCGTATAATGGAGCTACAAACCTATCTATAGATTCTATCCGGCTTCTTCCTTTATGGTCTGGGTGCTCTAAAACTTGGATTGAGTTTTTGTATAAATTGACAATATCGGCGGCGGCAGCGTAATGCTGTTCTGCCGTGAAATCGTTTTTTATGGTAGAGCCTCTTATGGAATCAACCAGCTTTCTTGCGGAATTTTTGTTTATATACCCTTCCTTTCCGTCTTTACTAATTATTATTATTCTGCCGCCACAGTCTTTTATCTGCGAAAACAGCCTTCTTTTAGCTTCTTCTTTGGCAATGCCTTTTTTATATTCAGCAATTTTGCTTTCATCCACACACGCCCTAGCCGCCTCCACACACGCCCTAACCTCATACAAACTCCTGCCCAAAACCCCGTTGCTCATAAAAACTCCACCCAAAAAACCCTTTCCACTACCTTAGACGGAATTCATCGCAAAAAAATCCAAAAAAATGCAAAAAAAATGCAGCCCCCTACATCTAGTGCCCACCCGCCCCCACAACCCCATATCTAGTGCCCGAGCTTCCAGCCGGGCATATCAGTCTAGACCCTCCACCCCAAGCTCCCCCAACTCGGACTACTCCAGCCCAGACCCTCCACCCGAGGCTCCCCCTGTAAGGGCGTAGCGAGCTACGCCCAGCAAAACCAACCCCACAAACTTTTCTACATTACACTCCATAAAGTGTAGTGAATCGATGATTTGCTCCGGTGTGGGGAGAGCCGTTTTTGTGGGCCTTTTTTCCACATCAATGTCCTCTTCCCGTGTTCTTGGCGGTGAGTTTGCGGTTTGCGCTAATACGAGGATTTAAACGTGGCTACAAAAGGTTTCTCTTCCGTGGTTGCTCGCTTGGTGGCGGGTGAGGGTAGGCTTGGTTTTTTTGGTGTTAAGGGGTTTCGGGGTTTGACTCGATGCTTTTTGGCTTGGGCGGTGGTTATGTTGCTGGCGCAGGCGAGCTGGGCTCAACGAACCATAAACGTTGCGAACGCAGCTACCCAAACAGGCGTTACCGTTAGCAACAACGATATAACGGTGACCGCAACAAATAGCACTCTCGGATACGTGATAACGGGCTCCGCAGCCGGCAAAAGGCTGATGCTAAACGCCGGTACAACAACCGATACTCTTAGAGTAACTTTTAGAAATTTGACCATAACAGGCGATGTATACAGCGCTGTATTAATAGGCACTAGTAATGTTGTGAAAATCACTTTGGAAGGAAATAATTTATTAACAGGCGGCATAGGTAGCGCTGGGTTAAGAGTTCCTTCAGCTGCTAATTTGACAATAGCCGGCACGGGTACTTTGACTGCAATAGGCGGGCAATATCGTTCTCTTATACAGGCAGATGCTGGCGCAGGCATAGGAGGAGGAATTGTACCTAACACTAGTAGTTCAAATACGGCCAACTTAACCGATAATTGCGGAGCAGTTACAATAAACAGCGGAACTATATATGCTTATGGTGGTGGCAGCGGTGAAGATGGTACTGGCAATAATGGCAGATATACAGCCGGAGCGGGCATTGGCGGTTCCGGCTATCTTGGCGGTGGCTGTAATTTAACCATAAATGGTGGAAATATAGTTGCGGTTGGCGGGAATCCAACAGCAAACGATATTGGCCCGGGCATTCGCTATAACGCTGCTAATTTCACAAGTGCTACTGTAACAGATAGAGGAGCTTCCGGCACAACAAGAATATACGGCGGTAGCGTGAATGCGTCTGTTTATTACATTGGTGCTACAACCCCAGCGTCGATAACGAATGCAACAACAACATCTGAAATAACACCTAATACACTGACACAATCAATAACGAATGCTACGGTAACTTATACACTTGCTTCTACAGCTACAAGTTTTTCTACAATAACAGCCTCAGCTGCTAATGGAATAGCTACAACTACTACAAGTAATACTTGTAATGCCAATAATTGTCCTACTGGCACTGGCACTTTAACTGGTAGTAGATGCCGCGGCTCTACATCCACTGGTACTGCTAATGTTGTTACTTTAGATTCTGATACCCCAAGAGCTCGTTGTAATGCGACTAGTGGTACTTGCTATTTCATATACACATTTGCGAATGGTCAGCAAACTACTTCTACCTCTGTAGGAAGTGGTACTTGCATTCAGTTTAATCCAACTGGAGGTACGGTGCCTGCAATAACTGCCTCTAATACTACTGGAATTGTAACGGGGCAAACAAACGGCGTGACTGCTGCCGGAGTCGTACAGAAAGCTTGCAATACAACTTGCACTACGGCTGATGGTTGTGTAACTGGTA
>Ga0209755_10002421_pt1 | contig 25717 bp, 23 predicted proteins | sample TergutCo191P1_FD_187301 | JGI IMG/M metagenome (GOLD analysis project Ga0209755, IMG submission 187301) | Cornitermes sp. P1 segment gut microbial communities from Petit-Saut dam, French Guiana - Co191P1 (SPAdes) (version 2) | ecosystem: Host-associated > Arthropoda: Insects > Digestive system...
GCATCAACTATTAACTTTCTGTTAAAGTGTATAAGTATATTTTATCAAAAAAAAAAAAAAGTCAAGCATATGAACAAACTTTTAACAAATATTAACAACAAATTTTTATAGTTAAAGTTAAACACAAAATATCTTGTTAAAATCTAATAGTTCTATGGCAAAACCAAAAAAGCCACCTTTGCTTAAAAAGTGGCTTTTTTATCTTTGAGAACTTTGTGTTTTCAAATTAATAACTTATGTCAATTGAATTTTTCTATATCCAGTATAAGAAAAATTGCTCTCTTTCTTCATTAGTAAGTTCTACTAATTCTTTCCCCACAGCATCTGCATACTGTGTAAGTGCCTTTAGGTCATAAAATGGTGTGGTTCCATCTTTATTAGTTGGAACTGTTAAAGGTCCTTCAATTGTATCTAATAGGCACCCTTCATAATTATTCATCTGCTCCATAATATTGCTCCATTAACTTTTGTGCATTTTGGTCTCTAATTTGCATTATTTGCAAATTACCTACTAATAATTCTGCACCCAAAGTTTTTTTATAATATTCTATTAAATTTGTTTTTGATATAAAATAAACAAAACCCTCTTTACCTGCTTCAAAACTTAATCTTACAGCCTCAGCAAATAAGTGTCCGCCTACACCCTCGTAAGAGCCTTTCTTTTTTTCTACATTTCTTTTATTACTCTCTACAAGTTCTACAAGCACAGCACCTGTTTCTTGCTTGTAAGCCATAAGCCCTTGTATCTCTTTACAACCCTTAACTTTTAATGCTTTAATCTTAAATTCGCTGGTATCAATTTCGTGCCAATTAAAACCAAAGCCTTTTAGTTTACCCTTAACTGATATGTATTCAAATTCTGTATCTACTACTTTTTTAGTATCGCGACAAGTTAAGCAAGGTACAAGTTCATCTATTTCAATATCTATTCCTATCATTATTTTATTATCCTTTTTAATAACTTATAAGTTTTTTTTACTTTTCTTAACTATAGTATATACTATTTTTTGAGAAAAGTCAAGTGGTTAAAAAAAATTGCTCGGGTTTTTATGAGCAATGTTTTTTAACGTTTCGGCATTGTGACTACGCCCGCAAGTGTAAACTAAAAAAATCAGCGAAAACTGCGGAGGCACTTAGCAAGAAATTTTATACCCTGAGCGCTGGTAAGTGACCACAATACAACCGAGCAAACACACAAAAAAATGCCCGCTGGTTTTTACACCAACGGGCAAAAAAGGGGAAGCAAATCTAAGCGAATAAATTTTTTAATCTAACAAAATCTAGGTTAAAAAATAATTATATAATAAAAATAGAATGACGGACAAATTCAGAACATAACGAATTTCTGTTCCGCTACGCTACACAAGGAAATTCTTTTAAGCAAAGGAAGTGTACTTTTGACATACAAAGACACTAATGTCTCTGCCAAAAAAGCCGAGCCTCAAGCGAGGGAAGCGGCTAGCCGCCTTTTTTATGTTCTGATTTGTTAATGGATGCTACAAACGTAGCGAATAAGCAAATGTAATTAAATTGATGTTGCAATAAAATTGAATCTAGCAAACTTTAAGCAAAACTAATCTAAAAATATATGTTAATAAAATTGAATTGACTATTAAAATCTGAACAAGTTAGATAGCCACTCTGCAAAGCGTTCGAACGTGTTTTGGTTTGTGGGTGGTGTGGCTTCTGGCACGATTGGCTGAGGGTTGGCTGGCGCGCCCGTTACGGCTTGCCCTGATGGTATCATACCAAGTTCACTTGTTGCTCTGTAGTATATAAGGTCTGAGTTTTGTAGTGCCATATTCGCCTCTCTAAGTGATTGAAGTTCCATTAAATAGTATGCGTGCTGGTTAGACAAGTCGGATATGTAAGTGGCTGAAGCCGTTAGGCTTAGCGCGTTAAACGTGATTATTAGTGCCGCAAGCACAACGCCTAGTATGTATAGTGAAAGCACGATTTTAGATTTTGTATTAAAAGCAAAGTAACTCAGTCTGCCACCGCTTGTGCCTTTAAGCGCCCTTAAATACCTTTCATCTTGCATTGTTGCTGATGTTGGGCTTAGTAGCGCGCGCTTTGTTAAGTCTTTATTTGATGGCTCTGGCAAGTGCCTTGTAAACTGTGGGGCTTCGGTTTTAGTTTTTGTTCTCACCCCTATTGTACCCCTTTCTAGATAACTATAGTCTACCGGCTGTTTTGCGTATGTAAATGTATGGGCTGGTTGAAAACTTGTGTCTGTATCTTCATTTAGGTCTAATAACATTGGTTGAGTGATTGCTGGTTGGTTTTGTGTAGTAACATCTTCCCAACTGTCGTCCCAGTTATCGTCCCAACTTGCATTTACTAATGTGCTTGGTTGTAAGTCTACATCTTGGCTTACATAGCGCCCTACCCTTTGCGGTGCCGTTTGGGCTGAAAAATTGCCGTAAATTTCTTTTTTTGTTTTTACTTTTCTGCCTGTGATTATCATAATATTTTTGAGTGACCGACTAAGTTCGGTACAGATACATTTTGTATCTGTTGTGTTTTTTAAATTTTTTCTACCACCCTAAGTTTTGCGCTAGAAGCCCTTTTGTTTTGGGCTAACTCTTCGATTGAGGGCAAAATAGGTTTTGTATTTATTAATTTTATTTTTGGTTTGTTTTTACAAATGCAGATGGGCAATTTTTTGTCGCACACGCAGCCTTTTGCAAGGTCTGCAAATGCTTGTTTAACTAGCCTATCCTCAAGCGAGTGAAACGTGATTACGCACATTCTGCCGCCTGTATTCAGACTAAGTGCAAAATTTTGGATAACCTCGTATAAACTATCTAGTTCGCCATTTACGTATATTCGTATTGCTTGAAAGGTGCGTTTTGCTGGGTGTCCGCCCGCGTTTGCTTTAAATTGTACAGCCTTAGGTATTGTGTTTTTTATAAGGTTAGATAATTCTAGCGTTGTTTTTATTGGTGTTGCGTTTCCGCTTTTTTTGCAGCCCCTTGCCCTTACAATTGCGTTTGCAATTTTGCTAGCAAACTTCTCTTCGCCGTAGTCTCGTATAATTTTGGTTAACTGGCTAGCGCTATAGTTATTTACAACATTGTATGCACTAAGCGAGGCGCTCGTGTCCATTCGCATATCTAGTGGCGCGTCATTCATATATGAAAAGCCGCGTGCCGCATTATCTATTTGATAACTCGATACCCCCAAATCTAGCAATACCCCATCTAGTCTAAGCGGTGTGTTGTTTTGTAGGGCTTTTATTGTCTGTACTGCTTTTAGCGCTTGTTGGCTTGCTTTGGTTGTTGTAGTGTCTGAAGCAGTTGTAGTGTCTATAGCGTTTGTAGTGTTGGTAGTGCTATTGTCTGCGACCCCTTGCAAGTCTGCTAATTTATCTAACGCGTATTTATAGTCTGAGTGAAGCGCAATAACATTTTTGTTAGTCTCGAAAAAACTTTTACTAGCCTTAAGCGCTTCAATGTCTTTATCTACACAAATAAGTATGCCCGTAGTTAAGTTAGAATGTATGCCCCTAGAATGCCCACCACCGCCAAAAGTTCCGTCTAAATAAATGCCGTTTGGCTTTATTTTAAGCCCGTCTAAACATTGGTTGTATAAAACTGGTATGTGTTTAAATTCCATCGGCATTTGCTTTCCATCGGGTGTTTGTTTGTTCAGTAGTGTGTTTTGTATGAGTATTGTGTTTTGTTCAGTACTGTGTTTTGTTCAGTACTGTGTTTTATATTTTAGATGTCAAACTTAGATAACTCGTTGATTAATTCTTCTTCGGTAAGTTCTATGTCTTGCAGTTTTTCGTATGTCGACTTATCCCAAATCTCGCAATATTTTCCTACGCCCGTTACGACAATATCTTTAGAAAGATTAGAGTATTGTTTTAGTCTGTCTGGTACTACGAAGCGCCCTTGAGCATCTTCCTCTATTTCGTAAGCATTTGCAAGTAATATTCTAAGCGCTTTTCCTGCCGCAACATTTGTGATTGGTACGTTTTTAATTTTGTTTTTAATTTTTTCTATCTCGGCAGTAGGTAACACAAGCAAAAAATTGTTCCACCCTCTAAGCAGCCAAAACTTCTCCCCTAGGTGCAAACGCATCTTAGCGGGCATTCTCATTCTGCCCCTGTCGTCTAACTGGTGTTCGTACGTTCCAGTAAACAAATATTCTTGCTGTATTTCCTCACTCATTGCTATATTATTATAACATAAAGTTTAACCATTTGCAACCATTTTTAACCCAAAAATACAAAAAATTACAAAAAATTTTTCAGCCTAAAAATTTGACTATATAAAAAAAGCCTTACTTTCCAAACAGCAAGTCAATTCCAACTGTTCAAAAGTAAGGCTTATAACGAAGTGTAACCATTATTCACTATTCATTATTCATTTTTCATTTTTCATTATTCATTAATTAAAAGCGGTTTATGCCCCAACTTATCTGTAGATGTTAAGTAATATTTTATGCCCCCCTTTTCTACTAGCGGCATTGCAAGCCCACCCTTGCCGTGCAGATGACCATACACAACAATATCTACGCTATGTTGCTCGTAAAGATTGGTAAACTCGCTGTCGTGCTTTTTAGAATTAAACGGCGGATAGTGCGCAAGGCATATAACTTTTTCGGTGGTTCTTTTCTTTTCTACATCTGCAAGTGACAATTTTAAGCGCTCTATCTCGCGTAGATAAATTTTTTTATCTTCATCTTTTCTAACGCGACCCGGCTCTAAAACGCTCCAACCCCTTGTTCCGCAAAAAATATACTCGCCGATTTTAATGCTGTCGTTTTGCAAAAAAACCATACCCTGTAAATTTAAATTGCGTATTTTACTAACGCTAGACCACCAGTAGTCGTGGTTGCCCTTTATAAGAATTTTTGTGCCGTTAAGTTTTGATATAATTTGTAAGTCGGGTAGCGCTTCATCTAACTTCATAGCCCACGATATATCGCCCGCAACAAGCACGATGTCGTCTTTTTTAACTATGCTTTGCCAATTGTCTAAAAGCACTTGTGGATAATTATCCCAAGCGCCACCAAAAATATCCATAGGCTTATCGCAAGCCGTTGATAGATGCAAATCTGAAATAGCAAATATACGCATACATCTATTGTAACAAAAAGGGTCGCATAAAGCAACCCATTTTTAATGAATAATGAATAATTGTTGCATTCAATAAATTATCTAGCGTTTGAACAGTCTGCTTTTTGCACTTGTATGCAAGTGGCAACTAAATCTTTACCCGCGCTAGCGGTGAAGCCATTATTCAATGTTCGATGTTAGTACATTTACTACTTACCTTTGTTTGTTTTCTAGGTCTTTCATTTTTTGAATAAATGGTGGAAGAGATGTGTTGTCTACTTGTATTTTTCTTTTATGCATATCTTGGTTGCCCATTGGGTTAGATTGTGTGTTTGATATGTGCGGGCTTTGTTGCATTCTGCTGTTAGGTGCTTGATTAAACTGAGTTTGTGGCATTGTATTATTAGGCATATGAGCGCCCTGCGCCATTTGGTTATTTAGCCTAGCAGCAGGCTGTATGCTATGCCCTTGCTGGTGTGGGCTTGGCGGCATTTGTTGTGGGCTTGCGTGAAATGGGCTTGCCCCCTTTATATTGTTTTGTGGTGGCTTGTTTACTTGCCCTGCATTTATAAAGTCTTCTAGTGCTTGCTTTTCTGTTCTTGGTTGGCTTGTTGGCTGGTGCAGACTTGCTGGTCTTTGTGCATTACCATCTGTAAGTGGCTGTCGGTTGTTAGGCATTTGCTGTGGTTGCGCCCCACCCCTAAACTGTTGCCCCGCAGACTGACCGAACGGCTGAGCGATATTTTGCCCCGTAGGTTGCCCGAACGGCTGTCCCATTGGCTGCCCCATATTCTGCCCTTGCCCAAACTGCTGAGTGCGCCCCTGCATAGAAGCCGAAAAATTAGTTAGGTTACTTTTTTGGTCGAAGCCCGTAGCAACAAGCGTGATAGATACTGTGTCGCGCATATTAGGGTCTGCGCTTGCACCAAATATAATATTAGCCGATGGGTGAGCAACTTCCCTAACCAAAGACATAGCCTCAGAAATTTCTTTAAGCGGAACATCTAACCCGCACGTAACATTTATAATAACGCCCGTTGCGTCTTCTATTTTTGTCTCTAAAAGCGGTGAGTTTGCCGCAAGGCGAAGCGCGTTAATAGTTTTGTTCTCGCCCGATGCCGAGCCTATACCCATATGTGCCTTGCCCTTATCTTTCATTATAGTTTTTACATCTGCAAAGTCTAGGTTTATTAAACTTGGCGTAACAATTAAATCTGCTATGCCCTGCACGCCTTGGCGTAGCACGTCATCTGCTATTCTGAAAGCCTCTACCATTGGCGTATCTGAGGGTACTACCTCTAAAAGTTTTTCGTTTGGTATAACAACTATCGCATCTACCGCGCCCTTTAAATTGGCAATGCCTATCTCTGCGTTGTGCATTCTCTCTGCGCCCTCAAACATAAATGGCTTTGTTACAACAGCAATTGTAAGTATACCCATTTCTTTAGCAATTTGCGCAACAACGGGCGCCGCCCCCGTTCCCGTACCGCCACCCATACCGGCTGTAACAAAAACTAAATCTGCGCCTTCTAAGTGTTTGGATATTGCAACACGGCTCTCTTCCGCCGCTTGCTCGCCTACTTGAGGCTTGGCTCCTGCCCCTAACCCTTTGGTTAGTTGGTTGCCTATCTGAATGCGATAGTCTGCTTTAGACATATGTAAAGCCATAGTGTCTGTGTTAATTGCAATAAAACTTGCGCTTTTAATTCCTGCTGCAATCATTCTGTTTACAGCATTGTTTCCGCCACCACCTACACCTATAACCCTAATTTGTGCAGCGTGATTTGTGTTCTTTACTTGACCCATTGTTCCTCTCTTGGATAATAAACCCCAATTCAAATTTAATATATGTATTTTTAATAATTTTCAATTTTAAATTTTATTTCAACCTTGCCCGCGCTAGCGTTGAAACCATTGTTCAATGTTCAATGTTCAATGTTCAATGTTCAATGTTAAATATTCATTACCTGCCCAACTTCTTATTTATAAACGCAACCAGCCCACGCGCTTCGTCCTTTTCGCTGTCACTCTCCCTAAGCGCTAGCCAAAGCACAGACATTGCGGCAGACTGATTTGGCTTGTTGTTGGTCAGAGAATTTGCGCTTACAAGGCTTATGCTTTTATCTAAGCCCTCTTCTATATGCACCCTAGCGCCCCTTAGGTGAGACAGTCCACCGCCCGTTAAAAATATTGGTGTGTTTGGCGGATAATCGAAAGTGCTGTTTGCTAGTGTGTTTTTAACCGCATCTATTATTGTGTAAAGCCTTGCTAGTATAACATCGTTTGCTAAGTGCGCATCAAACTCGTAAATTCTGCCACCGCTGTAAACCTCGTAATTCTCGCCCTCGCTAAGCGCCAAACTCAAATTAACCTTACGCTTTAACTCTTCCGCAAGCTCGTACCCAACATCAAACACTCGCATCAAATCTAGGTTAAAGTGCGCCCCGCCCAAAGCAAAGTTATTAAAGTAAAGCACCCCTTCCCCACGAGAGAGCGCAATATGAGTATCAAGCGCACCACAGTCTATCACTATACAATAGTTATCTCTTATCTCAGGTGGCACTAAATACAAACTTTGTGCAAGCGTAACCGGAATAAACTCTCTTGTCTTAACCCCCAGCGCATTAAAAGTTTGTCGTATAAAATTAGTGAAAGATGTATATGCCAAACTGTAAGAAAACAAACCAGATAAAAGCGAGCCTTGCATACCAAGCGGCTGAACAACCTTTTTATGATTGTCCACCATAAAAAATATTGGCGCAATAGATATAAGTTCGTAAGATGCATCATTAAACTCTAGCCCAGATTTAGAAAGTGTAATAATGTCCGCTTCCGTAATTCGCTTAACCTTTTTAAAATCTAGATTCGCTTCCCGACAAACACAGTAAGAAAATTCTGCCGGCACGCCAACATAAATCTCTTTAACCCGCTCGCCCATCTTTAAAGAAATCTCACTAATGCCCTGCTCTAGTTTTGTTGCCAACTTTTTACTATCAGAAAACTTGCTATCTGTGTACCCTGCATACTCAATCTCAAAACTGGCCTTAACGCTTATTTTATCGCTAAAGTCTAAACTCCCTGATATAATCGATATCTTAGAACTTCCAAATTCTACAATAGTTACCATATTTTTAGCAATAAAATTCCTATCCTTATAATTTTTGCAAAAGGTTTAGTATAATTCTATATTATAACAAATTCCAAAACCAAAGTCAAACGAATGTATACTCAAAAAAATTATATGTGGGTTAGGTTATTTGGGTTGTTACTGTTACTTCGTTTGCTATTAGGTTTACTCTTATTATAAGGTATGGTAGGTTGCCCTCGCCCGCTTGCCTGCTTACTTCATCATCGTAGACTGCATCTAGGTATCTTATTTTGTCGGCTAGGCGGGTTAACCCTATAATCTCTATGTTAACTTGTGTTTGCGCCGTCATATGTATTCTGTTGTTAGTTAAGTCTACATTAATTGTTCTTATAATGTTTTGTTTAATTTCTAGAGCGCTACGACCTACTCTTTCGAAATAACTAAAAACAGAGCGCGCGTATCTTAACTCTGCTATCTGTGCATAGTCTTTTAAATTTCTGCCTAAAAAGTGTGATGGCTCGCGCCCTTGTGGGTTAAACGACACCCCTTCTATTAAAATAAGCCTGTCCAATTGCGCGGGTGTGGCAAACCCTACAAAGTTGAAGTCTAAGTCTAAAACTCCCTTTGCGGACGAGCCTGCAATAGCAAGCGCAAAAGTAGGCACTCTTTCATCTATGTATATGTTTATTCTAGCCGGAATAACGCGCTCTAGGCGCACTCTTGCTAGTGGAAATTTTTGTGTAAGGCGCTCTTCTACTTGTCTGCCGTTTAAAAACAAAACGTTAGTGCCAAGCGAGACACCACTTGCGGATATAATCTCGTCACTTGTAAGTGGCTGACCTTCCGAATTTAGTAGGTTTGTCGTGTTAAAAATAACGTCTACGTTTGTTGCCCTAAAAGATGTTAATAAAACCAATAGCGTTGCGCTAAACACAACAGTTATTGCAATAATACCAAATATTACCTTTTTTTGCATATGTACCTCTATTTATTTTGTAATGTATATTGTAAATGTAAAATGTTGAATGGTAAGTGTTAAATGATTATATGCAATTAATGCAAAGCGTTTGAACAGTTAGAATTTGTTTTTGCATTTAATTAGCAAAATAAATCTTGCCCGCGCTAGCGGTGTAAACATTTAAAATTTAACATTTAACATTTTATACTCTCTTGATATCTGCCCCTAAGTTTGATAGCACTACTTCAAGTTGCTCGTAACCCCTGTCTATATATTTCGCGTTGTAAACTTGTGTTGCACCATTTGCAACCAGACCGGCTAAAACAAGTGAAGCACCGCCCCTTAAGTCGCGCGCTGTTACCTTTGCGCCCATTAGTATTTTTGTATCGCCACTTGCGCCACTCAACCCGCTTGTTCCGCTCAACCCACTTTCCACACTAGAGCCACCATTAATATACAAAGTGTTACCTTCTACACTCAAGCACGCGCCCATCTTTATAAGGTCTGGCACTTGCTTAAATCTATTCTCAAACATAGTCTCACTCACTTGGGCTTTCGTGTTAAGTGTTGTTAGGTAAGACACAAATTGAGATTGTAAGTCTGTTGGAAAACTCGGGTGTGGTCCGGTAGTGATATTAGTTGATTGTTCATTGGCTTGTATGCCACTAGCCAAATCTAGTTTGGCTCTATCAGCCTTAAAATTTATTATACCATTTTTTGTAGTAATTTGGCAAGTGTTTTTAAGGGTTGAAATAAACTTTTTTAAATGAGACAAGTTGCCATTTTTAAACGAAACATCTCCGCCCGTCATAATGGTTGCTAGAATATATGTGCCAAAAACTATCCTATCTGATATGGGCGTATACTCGTAAGTTTTTTTCGGACAGCCCAGCCTTTTAACACCCTGTATAATAATTTTGTTTGTTCCTGCGCCGTATACTTTACCACCAAGCGTATTTATAAAGCCCGCCAAGTCTTCTATCTCTGGCTCTTTAGCAGCGCCCAAAATTGTTGTTTTACCTTTTGCTAGGCTTGCCGCAAGCATTATATTTACAGTAGCGCCAACGCTTGGAAATGTAAGGCTTATCTCGCTTCCGCTTAAATAACTATCAGACTCTACCGCTATTATATCAGACCCTGTTTTATCACACACACTAGCGCTAATATATGCGCCAAGCGCTTTAAACCCCTTTAAGTGTAAGTCTATCGGGCGCTCTCCAATTGCGCACCCGCCCGGAAAGCCCGCGTTTACGCGCCCAAACCTAGCAAGCAACCCGCCCATTAAAAAAACAGACGAGCGTAATTTTGCCACCAACTCGCCTGTTAAATTGTATGTTTTTAGCCCGCTAGAATCTACCCTTACAACCCTTGCCTTTTTGTCCCAAATAACTTTGCAGCCAATCTCTGCCATTATCACAAGCAGATTTTCTACGTCTAAAATATTCGGCACATCTAATATGCTTACCGGGCTATCAGACAAAATACTAGCCGCCAAAATAGGCAGTACAGAATTTTTAGCACCCCCTATTCTAACAAGCCCCTCAAGCCTTCTACCGCCATTAATAACAAATTTTTCGCCTTGAAACTTTTCCATACAATATTGTATGTAAATTTAATTTTAAATGTTAAATGTTGAATTTTAAATGGTTAAAGTCATAAAATGCCTCACATCTTAACAGTCAGAGTTTTCAGTTTTACGAATTTTCAAATAAAAACTTGCCCGCGCTAGCGGGTGAAACCATTTAAAATTTAACATTTAACATTTTTCATTCGTTTGCGGTAGGCAAACGCCGCCGTGCTTGTCTACCTATATTCAACAATATCCCAACTGCAGACATAAACACAACCAAACTAGAAGAACCCGCGCTTATAAACGGAAGTGGCAAGCCAGTTGGCGGTATTGTACCCGTAACAACCGCTATGTTTACAAGCGCTTGAAGCGCAATAACCCCAACAATACCGCTTGCTAGATAACTAGAAAACCTACACGGCGCGCTAAGCGCTATTCTTATCCCTCTTAAAATTACTATAAAAAACAGCGCAAACACAAACATTATGCCAACAAAACCCAACTCTTCGCCTATTATAGACAGTATAAAGTCAGACTCGGAAAATGGTAAAAACAACATAGTTTGGCGCGAGTTAAAAAGCCCAACCCCAAAAAGCCCCCCACTTCCTAACGAATAAAACGACTGTATAAGTTGAAACCCTTCCCCGCGTGGCGACGCCCACGGGTTTATAAAAGCCATCATTCTATTAATTCTGTAAGGTTCCATTACAATTAAAACCGGCAAGGCAACCAAAAGCGGCAAGGCTATTATAATAAAGTGCCTTGCCTTTGCACCGCCAATAAAAAGCATTAACAGCATTGTAAGCCCAACAACAACTGTTATAGATAAGTTAGGCTCTAAAATTATCAGCACGCACGTTATGCCACCCGTAATTAAAACTGGCAAGATGCCCAAAAATGTACCCACCCTTTTATAGTGGTCTGCCATATGTACGGCTGCAAACAAAACAAAAGTGAATTTTGCAAGTTCACTCGGCTGAAAGGTAAAAAAGCCTAAGTTTATCCAGCGCCTAGCGCCGTAATTTTCTACCCCAATTACTGGCAAAAAAACCATAGCAAGCATTACGGTTGCCACGATAAAGCCCGTGTATTTTAGTTTTTTAAGCCTGTTATAATCTATGTACGAGACAATAAACAAACACACCAAACCAATAAGCGCGCCTATAATTTGCTTGCGCAAAAAGAAAAACCTATCGCCGTAATGCACAAGCCCGTTGTAATGGCTTGCAGAATAAACCATAACACAGCCAAAAATAACAGTAATAACCACCACAAAAAACAACGGATAGTCAAACCCGCCCTTATTTTGCAACAACTTTTTTAAAACGGAATTATCCGCCCTTTCTGTTTTGCTTTCTGCTTTGTTTGTTATAATTTCTGCCAAATCTAATCTCCTACCAATTTATAAAAAAGGCGGCTTTGCCGCTTCCCTCGCTTGAGGCTCGGCTTTTTTGGACGAGGCTTTTCGCTCTCTTTCAAAAAGCTATATTTCCTAGGTCATAAATCTAAAACAAGTTGCTTAAAATGCTCGCCCCTTTCTTCAAAATTTTTATATCTATCAAAACTAGCGCTTGCGGGTGAAAACAAAACTTTTTTTATCCCTTTTTGTTTTGCAAATTCTGTCGCGCCCTTAATTGCAACTTCTAAGTTTTCTACATTCAAAATATTGCTAAAGCCCAAAGCCTTTGCCGCGGATAAAATCTTGCCCGCGTTCTCACCAATCACTACCGCGTAGGCTAGGTTTGGGTTAGTAAACAAATCTTTAAAACACTCGCCCTTATCTGCGCCGCCCAGTATAAGCACGCATTTCTCACTTAAACTGTTTAATGCGCTTATGGTAGAATGCACATTTGTTGCTTTACTATCGTTTATATATGTAACGTTTTCGTGCGCCCTAACAAGTTCCGTTCTGTGTGTAAGCCCCCGCGCGCTAGTTAGCCCCTTTGCTAGTTGCTCTATCACATAGTCGTTATTAAACACAAAATAGCAAGCCAAAAGAGACGCTAGATAGTTTTCTATATTATGTAACCCCTTAAGTTTTAGTTGCTCTAGTCGACAAACCAGCAAACTATCGGTGTAAGGGTTTAAGTTTAGATACAGCCCGTCGTCTTTTAAATAAGCGCCCAAAACCTTTTGCTTAGTAGAAAAGTAAAACACGCGCGCTTTTATTTTTTTTGCAAATTCTGGTGTATACTTACAGTCGTAATTTAAAATTGCTTTGCTTCCGTTATACATATTTTCAAAAATTTTCGCCTTTACACTCACGTAGTTTTTCATTGTTTTGTGGCGCTTTAGGTGGTCTTTTGCTATGTTTGTAATAATTGCTATATCTGGTTTAAGGGCGCGGCTACCCTCTAGCATATAAGAGCTTGCTTCTAAAATGATATTACAATCGGGCTTCAAATCTAAAATTTCGGCGCTTAAAGGCACGCCAAAATTGCCCACAATTTTGTTGTTTAGCCCCATACTACTGAGAGACTGGCTAATCATACTAACTACGCTAGACTTACCATTTGTGCCTGTAACAGCCAAAATACGCCCGCTAAAGCCATTTGGCTTCGCGCCAAGTGAAAGGTCTAGTTCAGAAACAACGCTGATACCAGCCCCCTTTGCCAAAGCAACCAACTCATTATCCATTGCAACGCCCGGGCTTACAACCAACATATCGAAACCGCTAACACAGGCTATGCGACTATCGCCCCAAGCGCTATCCGTAAGCGCAGCCCGCGCCCCAAGTTTTTCTAAAAGCGCAAAAGCAGCAAGCCCCGCGCGCCCCGCACCAACAACAAGCACCCTTTTCCCCGATAGATTATTCGTAGCACAATTTTGCATATCTTCCCCCCTTTTTTAGTGTAAAGTGTAAAATGTAAAGTGTAAAGTTATTAAACTCAATTAAATGCAATACGTTTGAACAGCCTGCCAATTGCACTTTTTTGCAGTTTGCAAAACATAATTTTGCCCGCGCTAGCGGGGTGTAACCATTTAAAATTTAACATTTAAAATTTAAAATTATCACTATCACAATCCCCTTATCGTAAATATTATAACTGTTACAGCAACAAGCAGAGTTATAACAAAATAGCCCATAACAATTTTAGCCTCGTGCTTGCCTTTCATTTGATAGTGGTGGTGAAGCGGCGCCATCAAAAATATTCTTTTGCCCTTTGTTCTTTTAAAATAAATTACTTGCAAAATTACAGACACACAACTTGCCACAAACATAACCCCAATAACAGGCACAAGCAAAACTTGTCCCGAAAAAACCGCTACGCTTCCAACTGCCGAGCCTAGCGCCAAACTTCCCGTATCCCCCATAAATATTTTTGCCTTATAACTGTTTAAAACCAAAAATGCAAGTACCCCGCCCGCCATAGTAGCCGAAAACAAACTAAGGTTCATAAGTTCTGCCGTTTTAAGTGCATCTACATTAAGCCGTGCATTCAAATATATTATTATAGAAAATGCCAAAAAATAAACAAAACTAACATTGCCCGCCAAACCATCTAAGCCGTCTGTTAAGTTTACGCCATTAGTAATTGCTAAATAAACTATAACAACAAGCGGAATGTACACAAGCCCCAAATCTATACTTGTCCACACAAAAGGAATGTAGACTGTAGAGCCTATAAACTCTGAAGTATACGCAAAAATCGCAATTGCAAAAGCAATACTTACTTGTGCAATCAGTTTTTGGTAAGCCCGAAGCCCTAAGTTACGCTTTAACACAATTTTTATATAGTCGTCTAAAAAGCCGATTGCGCCGTAGCCTATCATAACCAAGCCCGCAACTACGCCCAGTATATACGCGTGTCTGAAAAGCAAAAACGACGCAACTACGCTTCCGAATATAAAAATCACGCCCCCCATTGTAGGAGTGCCTTCTTTCTCTTTATGCTCGCTCACATAATGTAAAATTACCTGACCCGCTTTTAGCCGCGTAGCAACCCTTAATACAATAGGGCTTAACATAAACGCAACACCAAAAGCAAGCAATAACCCAAAAAGAACTCTTTCCATACCTTTTTATAATGAACATTGAACAATGAACATTGAACAATTGTTACATTCATTAAATGCATAACTTTCGAACAGTCTGAGTTTTGCATTTTCGCACAATTTGCAAACATAAAATTTCCGCGCGAAGCGCGTGTAGCATTTGTAATTTGTACATTGTAATTTGTAATTTATAGTTTGAACTCATTGTTCATTGTTCATTGTTCAATGTTCAATATTTTCTCAACCTCTTCCATATCGTTGTAAGGCGTTTTTACTCCTTTTATCTCTATATAATCTTCAGCGCCCTTACCAGCAATAACTACAACATCTAAGCCGTTTGATAGCGCAAGCGCTTGCTTTATCGCCTCACTTCTATTAGACACTACCCTATACTTACAGTCTAAATCAAACCCGCTTGCTATCTCACTTATAATCTCATACACACTCTCGTCCCGCGGATTGTCTGCTGTTAAAAAAGAAAAGTCTGCAAGGCGAGATGCCACCGCCCCCATTTTAGGGCGCTTCGCTTTGTCTCTGTTGCCACCCGCACCAAAAACACAAATTACTCGCCCCTTGTAAATTTCTCTTACTGCCCTTAGCAAATTATCCATTCCCTCGGGCGTGTGAGCAAAATCTATTACAACATTTTTGCCACCACTCGACACAACATTAAACCTGCCCGCCACACTCTGCACTCTAGTAATACCTTGTGCAATTGTATCAATATTTATACTAAGGCTGTGCGCGACACTCGCCGCGGCAAGCGCGTTATACATATTAAATTTGCCGCTCAAATTTAGCGTAACTTCACGCACATCTGCGCCAATTGTTAAAACAAAAGAGTTAGTAACCCCACTTACATACTCACTTCCCCTAACAATACTCTCGGCTTCACTTCCAAATGTAAGTATAGGCACTTTAGCACTTTTAGCAATCTCGCGACCTATCTCATCATCAATATTTACAATTGCGCGCCTAATCATTTTATAATCGAACAATTTCTTTTTGGCTGATGCGTAGTTTTGCATATCGCCAAAAAAATCTAGGTGGTCTTGCGATAGGTTTGTAAACACGCCATTTATAAACTTCATACCCGCTAGTTTGTCTAAAGCAATTGCGTGCGCGCTCGCTTCCATAACTACATACCTAACACCCGAGACGTACATCTGCTTCAACACTTTGTGTAACTCTATAGGGTCTGGCGTGGTTAAATCTAGCGGTATAAATTTTTCTTGTGGTTCTGCTTGGTTTTTTGCTTCTGCCCCTGCTTCTGCTGTTGCTTCCGCTTGCTTTTTTGCTTCTGCCTTTGCCTCTACTTCTACATTCTCTGTGTATGTTGCGCCATTACTGCCTATTACACCAACACTTTTGCCCGCAAACTCTAAAATGCTTTTAGTAATATAACTTGTTGTGGTTTTGCCGTTTGTTCCTGTAATTGCAACAATGCTCAACTTCTTATGCACGTTATCGTAAAAGTTAGCCGCAATATAACCTAAAGCCTCTCTCACATTATCAACCAGTATGTAAGGCACAGAAAACAGCCCCGTATTTTGCTTGTCCGCAAGCGCTAAATTACTACTTGGCACTTGTGCGCCACTATTACTCTCAACAAACTTTTTGCTTACAACAAGCGCTACCGCCCCATTTTCTACCGCCTCTTTATAAAAGTCGTGACCATCTACTTTAGTGCCTTCAATGCAAAAATATAGCCCCCTATTTGTTTTCTTTTTGCTATCTATACTTAATTCTAAAACTTGGCAATCTGCATCTACATAAATGCTACACCTAATATTTTCAGTTAACTGCGCTAGTGTCATAAAATCTAATCTCCTTTTTAAAAACGTCTCAGCATACAGCATACAGCGTTCAGTATAACGCCACCCAATAGTCTCGTTTAATTATTGCGAATATGCTCGCAAAGCGGCTCTATCAACTATATATTTTATTTTCGCCCGCCAAAAAATAGAACAAAGCCACAAGGCATTTTTACACCCTGTGGCTTTGTTGTTTACAATTGTTTATTGTTCTAAATATTGTCGGCTAGTTTTAGTATTAGGTTTTTTGTGTCTTGCAAGTTTAGGCAGTCGTCTGTTACTGACTTTCCAAATGTTTTAGCCGCCTTGTCTTGCCCGCCCTCTATAAAACTCTCTAGCATTATTCCCTTTACTGTATTTTTGTAAGTAGTGTTGCTTTTTATGTTTGCTATAATATTGCCTACTACGGCAATCTGGTTCTTTGCAACTTTTTTAGAATTAGAGTGAGAGGCATCTATAATTATAGAAGTGGCACGCCCGCTCTCTATGTTGTTTATTAATTGGTTGTTATTTATGTTATTGTTTTGGTGCTTACTATTAACTTGTTGCTCTATCAGTTTTAGCACAGTATCTAGAGCGTAATTTGGCATATGGTTGCCCGCACTATCTATATACCCCCTTAGCACCGCGTGGGCTAATTTGTTGCCTTTGCTTTTTACAGCGTAGCCACCAGCCGAAAACTCTTGCGGGCTGTGTGCAACATCTAGCGCATAATTTAGATAATCTAGCCGCCCCGCCAAATTGTTTTTTATGCCTACCGGCGTATTAAGCCCGCTTGCAAAAAGCCTATGAGACTGAGAGTCTGACGCCCTTGCACCTATACTCACGTACGAGACCAAATCGGCAATATACTCAAACAAATCTAAATAAACCAACTCGTCCGCCCCACTTAGCCCCGTCTCTGCTAGCACCCTATAATGAACTTCTCTTTGATTCAGAACGCCTTCCACCATACCAAACCCGCCCGTGTCGTGAGATGTAAACTCTGAATTTGAAAACCCGTGAGATAATCCCCCGTGAACTAATCCTTTATACCCAAGCCCGCTTCTAGACTTAGATGTAAATATGCGCGGCACAATAAAAAGTTTGTCTTTCACCTTGTCTGCAATTTTTGCAATCTCATAACAATAGGCAAGTGTGGCATCTATACAATGCGCAGAGCAAGGTCCTACAATGAGTATAAATTTGCCACTAGGCGCGCCCGGTAGCAATATATCTTTTAACTCTGTGTCTCTTGCTTGCTTTATTTTTGCCAATTTACTAGTTAGCGGAAAAATCTCTTTTACGCTTTCTACACTCGGCAGTTTTTTTCGAACTTTAAACATAATTTTATTTATCTCTCACATTAGGCGTATTCCAAAAACAATAGTCTTACGCTTCCAACCTTTTTTTCTTTAACAACAATAAATTTGTCCGCCAAAACCTTTGTAACATCTAACTTACTATCACACTCTAAAATAACTTGTCCGCCCCCTGCTTGCTCGCCTTGTATACCCTTAGCCAATAAGCCATTTTTTGCAATAACTTCTAGCACCTTTTTATAGTAGTCTGGCTTTTTAAATGGCGGGTCTACATAGATAAAATCGAAACCGCTACCTGCCCAATCTAAACCACCATTCATTAAACTACTATTTGCTAAACTACTATTTGTTAAACCACCATTCGCTAAACCACCGCTTGCAAACTCTTCAAAACTACCACTAAAAACGCCCCCTTCACTCTCACCTATATGCTGTAGATTTTTTTTAACATACCTTGTGTCTATATCGCAAAAAATAACTCTCGCCCCCATAGACAGCGCTTCTATACCCACAACCCCGCTTCCTGCAAATAAGTCCAAAAAACTTGCATCCTCAATTTGCGGGCGCAAAACATCAAAAAGCACTTGTCTGACCCTAGCACCCGTTGGTCTTACACTATCCCCTTTTGGAGAGAACAACTCTCTATACTTATATTTTCCACCTAAAATTCTCATAACTCAATTAACAAGTAACAATTAACAGTTAACAAGTTTTTCACTCATAAATACCAAAACTTTTGAAGATTAGCAATATGATACTTGTTAATTGTTACCTGTTATCTGTTACTTGTTTAAACATAAACCCTTTTCACGCCCTTGCCTATTGTTGTTAAAATCTCATAGTCTAGCCTGCCAGACCACTGTGCAATATCACTTATTGTTATCTCACTCTCAGCGTCTCGCCCAAGTAAAACCGCACTATCTACAAGAGGCTTACATTCTATATCCGTTATATCAACAGCCATTAGAGACATCGATATATTACCAACTATGTTCGCGCGCTTGTCGTTAATCAGCACATAGCCTACATTACTTGCGCTTCTCGGGTAACCGTTTGCATAACCTATATCTAGTATTGCAATGCGCATATCATTTTTAGCCTGATAAGCCAAATTATAACCTATACACTCACCCGCCGCCACATCTTTAACTTCCAACACGGGCGCAGTAAGTTTAAGCGCTGGCAAAACTAAAATGTCACTCTCATCAAACCTTTTATAGCCATATAATAATATCCCCACGCGCACCATATCAAATGTTAAATTAAACAGCGGGCTTGCTATGCTTCGCTCTGTCGCGGCAGAATTTGATATGTGGTAAATCAAGTTTTCAAACCCGTAAAAATCTATCGTGTTTTTAAACGTGATAAAATCGTTATACTGCTTAACTAGCGCCCCGCCAAAATCAGACATCTTGTTATCAGCATCAGAAAAATGCGAATACACCCCTAAAAATTTAAGCCGCTTGTTAGCCTTAAAAATTTTTAAACACTCTTCCAATTCTGCTAACTGCTTTATGCCAAGCCTATTAAAGCCGGTATCAATTTTTAAATGTAAGCCAATATCCTTTTTTTTGCGCCTAGAAAACTCGTCTATAATTTTTAAAATCTCTACGCTGAAAACACTTTGCGAAAGATTATGCTTTTTTAAATCTTTAAGCCTAGCCTTAGAAAAACTGCTTAAAATAAGCAAGGGTTTCGTTACGCCCGCCTTTCTTAGAGTAATGCCTTCTTTAACATCTAAAATGCCGAAATAGTCGGCGTCCGCCTCAATTGCCCGAGCCACTTCTACAAGCCCGTGGTTATAACTATCAGACTTAATAACAAAGCAAGCCCTAACGCCACTAGGCAAACTACGCTTTATACTTTTTGCATTAAAAACTAACGCATTTGTATTAACTTGCAATTTTGTCTCACTCATAACACTTACATTTTATTGCAAATTTCTACAAATTATTCCAAAGCGGTAATACCCGCTTCGCTATAAAATTTCGCGAAAGTAAATCTTAACTCAAACATCAAAACTTATCGAAGTTAATATTTACGCCCGTTTTAAAAACCCCCGCTAAAACGCTAGAGCATTTCTTACTTAGGTTTAAATAATCGTTTTTCAAAATCTTGTTAAAAAACACAAGTTCTGTAAGTTCGTCTATTGTTATAACTTCTAAGTCTTTTTTGTTGCTATTTTTAATTTCTACAACATCTGCTTGTCCGTTTTTTATAGTAAGTTTAAGCGCTAGGTTATTCTCTTTAATAATCGGGTCTGCCACGCAAAACTCTACTGCTTTTTCTACACTACCTGCGTAATTCGCCTGCTTTAAAAATTCTTTAGCGTTTACTATCCTAGCCATATTAAAAGGTGTAGTTGCGTTAGACATCGTATTTTGGTGTATCGTATCGCTAGGCATTGTGGGCATTTTTTCGCTAGGCATTGTATTTTGCGGCATTGTTTCGTTACTATCCGCAAACAGCCACACTTTCAAGCCGTCTAACTCTTTTATATTACACAGCAAATCGTAGTCACTATATAAAAAGGCAGACACTTCGCCTATAACTTGCTTGTTATACAGCGCATAAATTTCTTTGCCCTTACTACCACCTTGCCCACTACTCTTTTTGATAGTAAACAACTTAGCCTGTCCCTTATCACTAAAATGCTCTGCCAACTTAGTCTCGCACTCTTGCCTATCTCTTACAACAAAACCATAATAACCTTCGTTAGCCTTTTTATAAAGCCTATAAAAATCGTCCAATCCTAAATCTCTAACGCTATAATCAAAACTAGTCTCTCTGCTTTGCTCATCTCTGCCCGCTGTTCGCTGTTCGCTTAGTAAAATCTCACTTCCATAACAAAACGCAACATAGCCATACTTTGCATAAAACCTATAGTCAAACGGGTTAAGCGCAGAAATGAAATCGCCCCGCCTAAAACACTCGCGTAAACTCTCAGCCATAACATCTGCCATATGCCCTTGTCGCCTGTAAGCACTATTTGTAGACGCCGCAACAATATACGGACAATCAAACACCCGCCCGCCAATATTCATACGCTTGTAAATTAAATGTAACAGCGCAACAATATTACCACCGCTATAAGCCCCAAGCCCAGCACCCGTTTTCCAACCGCCACAATCTAACTCTTCTTTCCAAATAACATTTTCTGCGCTATATTTATTGGCAAAAAAATAGTCTACATAATTTTGGCTATCTTCCGGAAAACCATCAATGTACAAATCTATCAACTTTTGTTTAAACGTATTTTCATTCATAATCTTTATCACAAGCACCATTTTGTCATTTTGCAGTCCGCTAGGACATAGCACCCGCCAGCGCGCGATATTAAAATTTTGAGCCTTTGGCTTGCCGTAAGGCAAACAACCGCGAAAAATTTTACATATCCGCGCCATCATCGCTAAAACCCAAGTCTACAATAACATTCTCACTTTTTTTCTTTATCTGCCTAATAAATTCATCATACTCGCTTTCTTTAATCATAATTGTTAAAAATCTCTCCCCACTAGATGTCCTATAAAACAAAACCAGTATCCTACTTTTTTTAAAAACTTTAACACTTGTAATGTCGCCGTATTTTATTCTAAGCACGTAAAGCATTCTGAAAACAAACCTACTTTCTTTAAATGTATAACCCGCGCTAAACACAGTAACAGCCCCTATAACCAAAAGCGCAACAAAAAAAATAGTGTTTAATATAGGCATAACTAAAGAGCCACCGTAAGTAACCAAATGGCTTATCCGCCCAATTTGCAACACTAAGGCAACAACCATTATCAGCACAAAAAGCACCAACAAAACAAAATGCACGTTGTTAAATCTATACTTAAACTTCATTTTTCTTTATACAAACCACCCCGCTTGAGTGCTAGGTGCAAGAAAGCCACCTCGCTTGAATGCTTAGCACTCAAGCCTAACTCAAGCTAGTGGCTTGCCAGTCTATTGAGCCTTTTTCCACAATAATATACTTATCCACAAAGCCTATCGGTCTGTAGGCTAGTTTGGTTTTTCTTATGCCCTCAATCCCTAGGTCTTCTTGTCTGTTTACTAACTTGCAATTTGCAAACTTATCTTTCACAAAAAAATTGTTTATAGCCGCGTAAATGCCCTCGTAATTTTTGTCTGCCTTTTCAAACACAACATTACCAATGTTATTAAACGTGATGTAGCCCAAAGTCCACGCAACAATTTTGTAGTCCCGTGTCTCACTATCCCTAATTTCTATAACGCTTGATAACAGCCCCAACTCTTTACAATATTCTAAAGCCTTTGCTATTGCTTTACGCTCTATAACACTATCTAAATAACTTGCATTCTCTTGACCCTTTTGCCACTCATCTACTAACTTCATAACGCTATCAAAATCGCGCGCCTCATAATCTCTAAACCTATAATCGTACCCCGCCTTTAAAAACCTATTTAAATGGTTGCGCTTGCCGTGCAATTTCTTACCCGCAAGCGTAATTAACGAATTCGGCTCGTACAAATATTCAGAAAAATTCCTATCGTGTATAACTTCAAACTTATCAGCGCACTCGCCCAGCATATTTATCATTTCTTTAGTAACACCCGCAATTTTAAAGCGCACATTCTCACGCTTACACCACTCAAGCAAATTATTAACCGCCAAACAAAAACAACTCTTGCGCTTAGTTAAAGGGGGCAGAAAAAACTGCCTCCCTTTAAACTTAGCAAGTAAATAAATAATATCGCCATTCACACTACATTTTATAGTGCCGTCCGTTGCCCAAACAAAAATGTTTTCAAACAACAACTCGTTGCCCTTATACTCTGAATGCATAAGCCCCCCGTCCCTTAAAAACGAGTTGAACAACTCTCTATCTGATAGTGTAATATCTCTAAAAAGCATACTTTCGTTTTAAACAAAAACATAAATCTTGCACGCGAAGCGGGTGCAACAATTTAACATTTAAAATTTTAACATTAAAAAAGTGCTGCAACTTGCTCGTAACTTAACTTCTCGCCGTTTTTATAAACGCGCATATTCCCGCCAGAAACTTCATCTATAACAACAAACTTGCCCTTTGCGTCTCTACCAAACTCAAACTTTATATCCCAAAGCTGAGCGCCCTTTTTAGCCAAATCTGCCTTAACAATTTGTGCCGACTTTCTTGTTAAGTCTGCCAACTGCTTAAATTCTTTAGCCGTAATTTTTTTAAGCGCCACTAAAATTTCTTCCGTAATTGGCGGGTCGTCCCTATCGTCGTCTTTAAGCGTTACTTCAAAAACCTCGGGCAAATCATCACCCTCCTCTACAAACGCGCCAAACCTTTTTGTAAAACTGCCAGTCGCCTTATACCTTATAACCCACTCTAAACCAAAACCAAAAACCTGACACGGCAAAACTTCCATTTCCACCTTGTCTAAATTTGCGCTAATAAAGTGCGTAGGAATTTTATTTTTGTTTAAAAGTTCGAAATAATATTTAGACACCTTTAAACAATTATACCCAACACCAGCCACTTCACCAACAACCTGATTACCGCCACTATCACGCTCGCCACTATCTGCCCAGCCCGTAACAGTATCCTTAAACCTTAATACATAGTTGCCATTTGCCAACTTATAAACATCTTTTGTTTTACCTTTGTAAAATATTTCCATAGATTCTCCTTTTGAAATTGTAAATTTTAAATGTTAAATGTTAAATTGCTTAACCGCTAGCGCGGGCAGTAATTATGCAATTCTTGAAAGTGCAAAATGCAGACTGCTCAAAAGCGAAAGCATAAAAAGCAAATAACCATTTAAAATTTAACATTAAACATTTAACATTAACTTCTTAGCCACGTGGTCTGCTACCATTTTTATTGTTTTCTCGCAAAACGGGCTTTTCATTCCCGCTTCTTTAACAAGTTCTAGATACGTTTTTGTTCCGCCCTTGCTACAAAATTCTACATAAGTCTGCCACGCTTTTTTGCTATCCTTTTCTTGTAGCATATCAAACTGAAGCGCAATAATTTGTGCAAGCGTATAGTCTATGTAATAAAACGGCGAACTATAAATGTGCGCTTGATACTGCCACCTACCGCCACTCTCAAAGTGCGGAACACCCTCGTTAGAGAGATGCGGTCTGTACTTTGCTTCTAACTTAAGCCACTCTGCGTTTCGCTCACTCGGTGTCAGATTAGGCTTTTCGTATAAAATATGCTGAAATTCATCAACCGCAACACCATAAGGTATAAACCCAATAGCAGATGCCAAATGATAAAACTTATACCTATCCGCCTCCGCGCCAAAAAACCTATCCATATAATCGTAACACAAAAACTCCATAGCCATACTATGAACCTCTTGCGTCTCCATTGTGTTACGGCGTAGTGCGTGTGGGTTGCCCGCCTTGCCACTTAAATAAAACGCCATAGCGTGTCCAAACTCGTGCGTTAAAACATCTATATCCGCGCTGCTTCCATTAAAGTTAGCAAATATAAACGGCAAATTAAGCGCCGCAAGCCCATAAAAATATCCGCCCGGCATCTTACCAACCCTAGATAAAACATCGAAACTATCCCACTTTTTGAAAATCTCGTATAACTCTTTGGTGTCTGAAGACAAGTCGTTATACATAGTCTCTGCCGCCGCCAAAATTTGTTTTTCGTCACCTACAGGCTTTGGGGTTTGCTGTAAAAATATATCTGTGTCGTATATAAAGCGCTTGTCTATGCCCAACTCTTTGCCCGTTTTTTCGTAAAGTTTTGCAACAACCGGCACCAAATGCTTAACAACCGCCGCCCTAAACTTAGCAACATCTTTTTCTGTATAACTGTTTCTGTGCATACGCAAATATCCAAGTTGCACATAATTTTTTAAGCCAAGTTTTTTTGCTTGCGTATCCCTAAGTTTTGCTAACTGCTCGAATGTCTCGTCTAACTTCGGCGCTATAGTTTGCAAAAGCGCACCATACGCAGTATAAGCCTTGCGCCTAATATCCCTGTTGTCGTCCATAAAAAACTTTCTAAGTTTAGTTACCGGAATCTCACTCTCTAGCCCCGCTTCATCTACCCACATAACTTTAAGTTGGCTCATAAGCGTAGAATACTCGGTTGTTAACTCGTTAACCTTTTTCATCTCTTCTAAAATTTCTGGCGACATTGTTTTTAAGTTAATCTCAATATCAGCAAAAATTTTAGCCGGTAAAGCCTTACCGAACAACTTCTTTTTAGCCAAAATAATTTTAGAAATCTCTAGGCGCTTGTCCGACAATGTAGGCGACACACTATCCCAATACTGCATCTCTGCCGCGTAAAATTCGTCCGCCGTATTAAGCGTATACCTTATGTAACACAGCGCATAGCAAAAATCTAAAAGTTGCGTGTACGTGATATACTCATCGTAAACCTTTGCAATTTCTGCGCCCTTCGCCGCCTCAAAAGCCTTTAAAAATTCGGCTAACCGCGCCAGCACATCTTGCTGTTCCATTCTAGCATAAACAATGTCCGCCAATTTCGCATCACCCGCGATGCCCTCTAATGTAAAACCCATAATAATACTCCTTGTTTTTTGTGTTATATTCACTTCCCTTTATTATAACAAAGTCGGCTTCGCCGATTCCCTCGCTTGAGGCTCGGCTTTGTTGAATCTCAAATTCAACACTTAAACCCAAAAAACCTCTACTTAGATTATAACAAAAAAGGTTGCATAACGCAACCTTTTTTGATAAATTATGAATTGTTTTAATTTCCCCGCGGTAGCGGTGTAACACTTGTTAATTGTTACTTGTTACTTGATACCTGATAATTAGTCCATTCCCCACTCGTTTGCTTCGCTATTTCTGCGCGCTCTGATTTTGCTTTGGGCGATATAGCCTGCTGTGCCGGCTGCGCCTACGCCTGCTACTGATAGTGTGCCGATTATTATGTTGCGTGCTAGATTAGAGCCGTTGCTGTCGCTTGGAA
>Ga0209755_10002422_pt1 | contig 25713 bp, 19 predicted proteins | sample TergutCo191P1_FD_187301 | JGI IMG/M metagenome (GOLD analysis project Ga0209755, IMG submission 187301) | Cornitermes sp. P1 segment gut microbial communities from Petit-Saut dam, French Guiana - Co191P1 (SPAdes) (version 2) | ecosystem: Host-associated > Arthropoda: Insects > Digestive system...
TTTTTTTCTCTGCAATTTAGTCCATAATTTAAATACCCCGTAAAAAAGCCTTCCCACATCACAGTATGAACTGGGGTTTAAATGCCCCCACGCTGAAGGGTTAAAAGTACAAATAACATACCTTGAATATAGCAAAGTAAAGCAACAAAATAAGATTATGCTATGAATAAAATGTACTATGTATTATTGTATTGGAAATACTCCTCCAATGTATAAAAAGAATTAGAATAATGAAAATTTATTAAAAAAAGTTTCAATTCCTTATTGTTATAGGACATGTAATTTATATATGTTAAGGTAAAGCAATCCCATTACAGGACTGGATATGTCCTGAGGGTTCCAGGAGGCTGAGACTCCAAGATTTCAAGACAGTCAGCACATGATAGTGGTAAGGTTGTCAGCCCTACACACCAGCTGCCTTTACCCCCCAGGAAATATTCCTGGTACTCATTTCTGTTAAGAGGCTGAGTCAACCCGAAGCCCATACTGTGACCGGAAGGATTATGTCAATGAAAAATTCCAATGACATTATCGAAAATCAAACCCATGACCTTCTGGTTTGTAGCGCAGTGCCTCAACCAACTGTGCCACCACACACATTATGTAAGTAGGTAAACTATTAAAAGCCTTAAGTACTGTACGATAAGAACCTCTTTGATATAGAGACAAATTTGATATTGTTTGATGAATATTGAAGCTATATCTGGTATTTCTGCCAGACATTTGAATTTGTAATATATTACTCACTATTAGTAATACCGAAGGATAGTAATGAGAATAAATATTCTGATATAAAAGTAAAAATATTCTGATTTTTGAACGAATTTCTGCATGAAGACCTATTACTATAATTAGTAATGATGCTGATTATCGTTTTCTTAATCTGAATATATTAAAACTGTATGGAGAATTACCCCAAAATATTATGCTGTATGTCATTAATGAGGGAAAATAGGCATAATATATCTTTATTAATGGTTCTTGTGACATCATTTGTTTTACAGTTCTAAAGGGATATCATGCTGTGCTTAGTTCATAATAATTTAATATGGTCTATATGACCTCTTTCCTTTCCTTTCCTTTCCTTTCCTTTCCTTTCCTTTCCTTTCCTTTAAGTAATAAATTTATAACAATACACGTTTATAAAAAAATATTTAAATATCGAAGTAACAAAATGTATAAGGAAGTAAAGAAGTACCTTCGGAGATGCCTGAACCCCACGGATCAGTGACTGCAGATGAGCTGCTTTGTTGTTATTGTTGCTGCTGATGAGTGCAGGTGGAGACAAGGTGGGGAATGGACGGCTACGCTCCTTGCACTCAAGGCAATTGCGCACAGCACAAGTGCATACCTGTCACAGAGTTCAGTATTAATATCACTCCTAACACAGGCATACAGTGGAACAAGGACTTGTATGTTTCTGAAGGGACTGTTTATAGTAACTGTAAAAACAAGAAAATGGAGCTTTATGTAGATAATGAAACTAAATTCACTACATAAATTCTGAATTACATTCAAATATAATTTAGGTCAACTGCACTACATTAAAAACGCACTCTCATTCAATTCTTATACTCTCCCAATTAAAGAGAGCTGTTGGTCCATTGCTCTCTGCTGAAACCCATATACCTTGTTCTCGCTACTAATGAAGGCAGCCACTTTGTTGTTATGAACATCGAGCTCCATGAATTACACAGTATTCAAGCCAACAAACTGCACAATCAATAATAAACAACCTCTTGTCACTGACGTTCCTCATACATTTTTTAAACTCTACAAGGTCATCATCAGGGGGTATATACAAAGGCATAAGTACAGCAAATTCTGTCAAGGAGGTGTCTGTGCGTGTGAAGTATTTCTCCACAGAGCCAATGCCCTCCAACACTGACAAAAGTTTTGATGGAGGTTCAATTCTAGCAAAGTGAAGTTCTGTGATGAAGAAATAATCAGGTACCTGCACCACACACACATACACCAAACCATGCTGGTCTCTGACAGGATGCCACATGATGCATCATTCAGCAAATGTCTGTGCATCATATTTTACTGCTCAAATGTAAACAACATGTTAGGTTTTCTTCTTATGTTCATTAACTGAAAAATTTCTTGTCCTAGTTCTTGGAAATGACTGTACAGAAGTCCACTGAAACATTTTCAGGTGTTATTCACAGCATTCAGTCACACTTTTGCTGCCTCCTCCTTGAGGTATTGGCTTCTGAGACCATGATTTTCTTGCTGCATTACAGGTATTTATTTTCTTGGTGTGGTTAGCAACCATCAGCACTACATTAATGTCAGCCTAATAACACATTCAGAATATGTTATTGGTATAATGAATGAACTGCAAACTGTTATTGCTACAGATGCTGTGTTACATTTTCACTGTACTCATGGCAATTAGGCAATGTACACCACGGTTTGACCTAGCACGGCCTATTTCAGCATGGCAGAGTCCAATTTAGTGCCTTGTAAGTGCACCCAAGATGTCACATGTTTAAATTATGAATTTAGATGTCACATGTTTAAATTATGAATTCAAGGGAAAAAACCTTGTCTTGCATTCAGGTTAAGTACAATATTTGGAAGCCAGCAACAGGGTAATTTATGCTTAATTTGAATATATAATGTAAGAACTTGGGAGAAAGCACACACATAAAATCCAGGAAAATACAGATTTATTCTGATAGAAGTTATGATGAGACTAATGAGAACATGCACATAATAAAAAAAAAACAAAACAAATATTCAAGAGATGCAAGATCCAGGTTTCACTGTATTGATACATACAAAAGCAACATCAAAGTAAAAACATTACTTTTTGACTCTTGTTAATAAATTTCCAACATGTTCAATCAAGGAAGTTCATCAGGTGGATAATGAGAGCTGACAAGTGAATTTCAATCACACATCATGAGAAGATACAATACCCTGACTTTAAAATGACATGCCCTGTATTATCCTTCTGCAATGTGTTTTATTTATTTCTTTCAGAAAATTCATGTTGTTAAAATGACTGTCATTTCCACTTTTCATGTTAAAATGTCAGTACACAGTTACTAGTGCACTCACTGTATCTACTTGTTTGTCAGTGCCTCATGTGCTGTGCCACTCTGATCATGATACATATCCACAATATCACCTTTTTATATCTCTCACAAAGCATACAGTAAGTACACTGTCATGTGTTCATGATATTTTACAATGCTCTGATGCTTCTTTTGGCAAACATTTTGAGTACTGCATTGTGAAGTATGTCTCCAAACAATGGGTTCAAATCACACACAAACCATCCCTTAATTGCTATGTGAACAAAGAAATACTCAGCCATTTTATGTTTGACCAAGACAAGAACACACGTTTTCCCTGGTGCAGCTATGTCTGTAAACTGTAATCAGAAACACCTCCCTTAACTTCAAAAATTTCACTTGTTTATCTCCAGCCATGACAATTATTCCATTCATTCAACAAAACCAAGCTTTGACAAATTTATCAGCTTTATCACCTTTGGACCAGAGCCATGTGTGACACATACAGCTTCACCCTCTCTGGGTGTTTTATTTGCACAGACTTTTTAATTACACTCAACTGCTGAGGAGTACATAATGTCCCCTGAGCAAGACTGGTCAACCAGTGACAGAAAGCCCTATTTCATCGCCTGACCAATCACAGAAGTCAAAGATGCATCAGTCAGAAATGTCACTTCAGGAACACAAAATAGGTAATGTAGCCAAGGACAGTTGTTCAGCATCAGACAGTTCTGGTCACAGATTCAAGTGCAGTATTCACTATCCTGCATTGGGAGAACTAAGTTCTCCAGTGCTGCAGTCAACTTGAACTTCAAACTGTCCAGCTACAGCCACTCACTGGCCAAAATGCACATACACATTTTACCATAGTGGATGTGACTGTCTGACACCATGACAGGAAATCTATCACATCACATCACAATATACTTCCACTATGCTGTTAAGTATGCGTTGTGTTTCCGCTTGTCCACATCCTCATCCAAACTGCTATAGGGCATATTTTTAAGACCCCAGGACAGTCCTTGCGCATCCGACATATGAGGGCTGCGCCTTTTACCTCAACTTGTCACCGATTCTACCTATCAAAATATTAACAGCACCCATCCCTAAAACATGAACCTAAGGCGTCAGTAGCAGTCATGTCAGTGGTACAGCATCATAATAAGGAGCCAGCACCAAAAGTCACAGCATGCCCTTTTCAAACCCAATGACAATATGAACATCACACTAACTAAATCATTCTACATAAGCATTCCTTTGTTGAATGACATGATGTGTCCACTCCCTAAGTACATTGACAGCAAAATCCTAAATCCATTCATTATGCTATATAGATTAGATTAGAAATTGGGTTCAAGCCCTTACAGTCCTGATATACCTAGGCCTCAAAAACAGGCCCTTTGTGCCCCATACTCTGATTCGATGTTAAAGGAGCCCTGTTCCTCAACTAAAGTTCCAGATGGCCCCTATACTTAGATTCTGATATCCCCAGGGTACACGAAGAAGGAACCCAGATGTGCATGTCTGAATGAAGCCAGAGCTTCACACTCACACAGAATGTGGACTGAACTTTCTTCCTCTGTACAACACTTCCTGCAAGTGGGGTTGTTACTCAGCCCCATTAAATAAAGATGTCTTCTCAGGGTATTATTTCCAGTAAGAAGGCCAATAACAACCCTGGATTGTATCCTATTAAAGGACAAAAATCTGGCCTTTGTAGTTGGAACGGGGACTAAAATCAGTTTTTGAGCCTATCTCTGAGTACTACAAGGACCATGCAACATTACCAAATGCTGGTTATCCACCCAGTGTTTAATCTTATTTTTAATATTCTGCCTAGAGAGGTGTGCTAAGACTTGAGCTTACCAGTCGGAGACACTGACGCAAGATACCACCACTTGACATGTTCTTCTCAGCCTCCAGTTCACCAAAATTGAGTGAGCTGGCGAAGATGAGGACATCAGCCATGTTCACAAGTCGCTGCAGGAATGACACTGCAACCTCAATAGGCATTCCTTGTGTAGGCTCTATCACATCTAGTTCACTCTGGAAACAATTACATGCAAGCACTGAATCTTCTGTTGTTCATAACCCCAGTTTGAGAAATAATAACCCTACTACTGGCACTATCACCCAGTGTCTTCCCACCTCTCTAGAAATGTATATGCAACCTTTCTCTGAACTCATACAGTCTGTGAGCATTCCATCAAAGCTCACTGTTTTAGAAAAGCTAGTTTCTCATTTAGCCCACTATTAGATTGCCAGGTGCAGGAAATCTATCCACCTGGGTGCTCTTAACTCACAGATGCCCAAGATGGATTGTGTGGTACCTTCAGGTGGAACTATGACAGTGATTTCTTCAGCAATATTAAAATCTTTTGGGTGTCATATACCAAGGTTACTAATTGACTGGTGTCAATGACATGTCCTTTCATTAAGTGCCAGTAAATAATACCTGACATCTGAAGATTCTGATTTCAAAAGCAGTGTCTACACTGATGGCTAACTGATCAATATGCTAAGACACACTGTGTCATGATAAGCTTATTTTAGAAAACAGTTTTTTTTATAATGTATATCAGTAACACACTGAAAACAATATTTAAAAAACTCACCATTCTAAAGGATTTTAATTTTCAGTGATGATTTCAGCTAACATACAGTTCGCTTTGACCAATGATGCTAACTGGGAGGACAGATTCTTAAGAGGTGGTTGCTGTATGTGAATGGACTTTTGGTGCAGACACTCTGACTTCATGAAATTGGCCTTTCAATCTGTCAATGTACATGCATGTTTACTGTCATAATGTCTATCCTGAAGTGAAACTCCCTGACTCATATCAAACTGAATGACATGTTCTTTGCTTCAACAAAATAAGTACAGGTTTGGTCACTTCACGTGAAATGTGTTACACTTTTCAAAACTTTTCTTACTTGATTCAAAAGCCAAATTCAGCATCAAGTATGCGTACTGTTAATTAAAAATAGCTAATTGAAGACAGTTATAACATTGTACGATTCTGTGTAGTATATACAAAGTGTGATCCATAAGTTTTAGGACTGATTTTTTTTTTTTTAAATAACAGAACTAGAACAATCTATCAGCCAACCCACTAAGTACTGTCAACCAACATCCATTCACACACTGAATTTCGTTTGTTTATCTTCAACAGTGTATGAGTTATAACTTGTCTTGTAAAGCGGTTTTTCTTTATATGTCATGGATGGCAGAAATGAAGACAGAGTTGCCTTAAAATTTTGTTTCAAAGCCAGTTTATCTGCAACAGAAACACTAGTATTGTTGCAAAAGGCTTATGTGAATGAATCGAACAAACGTTTTTAGGTGGTATTCTTGATTTTGAGATGGAGGGCAGCTGGCAGATGATGACGAGAGAGATGGACGTCCAAAATCGACTCAAACTGAGGTAAAAATTGCTCCTGTTGATGATCTGGTCAAAAATGACCCCCAAATTGCATCAAAAATGAAAGCAGAATCTCAGAACATCCCCAAGACTGCAGTTCTTCATATCTGAAAGAGGATTTGGGAAACAGAAAGTTGTATGCACATTTTGTTCCACATTCCTTGACACCTGAGCCAAGGGAAGATAGAGTCACATCTTCCCAAGACATTATCGTGATGGGTGAGGCATACAAAATTTTTTTTAACAAAACGAGCCCTGGTGTTTTGCCTATGACCCCAAAATAAAGCAAATGTGTTCTGGATGGGTTGGTGAGACATCCCCTTGGCCGAAGAAACTGAAATTCCAAAGCTCCTGCGTTATCAACATGGTCTTGAGTCCATGTTGACAATTTTTTTCGACTCTCAAGCCATAGTGCACAAAGAAATCGTAGCAGACAGAAAAACAGTAAATGCAGAATTTTATAAAGGAATAAAGGATCGTCTCCTGAAGTGCATTCAACGAGTTCAACCAGCTATGTTCTGTTCTCAAGATTTTTTTTTGTTGCACAATAATGCGCCCACCCACAAAGCTGCAAGTGTTTGCCAATTTTTTACCCCCCAAAATGTTACAACCCTTTATGCCCTTTATGACCCCCCCTGTACTCTCAAGATTTATCTCCACCAGACCATTTTCTGTTCCCCAAGTTGAAAATGAAGTTAAAAAGACTCCACTTTGTGGATGTTGCTGAGATCCAAGAAGCCATAATTGATGAATTAAAAAGGTCCAAAAAGAGGAATTTTCGCAGCTTTTCAGAAACTGTACAACTGTGCAAAAGCCTGTATATACACCAATGGAGCTTATTTTGAATTAAAAAAAAGTATGTGTCTTCCTCATGTGTCTTCGATTTTTAAAAAAATCAGTCCTAAAACTAATGGACCGCACTGTGTATACACTTATTTACAAACATGGCCACAGGCAGCAAGACGCAACCTGGCAACCACAATCAATCCAAGGGCTGCAGATTGGATACCCATGCTTGAACAACTTTTTACAGCTATTACATGCTATAGGACGAATGTCTAAACAGTTTGCTTATTTGGTAAAATATTTAGCATGTCTATACACAAGTTTTACTTTCAAAATTGTATTTAATTTCATTAGGCACTTTGAGCAGACAAAATTAAGTTACATGCAAAGGGATTAAAATAGATACCAATACTCATGGGATCTCTGTGTCTATAAACATTTACAATATATGTGCTTATGTGTGACCATACAAAACATATGTACTTCTGTTTTCTGCAGCTACTAAGAGCTTAGAGTTAGCACACAGTAACTTACATTTGGTGACGTAGCTGATGCGAGCAATGGCAGAAGACCTCCACATGCAATGATAAGATTGTCTGCCAACTGGGAGATCAAGTGGACTGTGTTCACTACAAAGATGGCATTCTCACTACTGTTGACAAAATCTAAAACTGATTTTGTAGAATGGCTGAAACAGACAGAGTTTAAAATTCTGAAAAACTTTTGCAATAATTCCAACAAGTAGTATTAACCAAATGTAAGATGACATTTCTTTCATAATTTAGCCAATGAAAGATAAGAGGTCAGCTTACAAATGCAAATACACAAAACCACTTTGTCAAGAAATGAGTTTAGTGATCAGTAGCACAAAGCAATGAATGATTGTGGTGCCCATAAAATTGCTGTAAAGCAGCTAATGAGTGACAGCGAACAGATGATGCAGCATTACTGTGCAGTGGCCACTGTGTGAAAAGAGGCAGTGGTTAGTGCACTGTACCATTACTACTCTGTGGCAATATGTGCAAACAGGAAGTGGTGAGGGCAATATTAAGGTGCTCCACTTCTGTGGAACCGTACAAATCATGTCTGATCACGTGAAGAAGAAAGGTTTTACTGCAATACAACAATCTAGATGAACTATATTGTTGTTTAGAGCTCTCACATATTGCTCAATTTCAAAAAGCTATGTTAGAATATTTTAACCAGCATGGAGCACAAAAGACCCCTATGGTCAGAAAAAACTATGGTAAGCAGGAGTGCATGCACGCACACACATGCATGCACGCACGCACACCCACCCACCCATGCATTGGAAATTGATGGATAGCTCCTCCAGGCAGGTAGTTTGGTTAAAGGAATGACAAGGCATTTGTATTAATGCTAACAACAAGAAAAATGATGTGGTGATGAATCAGTTAAGAGTGAATTTTAGACTGATGCTGAACAGATTATTTGAACCTGCATCAACTTGGCTAATTTCTGCTTTTTGTGTATTTGTGTTAAGAATGTTGTATAGTTAGTGTAATGGTCCAACTATGAAACTATCTTTTAAATTTTCCTTAAAAAAGTTTTCCTCTTTAAGTTCTTTCTTTCCTTAATCTGCAAAAAATTTACTATCCGGAAAACACACTAACTGTTTTTCAGGGTTGAATTGTGGGTTGGTTGGCTGCTAGATATGTCCAGAGTTTTTGGACTATTAGTTGTTCTGTATATTAATCAAGGGTTCATTGTTGCTTGCTTTTTTAGGCATAATGGAGTCTGTAGCATTACTACAGCAGTATGAGACTGACCAAGAATTATAAGACAGAAATTGATAACCACAGCCACGAATATCTTCACAAAGGCCAGATGAATATGAAAAATGAAATGTAATATGGAATACAAACAACTGTACTGTTGCATTGTTACTTTCAACAAACAGGAAGTTATCTTTAGTTATTAATTAACACTGTGTACTTAGTTGCTGGAAAAAAACTTGCATATGCATAGACAGGTCAAATGGACACCGAAATTGTCCATTACAACACATAATGATAACCAACACATAAGTCATGCATCCAATATTCTTATGAAATTTGCTAAGAAACATGGGTGCATTACATAGTGTAAAACATTCATCTTGCCAATGAACATTGGTGAACAAATTGCTAAATGTTTAAGCAGTAGTCTCCATTCGAGCACAATTACTCCATACCTCCTCCAAACCTGAATGTCTGTCTCCAATGAGAATAACACATCTGAAAGCAGACGCTGGTGGATGTATGACCACTTGAATTCCGGAATACGAAATGGGGGTCTTGTTGGGCCAGGACTGAACATGGGGCGTGATGAGCTCTGCACCATCTGACAGGACTTTGAGCGTTTTGATTCTGAAACACAACATAACTTTCTCTTCACATGTTCTGACAAAGTGTTCTATGATCTTGTGAGATTCAATGCAAACACCATCAGAAATCAGAATGGGAGATAGGGAGCAGGTGAGTGCAAAGGGCCTCAAAACATCCATGAACATTGCTGAATTACAACAGCATTTTAAACGCATGAAATGACAGCTATTCAGATTCTTACACAACATACATAGCATTGTGTTGTTTACCTCTCCACAAATAATATTTCTATAACAAATAAAGACAGTGAATTTTTGTACAGGACATCCCATTGTGTTATAGAATTGAAAGATGATAATAATTTGGTTTGGTCTAAAAAAACAATATTTTATTTACCTTACAGGCTACTAGTTTCAGTCATTAGACTATCATCAGGCCATCCACACATAAAATTTAAAATACGTTACAAGTAGTGCACATTAAATTTGATCCCATACGACACCACTGAATTTATTTTTGTGTTTCAAACACAGTGAAATTTAACCTTCATATATTCCACCCTCTTGAATCAGTGACACTAAATACAACTTACCAAAGTGAAGAGGATCAACCTGAGTAGAGGTGGATGCACTGTGTGGTCTCTTCTGTGGAGAGTTTCTAGTGTGAGATGGAAGAAATACCGGTTCTCCATCTACTTCTTCTGGGATCAGCTTTGACTCCACATTCACATCTTCATCCAATGTGCTGGATGTCACATCATGCAGAACAAGTTCAGTTCTGTTTGGATCACAGTTTATGGCAGTTTCAGTAAAACCAGTACTAACAACATTTGGCACTTGAAAGGAATTGGTAGATTCTGGTTCACTGTTTGGACAACTGTCTGTCACCCTATCACACAGCTTTGCATCACCAACATCCACAAAGCTGTTGTTACTTTCACTTGATTCCACTACTTTCTCAGCATCATCTTCTGTCACATGCACCACTTCTTCCTGATGTCTGACTCTAATGCTAACACTTTCAACACCCTTACTCTGACACTGACTATCACTCCTATCCCCTCTTTCAGCACTGTCTGACAGCTTCACATGCATGGCTTCAGGCTCCCCAGCAAGTCCTCCCTGACTCCTAGTTTCTGTAGATTCAACACTAGTTGATCCATTCTCCCCACTGTCTCTGGCCAAGATCAGAACTGCTTCCATTCCACTGGCCTTTTCTTCTATCGAACTATCATCACTGCACTTCACATCTCTGTCTCCCTCTGAAACAAGATGTTTAATTTCTTCAGGTTCCTTTTTTTCGGTGCTTGTTTCAGCAGTGTCTGTTGGTGTCAAGTATGCTTCTGAAGTGTCACTGTCCCCAACTTCACGTTCAATTTGAACTGTTACTTCATGGCTGACTAATGCCAAAGTTGTGACATCATTGTTTATGGTTTGGTCACCTTGCAGTTCAACAGCTTTATTACAATTTTCAACAAGGATTTCATCTGTCTCTGCAGGATTATCAGCTTCAGATGCTGAACCATCCATTGGTGCAATGGTTTCAGCTTCATCTTTCTGGTTTTCATCTGCTGTACCATTAACTGAAGAATGTGCAGTGCTGCTCTTTTGCTTCTCTTTGACAGGTGAATCATCAACATTGTCATCAGTTGGACACTCCTGCTCTGTGTCATCCCGTTTACCAGTTTCTTCCAATGATGTTTCTGGTGAATTATTTTCAATTTCAACATAATGTTCTGCATCATTTTCATTGGCTGTCTCTGAAGAAGCAGATTTGACCTTCTCAATCTCAAGATCAGCACCTTGTTTGGATGGCATTCCTTCTGAAAGACTGTTGTAATAGTTTTCTTTAAGTACTTGCTTACTAGGTTCACTTACTGGTGTTTCTGGATAACCCTGTCCCTGGTCATTATCAGGTACAATTTGGTCCTCAGACACTAGGAGACCCTCCCCATGAACTTCTGCATCAGAGGTATGATCATCTTCAGGTGTAAGAGTTGAATCTGGTTTACACACTTCACTGTACAGGTTACAAGTACTTGAACCTATCGACACAATATCACTGGGCACTTTGTCTTCGTCCAGCCCTAGAAATCCATCTGCACTGCACTTATCCCCCAGTCCAATGGGAGATCCTAAATCACAGCTGCATGTCACTGAGCCTATCAAACCTCCTTGGTCAGCCTGCTGCTGCGACCCGTGCACTGGAGGTCCACTGTCTTGAACACCAAGGCTGCAACTACAGACAGTGGGACCTGCTGTATTTGGAGGCTGTGAATCCTGTAGTGGCACTGCTGAACCTGTCCAAGATGTGATGGAAGGCCTCGTGTGGTAACCATTGGTATGCTGTTGATCCCAACCTGAAATAGTGCTGATTGGACGCTGCTGCCGGACTGCCGGATCTGTGATGTTATCTGATCGCTGTCGCTCATAATGTTCGTACATCTGAGCAAACTGCAACTTGAATTCCTCGTACGATACCTGCAAGCATTTTCACTGTTTGAGACTTGGGCCAACACCACATTAAACTCAGACAGACATGCTGCTACTGAAACTATGCAGTACTAGAGGCCAGTCTTGCAACTGGTCACAAAAGCTACCATCTTGCATGTTATCTGTTATATGATTTTGTAACAATGCCTTACCATGCGCATACAGATATGTAGCCAGACTGTAACGCGTTGCATCTCACAAATGTGTGATATGTAATGTTACAGCAGGCCAGTTTCAACATTCACTGCATACACAGTTCAATACATAAATACAAAAATCACATCCTACCCAAAAATGTATAAATTATGAGACAGAATTCTGGATACTAAGCCAGTGAGGAAGGACTCTACCAAATTTGGAATAAATTATACAAGTACAAGTCATGTTTAAGTCTGACTAGTAGAAAGGCAACACAGTGCGGAGGATAGAATATTAACAGCTGTGGATATATGTAGACATGAACAGAATTGGAGATAAGAGATGGTTGAAACAGCCGCAGTGGTCATGATTACAAAATTTAGAACACAAAACTAAGAGCAGAATGAATGAGAAACATAGATTCTATTATCATTCTGCTATGTCTTATTCAGTAGCCATCTCATGACCACTTGTAGGTAAAAAACTGGTTTGCAGATGGAACAGATTTTGACTAATAATCTGTTGTTCCTTGCTACATACATTTTACTGGGCAGAACAGGAGAAAACTGAATTACTGAGCAGGAGATGGACTTAAAAATCGAACTACAATATAGAAAAATCACATACAAATCTTTACAATTAATACATCTTAGATGAAGATAATCTCTGCAATAATGTCTGACTGATTCTAGGTTAATAATATTGGACACTGATTAAAAAAAAAGGGGCAGAGAAAGGTGTTTGTCGTAGTTTTTCAGAATAACGTAAATGTGTTTTCGGTCTCATACTGCACTAACCAGTCTACAAAATAATTGCTTGGGTTTCTGCCCTTCCGCATTCCAGAGAGTACTGTGAACATAACTCATCCATCTCACAACCCAAAGATAAAATTCAATTCAGAAACACAAACTACAGCTACATGATGAAATACAATAGTACACATGTTCAGTCTCCCCAGGATATCTCAAACACAGTAGCAGAATTATGTAACAAATATTTCTAGAACTGAAATGTCAAGCAGAAACAAACAAATTTAATGAGGACCACAAGCTAAGGTACATCAAAACGATTACAGTGTTTCAAAACTCTGAGCATTGGTAAATGAATTCTTTGTTAATTGTGTACTTTCCACTTGCATATTTTAGCTTAAAAATGTGTGAAATATTTAATTCCAGCAGAAGCAGATGAGCATTTAAATTGAAAATGCCCTGTCCATAAGAAAGTAAGCTGAAATTTAAAAGGATGCATGCTAAAGGTTAACAGTGCATCATCAAAATTCACTTGGTATATCTTCTACAGTTACTCAAGCATACTAAATGCCTGGCTGTTAACTCATCCACCACTATGAGCAGTTGTAAGTCCTCTCTTAGATTTAACTTCTGTCAATGCAGCCTCACGTCTTGCATTAAGTGCAGTTTCTCCTTCTCACAGTTATGCAATAAACACAGAGTGCTTGAATGGAAAGCTAACAGAAGGATTTGTGTTGCCTGATCCGTTACTGGTACCAGCATTAAGGTTTGTTAAAGAGAAGCTGAGGAGTTCAGTAAAACCATTTCTAAGAACAGGCTTACTATTATTGTTTTTTATACTGTCTGTCACCCAACATCAAGATCCAGTAATATATATCTTGTAGATCATTAACAGTTATTCGTACACGCCACATTTCAGTTCTTGTACTTATCCCTAAAGGTTAGGTAAAAAGAAAGTAACAGGGCCAGGTGGAATGGTGTCATCACACGTAAGTAACTCCTGTAAGAGAAGGTCAGAGGTAAAGTAAACAATTTCAACAAACAATGGGGCTGGTTGAAAATTTTCTTTCACCCCTTCCCTCAGCATAAAACATTCTGAGGCAGAAATGTTAAACAACTCAACACAGTCAAAGACTGCACACTGCAGGGGTGCTGTATTTGTGTGACCCCTTCACCTGCAGAAAAAATTACATGCCTATTTTGTCAAGTATATGAGACACCATTGCATGTACAAGGCCCTGGACTTGAGGGATTCAAGAGGGTGTGGAAACCAGTACTGTCTGCAGCTGGCGTTACTGAGGAAGGGAAGGGAAGGGAAGGGAAGGGAAGGGAAGGGAAGGGAAGGGAAGGGAAGGGAATGTTGAGATACTCAAAACTGCAACATATGCTGAAACTGAGTATGCAGGTGGATTTATGAACTTCATGGAAGAGTAGCATGTAGGGAGATATTTCCTGCCTCCTTTTCCCACACAAAGCTTTCACTTTTCACCAGAACACAGAGTAGCATTATCTGTGCTAGTCAGCGAATGAGTATCAATGGTACATGGGGTATCTGAGCACTGTCTTTGCACGGCATAGAAGTTAGTGAGTTGGTACACAGCAGGACTGTACCATTTCCAGATCTCAAAACTGGCAAATGATGTGCTGACACAGCAGGACTGTACCATTTCCAGATCTCAAAACTGGCAAATGATGTGCTGATCATAAATGATAATACAATCATATTCGTACAATTGAAACTCATACATCCTTAGAGCCTCCAATTTTGCTCAGTGATATAAAGATGTGACACTGACACAATCTATCATGTAGAAATTCTTACAATTAGGAAGGGAAGTTTTGCACTGCTGTACTGATTTCTGATTTATCAACAAAATTCCCTCACAACAGCTCATACTTCCTTATGGAATCCCATTGTTGTTAGTTACAATGAGGTATTTGTAAAAGCATCATGTTTGATTCTGGATGCAGTATTTACATTGCCACATGTAAATTTATCTGAACAAGCATCTGATTACAACAGACCTTTACCATATATAGTTAAAGCAAACATGTCCTCTCTAACCTTTGAATGGACGATAGCTAGTGTATCAACCCACACTCGCCATCCACCATACTCATGCTTGATAGCATGATGCAAAAGCATGCGAAACAGTGAGTACACCATGTCTGATATCTTCTGCTCCTCAGAGTTTTTTGGGTGGATGTACGCCATTGCTATTAACCACTCCTGTAGACATCACAAATATTCACACACTGAGTCAAATATATACAAAAAGTGCAATTATAATGAGTAATAAATATATAAATGCATTAATATACCAACAGAGTTTGAAACATCTAGTCAGTACAGTAACTAGGTGGCAAGATACTTATCTCTTCTCCAAAACATCCAGCCTGCTCTGGGCCAACTCCACCTCCTATTACCCCAGGAATAAAGGAGCCAATGCATGACCCTTACATCTCACCTCCATCTACAGCCAAGGTTAAGAATGAGTGGAACTATACCACCACTCCCCCTGCATGCCTTCATGGCACACATAAGGACACCTTCACTCGCGCTTCTTAAATATACCAAAGTAAGCACACAACTCAAAAATTAATTCTTATGATCAAGTATAACCCAGTCAGGCAAGCGGCTCAATAAGGGATCAATGATCCTATAACTCTGGAACCTAGGTGATCCACTAAAACGGGTAAAGCACTTACAAAAAGAAACAGAAACACTACCTCCATCTAATTCTTAGGTCTACAATGTATAAACTACAAGAGGAAGATCCATGAAGTGCAAGCCAAAAGTTTTAAGACTGGCTGTGTGGAGCGCTAACTTGATACAATGCAGTTGTGCACTGCTTGGTACCTTACAGTTGATATATTGTGAAAGAGCGTGATGGGTGTTGCTGCAACAGAATGTTGCATTTTTTGTGCAAATGGTATTTCTGTGCATTTATACTGAGTGCACTCTTAAACACTGTATCCTAGTGAAATGGTGGACCTGAAGGAATGGTGAATTTGCATAAAATTTCATTTTTACAGTGGGAAAACAGCTACTAATACTTACAAATAAATGCTTAAGAAGCTTTTCATGATGACATTGTACATAAAACACAAACCGAGAATGGCATACATGTTCCACATGCAGCTGAGTGTCAGTGAGAATTTCGATGTTCATGTCACTCACTGACAAGTCAGAATGACGAAAATGTGGAAAAAGTGTATCCAATCATCAACGAGGTCTAACAGCGTATGCTTAAGCATGCTGACAAATGTGCATTAACATTCTAGGCACTTAAGGGAGTAAACATTTTAACTGAAAATTTAAACATAAGCATGATCCCTGTAAAATCTATAATCCATGCAGAAACAACATCAGCTATCCATCTACAAAGATATGGGGTATCAAACTTCTTTGCTAAGGTCCTCCTCCTGTTCCCAAATATGTACGTACAGTTAAAGAGACAGGCATTTGGACATTACTGAAATACATGGCAGGTGGTGCTGGAAATTATCACAAAAGAAGAGTTACAGAGAAGCTTCCAGCAGTAGGAGAGGTGCTGAGCCTTGTGTATAAATCAGGCAGGAGAAATTACCAACCTGTAACTAAGGTACGCCTAAAATGTAACATTTCTCAAGTCTTGAAACGCTGGTTCACACCTCATAAAGTCTTTATAATTAACACAGTGTTGAACACATGTATGTATGTATGTGTGCGTGCGCACACACACACACACACACACACATGAACAGTAAATTCACAGGTAACTGAAAGTGATGCAAGTATGAATCTTACCTGGCTTTGCTCTGGCATGTTCTAGTGGCTTTCGCATATCAAACAGATTCCGTCTGTGGTTACCACACAGAACAGACTGTACACTTGCTCATCTTTCAGCTATACAGTATGTCACCCACACCAACTACTTGTTGTGGTCATTATGGTGCAAAGGACACATGAGAATATAACTAGCAAAAAGCTGAGTTCAACTTCTTACCAATCCACAATTGTGCTGACGATGGTAACTGTGCTACTTGCATGTTAAGTTTACAAAATTTAATTACGTTATTTAAATTATAAAATGGGAAAAAATCTTACTCCTTAAGGTCTGGCAAAGGCAAAAATCATCACAAATAAGCTGGTTACATAAACAGCAGTACAGACTTCAGAACATCACTGTATACAACACAAACTGTTACTGTACATACTGTAGCTACATTACATAATAAAATGTGCACACCTGCCACACAGACATCTGCAGGACTGTGCGCCGGTTCTCACGGTTGTTGTTGCAAAGTAATGTCATGTCAGACAGAAACAGCTTCTTCACATCCAGCAGTTGCTCTGTCTGCTTTGACTGCCTCACCAGCGTTGCCACCACTTTCAGAATCACTGCACAAAACATAAAGTGAATAACCTGTTACTTCTAAGAATATTCAGAAGGTATAAAGCAATAATGAAATACGAAAAGAAATAAAATTATGTACATTATATAATTTTGTAAAGTACATAAATATAAGGGCACAATGCATTCCTGTATAGTATCTGAATTTATATTACCCAGTGCACAGAGAGGGAGAGGGGAAAACACGCATACACACACACACACACACACACACACACACCTTGCAGAGATCACAAATTTCAGTATATGGAAAAATTTCAAGGAAATTAAAAAAAATTGTTGTGGCAGTATGGACATACATGGCCAAATTAACTGGGTAATCAACTGGATGACAGATGAAAAACTGGAATGATGACATCACACACATTTCAGTAATACAGAACTGATAACAAGGTTGAAGGAACACAAGAGGGTAGACAGACTGTCATGAAGCACAAGAACAGGGAACTACAAAAACTGTAAAACCTCAAGAAAATGATGATGAATCATGAACAAGGACACTCACTTGGGTTCTCCAATCGGAAGTGCGACTCAGGTTCAGGGTGGCGTGTGTACAGAATTTGCTGGCTGATATGTTCTGTCATAATCTGTGAACAAACATCCAATTTTACAAAATAAGTAAAGCACAACCTCTATCCATTCTTTCTGTATACTGTGGTTCCCTGCAGGAATTGTTAATTTTTTCCATTCACAATAATCGCCCATATAAACAATGCATAACCGTACCAAGCGGTCAAAAGTATCATTCCTTTAAGTGTTCTTATCCTCCATCAGCCCTTCAGAATTCTTGGTCCTGACCCACAATATTCCCAGAATGATTGTTTCTGACAAAAATGTAGTAAAAGTACTGTAACGTCTTTGGAACACACAGTACCAGAACTTGACTAAACTGGTGATTACTGTTAAGTTACAAAATGTCACCAGATGTCAGCTTAGTGTTTACAATGCCTGAGTGGTGGGAGTGATGGGGAAGCTTAGTTGAAGGGTAACTTTTGATGGGAAGGCTTAGCTGAAGGTTGATATTATGACACGGTTTCACATCATTCCATTTGCTTCCCCTTGAGTTCAAGAAATAAAACTTGTTTAGTTATTTATTTTCTATGTGCTGAGAACATTGCTGGAAAACCACTGAAACCACGTTGTTTTAAAAACATGAAGTAATACACAAATTAAAAAAACAAAGATGACCACAACCATGCTCATGGAACTGCCTCCATTGGTGCGCAAGGAAGAAACATCTTTTGTTTGTGGGCACCTGTGCTGCTCAACCACAAGATACATAATTTCTGTGGAACATAAATTTTGTGAATCATCAACCAAAATTCATAAGCATTACACCTTCCAACAGAACTGAATACAGCTACCGTACAAGCTGAGAAGGATGTCAACTTCAGCTTTTATATATCTGGAACAATCTGTTTGCCACACACAATATTTTTGGTTTAGATGAATTTTGCGACGATAATGTGAGACGCAACTGCAAGGGGAATAAGTAAAAGGGAGATGAACATGACCTTGAACCAGTGATAAGTTTTGTAAAAGACGATGTTCATAAAACTGTTAAATCACTCTTTTATGTGCACAGAATTGGCAAGCATGTCAAACAAAATTTCTAAATTTGGGGTTGGCACTGTTTCATCTGAAACATACAATTTCAAAATCAACAGTTATCAATCACAGATTTCTGAGAAAAAAGAAACCTATGTGCTTGCAGGTATTAATGTTACTTCACCTATTCAGAATTTGTCTATACTTACAGCAAAAAAAAAAAAAAAAAAAAAAGTTTTGTTTTGTTTTGTTGTGCTTGGGACACCGCCATTTTTCCTGCATTTATTGTTTGTTTCCAGGGTAACTTGAGAAATGATGCATCAAGGTTACATCCAGAACTGAGAATATCTCTTGATAGCTACAGCTGGCACCAGATGCAAACTTGAATGCCAGTTGTTTATACTTACCCACTCTCAGCAGTTTCATACACAGGCCAGGTCTTTTTAGGCATGTTTGCATTCTCATGAAAAGTAAATAAACTTTTAATTTTTATGTTGGAAAACATTCTACTGCATTACACTTACACAAGCTAATGAAAAGTCGCGTAAATAAAATAAAACCATAGATAATCCAAGGTGCATTACTGTTTGTGTTCACAGTGTATAATGGATTACATAAAATGGATTGTATGTACTTGCTTCAGAAAGTACGTGATATTTTTCCATCCTTCAAGGTTGTGCGCGTGCACATGCGCATGTATGCACACACATGCATGCGCACATGTGCAATGCTGCCTGCTGAGAATTTTTACTGGGGATTTTAAATTTTATTGCTTACTCTTACGGGGGGGAAAAAAAAGATATCTCCTAGACTTGTCCTTCAAATTTAATGAAATAAAATTTTGCACTCTGCTTATGAATAGGTTAATTTGAAAAAAAAATGTTCACACATTTTTATAAAAAATTAGGCCTGTAAATCGCATGCATTAAATGAAATGTGGTGTAAATAGTTTATTACATAATTCTGGCTGCTGTAGAAGTCTGTGACATCTTGGATCATTGTTTCATCATGACACAAATTCACAAAGAGGGTGATATATTACAAATTTATGTGTGATATTCCATGAAATAAGGCACCATGCACAGGCCCAAGTCACATCTGGCACACTTGTACAGTGTGCCCCTTTTTTGGCCACAAGAAGAACACAGACAGCAGTGCAGTTGGGTTGATGATTTTGCTGGCCAGTGTTTGCTATGGCAACTTCTGCTTAGGCTCCTCCTCCACAAAATAAGTCTTCAGCATCACTAGCCTCAGCATCCGATTCCGAGTCGGTGTCAGCAACCAGAATTTCACTGATGGCTTTCTCCTCAACTTTTATTATTTTTTTTCTGGCCGTTGCTCAATACCCACAATCATCTGCCTTGTTTAGACTACTGTGTATAACTGGGCACATTTGCAGAAAAGTAATACCAGTCACATATGAACATCTTCTACAGTGACAGCAAAACAGATATAAAGCTACAATGTGACTACTGTATAAAATTCCAGCTTTGCAAGGGTGCCCAAGATGTTGTTACTACACAGAAGGCTTAATGTTGCATGACAGTAACCCAGAATCCCTACAGATTACCCAAGCACTGCAAGAGACAAGTCTGTGCGCCCTCGATTTTTGTGGATATCTCAAATTTTGAGCAATAGTTTTGCCTGAATTACATGGGTACAGTATGCCACCGACAACCTTTATGGTCAACAGCTACAGTTTGTTTCATAGGCCAGCGTTGATATTTCAACCCACAGTGAAACCCAGTGGCAGCTATATACAAAGCTATCAGTGTCTAAACCATATTAGTCAAGCTGGGAAAAAATGTAGTTACCTTGTGTTGACTTATAATCAGGGTTTGTGGTGGGGTTTAGGAGGTGCAGAAGGTACATTCTGGCTCCATAAAGAAACCCTGACCTTCAAGGGTCCTGCAGCTTAGAAAGCCACAGTGGTTTATCAAACAGGAGTGAACAAAATTCCTCCGAGCTTTGACACACTGTTTGCGACATCTTTATAAATCATTTGGCAATTTAAAGGGCTCACTGAGCGATGTCTTTAGAAGTGGCACTAAAGGGTTAACCTTACCTCCACGTGCATTATATGCCTGCCTAGACCAGTAGCAAAGCCTGAACCGGAGGTCAGGTCTAGCAAAAGGATACACAATGCCTTCCAATTACCCTCCTGCAAGACCTAATCTCTGGATCAGGATTCACCGCTGGCTCAGACCTCACCTCATACAAAACGTTGTATGTTGGAAGAGTGAGGGTTTCCTCATTCAGAAGCAGGCGTTCAGCCAGAAGAGTGTACAGGTTGTGTGGGCTCATCACATCATACTTCCTCCTGAAACATGGAAAAGCATATGTTCAGCCATAATAGTCTAATGGTTGTGTGTGCTCTGTGCTTTCACACTTCCTCCTGAAATATTAGGTATAACAACTGTTGTACTAATGAAATCATAAGGAAGCCTGGTTCACATGAATGGAACGGTTCATACGGAAAGCACTTGTAAATGAGCCACACCCGCAGAACAATGAGAGGTTCTCCATAAGCTGGTTGTGGGAGACTCACGTACTCCCTGAATGAAAAGAAACATTCCCCAGTGGCAGAACTGTCTCATACCCTGGCGGTGACACTACCTTACCTGTGCCCTGAAGAACTGAGTTCCATATTTTTCACTTTCTACTTCACATGCTTCAGAGCCTGTGAAAGAACTCTCTACATGTAATATCACACACTCTTTACATATTCACATTTCTTTGTGTGCTTGGTCTCCAAAAAGGGTGCTTCATATCTTGATTCTAAACTTTACTATTCAAAGTTCTTATTGGTTTGCAACAAGATCTGTCTCCCCTCCCCTTCCCAAGGTTCTGACTGCCCACACTCCTTGCAAAACATACCTCCTTAATAAACTCATTATCTTCCCCAGATCACTTCAGCATCTACCTACATATCATTCGGAGTATCATGAAGATGGAAGTGTGAATCACTGGTGTCATTCTTTGATGATACACAATGGCAGGACCGAGAAGACCATCAATTTAATGGAGGGCATCTCGGTGTGTTCATAAGACACTCAAAGTAACCTGTTATGTATATGTCAAACACAACAACTTATATTTATTTAAATACAGCTATATGTTCCAGTCTGTAAAGACCATCAACAGGCCACAATTAAAATATTTTCAAGGTGAGGCACAATACAGTGCAATTGTATTCAGGCTATGGGATCCCGTATCACCTGATTAATACTGGTCATTAAAGTCTGAAAACCTATATAAGAGTGGTGATTACTGTCCTTCTCTAATGGGGGTAAATCGAGCTTAATTGTGCTGTATGGGCTGCAACTTGGAAAGATTGCAGGTGTGAAGGAATGAGGTTTGGATTCAGCCGGTGTGTTTGTGCAAGTAACAGTACCTCTCGCTTTTGGTAAACAATAGGTAATGGAAGGGTATGGTCATGCTGGAAATGTGATTTAAAAAAAAATCAAATAAAAATACAAAAAATATTTTCCATTAAAGTCTTGTCCTTGCTTTCTGCCTCTGTGTTTGACAGGTGTTATTTGGCATTGCTTTAACGCATGTAAAAATTTTCTGCTAAAGACAGATTTCCAGTCTATTTAGGTTCAATTTAAGACAGGTTTCACTGAACTAAGAAAGCAGGGTAACATCAGAATGTTCTTAGAAAAAGGGTAGAAAGCTGATGGAAAGTCTAAATATGTCACATGGCAGACTTTGGTACTGAAGTTGCTGATCTCAACCGACATGCAGTTAGGCAAGTTCAACCATGTGACAGAGCTGTGTTACTAGAATAATATATCCTGGGCATTTAGCATCATATGGCTTTGGTTAAAAAGAACAACATTTAAAAAACTAACCCTGCTTCCATCATCAGGTAAAAAGTGGAAAACCTACTCCAATATAAAACTCCCTTTAAGTACAACAAAGTTAGTTTAGTAACTTTGGATAATATTGCTATTTATGAACCTAACCACATATGACAAGGGCTCCAAAACTATCTTTTAGCTTGGCAATGCATCACACTGAACTTCACAGGAAGAAAAATTCTGAAGACTTACATGCATCTTGGGAAAACAGGGTCTGCAGATGGAGAATGGATTCAACCAACTCGTGACAGGGTACAATGGCAGGCTTTTCAGAACACAGTAATAAACTCTTGGGTTCTGCAAATGTTGGCCATATGAGTAAATATCAGTACTCTGAGGGAGAATTGGCCCCCACTTACACAAATCCAAAACGTGCAACAGCACTGCCATACAAAAAAAGACTTCAGACAACTCACTTGTGTGTGCTGCGACTGAGAAAGAACCCCAGCAGCTTAAGAGCCTGCAGCCTGATTAGTTGGCTTTCTGCTGCAAGCAACTTAAATATTGTGCGCACACCCTGCTTGACGTCAAAAGCTGGTACCATTGAAGCAGGGTGCTCTGATATGAGGGATATAAGCATCTGCAGTACATCATGCAGGTTTTCATCCTGTAACAAAACACAATACTGTTACTAGTCTCTGCTACTTTCAGTTCCTCGTACCATGGTAAGCTCATCAGCTTCACATCTGGACGGTCCAAGACTCAAAAATCTGTCCAGCAATGTCCTATCCTGAGTGAGTTCTTTCATCAGTTTCCTCAAGACAAATTCTGGAATGACAATTTAAAATAGGTCATAACTACTTCAATCCTGTGGTGTATTCAGCAATAAGAAAAGACTACACTGCATCTTAAGCTTGTAAATCCAATGCCACCACATATGTAAACACAATTTATGTTTCTTTTCCCATACTAGATGCAAAAATACAATACAGGTAAGCACACATTTCAGTTTTCTTTGGGTACCACTGTGAGGAAAATTTTGAACTGAGAAAAATGACTGTTAATAATGGTTTAAAAAAACTAATCAAAGGACATGAAACTTTACACTCTATGGGACTCTACAATGTGTGTGAATATCAGAATCATAAACATCCTCATCCCTAATTAAGGCTTTATGTAAACATTAGAGTAAACTCTCATGATTCCTACTGACAACACCTACAACGTTTGGAAATGCAATTGCTGGCAAACAAGCTCTCTAAGAGTGCTCTGAGAGCAGCAAACATGTAAAAAGTATCATACCACAGAACTTTCCTTGACATGTGCACATAAACTGCTACCATTTCTGACAGCAAGAAGGCTGTGATGGTCTTATCAGTTGTTTGTGAACACTCAGCAGTGAACTGAGGTAATTCAATATCATTTGGTCACTGACAAGTCACGGCTTGTCCGCATGAAGCAAACTGCAGGATGCTGTGTGTAGGTGGCCTTGGTTATTACAGAAGAAATGGGGAAAATAAAATGTTGGGTTACAGTTAAGTATGCTGCATATACTTGGTTTAAACACATACAGGAATGAATAAATATAAATTATATACACATTTACATGTACACATGATACACATTCAAACAAAGATAATTAGCTGTAATAATTCATTTAATTGCAGTTTATTTAATGAAACAGTCAGAAGCTGGACTATCTAGCACCAAAGACTGGACAATACATACAATGAATTTGACCAGATGTAGAAACCTGACACTTGGGAGACACAGGTGTAGATGGGAGGATAATATTACAATGGATCTTCAGGAAGTTGGATAGGGGAGGCATGGACTGGATGAATGTGGCTCAGAATAGGGACGGGTGGTGGGCTCTCGTGAATGTGGTAATGAACTTTCGGGTTCCATAAAATGTGTCGAATTTCTTGACTAGCTGAGAACCAGTTTGCTTCTCAAGAAGGACTCTGCTCCATGGTGTTAGTTACTTAGTTGGTTAGTTAGGAGATGTAAGCTGTCATGGTGTAATTTAAACCAGTCCTACTAGACTAAAATTTGCCTGGAGAGAATCGGGAAAAGCAAGAAAGACCTCAAGACACTTGGTATCCTGGCAGAGGTACAAACTGGGACTAAATAGAAGTTAGAAGCACCACTGCTCTGGTTAACTTGCTTGGTAAGACAGACTGCATGTTCACATACATGATACACACAAGTCACAAATTAACAGTATATTCCACACCAAGAAGGTACAGTAGAACTCCACTTATCTGGATTAATTGGGACAGCAAGCCATCAGGATATGCAGAAAATCCAGAGAATAGGATTTTTCTATGAAAATAGGCTACATTGGCAGTTCAAAGTACAGCTGTTACTATTTACAGTATGTACCTGCATTTAAACCTCAACTGGTTAGGTCATCTATCAGGCTAATACATACACCAAGATATATGTTCATTGCAACATTCTAATATCCAGAAAACTGCAACATTCAGCAATCCTGTGGTCCTGATGGTTCTGGGACCAACCAGCTTAAACTGTAAGTGCACCTTCTGACACAATAACATTGCTTTTTGTAGTGTATGATTCATCTGTACACATGACATGCTGCAACTGGATACAGCAGTGCTGTCTGCAAACAAATCACAGCTCTCAGCAGAACTGAACTACAACAGACAAACTAAAATGGGCACCACTAACCTCATGCATGGTAGTGAGGTAGTTCAGGACACTCTGCAATTCATCATCTTTGACCCCATTGCCAATCATTATTAGCTGTTTAAGGAACAACAGTATGTAGGCACGAATTGCCAAAATATCCTTCTGAGGGGGACGAGGTCCATCTGAAAGGAACATAAACCAATTTTAGAGACCAGAACAATGATTAATGGCTTCAACATTTTCACAATGAGGTTGATAAATTCTCAAGTAGTCCATACAGCAGCACCCTGTAGGAGACTTGATACAAAAAACAGTACAATGGAAGACACTTTGGTGTGGAAATGTTTCCTGCAGATTTTTCCAAGCATCT
>Ga0209755_10002423_pt1 | contig 25710 bp, 22 predicted proteins | sample TergutCo191P1_FD_187301 | JGI IMG/M metagenome (GOLD analysis project Ga0209755, IMG submission 187301) | Cornitermes sp. P1 segment gut microbial communities from Petit-Saut dam, French Guiana - Co191P1 (SPAdes) (version 2) | ecosystem: Host-associated > Arthropoda: Insects > Digestive system...
GAGGAAGGGCTGAAAGAGACGGCTATAAAAGCCCTGTCAAAAGGTTTCTCCATTGAAGTGATTCAAAGCATAACCGGCCTTGATGATGAAACCATCAGAAGCCTTGAGGCAAACTGATAATTGGTAACGCAGGGGTAACAGGCACCTTTCCCTTGCGCCTTGCCTTTTTTCATACTATATTCATCACATATGGAAGGCAAACCGTGACTAACACCATCCCGGACATACAAAGCCAGAGCGACCATCGGGAAGTCCCCCTGGCCAAAGTCGGGGTGCGGGGCCTTGAGTACCCCATCCGCCTTTTGGACAAAGTCAAAACGGTGCAGCACACCACCGCCAAAGTAGACCTTTTCGCAGACCTGCCGCAGCACTTCAAGGGTACCCACATGAGCCGCTTTGTTGAAATCTTCCACCGTTACCGCGAGGATCTTTCCATGCCCCGTTTCCTGGAAATGCTCAAATGCATACGGGGGGAACTGGAAGCCCGCTCAGCCTTTGGTTCCATGGCGTTCCCGTACTTTATCGAAAAGAACGCCCCGGTTTCCGGGCTACCGGGAATTGTCTCCTACCAGTGCCGCTACCGTGGCCGGGTGTCTGAAAAGGTGACTGACACCTTTTCCGTGGCGGTTTCCGTGCCGGTAAGCACCGTCTGCCCCTGCTCCAAGGCCATCTCCGGCCGGGGGGCGCATAACCAGCGGGGCGTTGTCACGGCGGAAGTGGAACTGGGCCCCTTTTTCTGGATCGAAGACATTATCACCCTGGTGGAAAGCGCTGCCTCAAGTCCGGTGTATTCCCTTATCAAGCGGGAGGACGAAAAGTTCATCACCGAAAACGCCTACGACAATCCCAGGTTTGTCGAAGACCTTGTGCGGGAAGTGCATGTTAAACTTAAGGGGCTCGGCCAATTCCCCCGCTTTTCTGTGGAAGCGGAAAACTTCGAGAGCATCCACAACCACAGCGCGTATGCGTTCGCGGAGTATCCGTAATCAGCGGTTGTACGAAAATGTCCTGCTTTCCATGTCATCCCATACCTGGTTGCAGGCTTCCAGGATTTCCCCGTCAAGGGCCGGCTTCCCAAAAATCGGGATGTTCTGCTTGAGCTGTTCCAGGCGGCTGACCCCGCTTACCACCATGGACACCCCGCTTTGGTGGATGCACCAGCGCAGGGCCAGTTCCAACAGGGGAATGTCGTGTTTGTCGGCAATGGCAGAAAGTTTTTCCACGCCGGCAAAGTTTTTGTCGTTCCAGTAGCGGTCATGGTAGGCTTTCTTGTTGGCAAAGCGGGTGTTTTCCAGAAGTTCCCTGGTTTTGTACTTGCCCGAAAGCAGGCCCGCCGCGATGGGGTTGTACACCGACATGCCCATTTTGTGCGCTTTAAGGCAGGGCAGCAATTCCCGCTCCACATCCCTGAACAAAAGACTGTACGGGCTTTGGGAAATAAGGGGCCTCGTATAACCCCGCTTGTCGCAAAGGGCCAAAAGGTCGGCTATCTGCCAGGCGGCAAAGTTGCTGACCCCCAGGTAAAGGATTTTGCCGGAGCGCACCAGGGCGGTAAAGGTATCAAGGGTTTCTTCAAGCTCCGTCTCGTAGTCCGGCTTGTGCAGGTACATCAGGTCAATGTAATCGGTGTTAAGGCTTTTAAGGCTCTTTTCAGTCACGGCGATGATATGTCTGCGGCTAAGCCCACTGGCGTTTATGGGCTCGTCACTGACTGACAGACCGATTTTTGTCGCGAGGATTATTTTTTCCCGGCGGCCTTTAAGCCCCTTGCCCACAACCCTTTCGCCTTCCCCGTTTTCATACGAGGAGGAAGTGTCAAAGAAATTGACGCCCTGGTCATAGGCGTAATCCATAATGGCCAGGGAATCGGCCTCGTTTGTCTGGCCGCCGAACATCATGGTTCCCAGGCACATCCGGGAAACCTTTACGCTTGTACAGGGCAAATTTACATAGTCCATGGTGTGCATCATTTCAGGAGCGCCCGCAATTGTCAAGAAGCGGTTTTGCCACGCAAGCCTCCTCCGCTGCCAATTCCCTCTTCCCATTAATCACCGAGTAAAGCACCGGAATGAAAAACAGCGTGATAAACGTCGACGACAAAAGGCCGCCAATAACAGTCAGGCCAATCGGCTGGATAAAACCGGCGGACTGGCCGGGGAAGAACGCCAATGGGATAAGGCCAAGGATGGTGGTAAGGGCTGTCATGAGTACCGGACGCAGGCGCGCTTCACCGGCTTTTATGCAAGCCTCTTTGACCGGCATGCCGCGGCCTACCAGCAGGTTGGTGTAGTCAACCAGGATAATGCCGTTGTTCACAACGATTCCCACAAGCATCACAAGTCCTATCATTGTTATCATGCTTATGGCCTGGCCGGTGACAATATAAATACCTACAACTCCGATAAGCATAAGCGGAATCGTGAACAGGTTTATGAACGGTGTTTTGAACGATTCATACAAGGCAGCCATAGTGCCGAACACAAGCAGAACCGCCAGAACAAGGATGATTATAAAGGTCTGCACGGTTTCGTTAATCTCTCCTGCCTGTCCCGCATAACTTAGGATGACTCCTTCCGGAAGTATGATTTCGCTGTCAAGTATCCCGCGTATTCTCTGCTCAACTTCATGCGCGCTTGCGCCTGACGCAAGGCTTCCGGTAATGTTGATAACCCGTGACTGGTTTTGCCTGTTTATGCTCACCGGCCCCAGGCCTCTTTCCAGTGTCGCGAAGTTTGCAACGGGGATAAGGCTGCCGGTGTTTGAGGGGATAAATATCCGCCCCAGATCGGGAAGTCCCCTGCGGTCTTCTTCCCGCATTTCAAGCACTATAGAGTATTCGCTGCCGTCACGGCGGAAGGTGGTCGCGGTAACGCCGTTCATGGCGGCGGCGATTTCCATGGCGATGGCGTTCATCGAAAGGCCCAGGCTAAAGGCGCGGTTGCGGTCAATGACCACTTCTACCTGGGGCAGTCCCTCGGTCATGTTTATGGAAAGTTCTATGAGTTCCGGCACCCTTTCTTCCAGGAGGTAGCGTATTTCCCTGGCGGCTGCAAGGCCCTGCCCGATGTCCTGTACCCTCAATACCAGATCTATGTCCGCGCTGCCGCCAAAGCCTCTGCCCTGGGAAAAACTAAACTCCGTATTGGGGAAGTCGCCAAAGCGTGCGCGCATCCGGTTCATTGCCTGTTCGGAAGAATCAGAGCCGGGCATGTCCATGTCCAGCGTTACCACAATCGAACCGTGGCCGCCCGCTCCAAACGAGCCGCTTTGCGTAGACTCGTTAATGGTAGTAATGACGCTTTTGACGCCCCTGATTTCGTCAAGTGCTATGTACTGAAGTTGAAGCATTGTCGCTTTTATATCTTCGTAAATTGTTCCCAGGGGAAGTTCCACGTTAAGGGTAAAGGAATCATCGTTCATCGGCGGCGTCATGACGATATGCATCCGCGGCAGAGCCAGGAGGGCTCCGGTAAAAGCGGCAATGACAAAGACTGTGGTAATGAGCCGGTGATGTACCGCTTTACAGAGAACGCGGCTGTAATTTGTGCAGAGGGATTTGATTCCCCGCTCAATGCCTGAATCAATTTTGATAAGCACTTTGTTCCGCAGTGGTTTCTGCGCCCGCGTGTGCAGGGTCAGATATTTGCTGGCAAGAACCGGCACCAGGAAAATCGCGACCAAAAGGCTTGAGGTAAGGGAAATGCCCACGGTAATAATCAAATCCTGAATCAATATTCCGATAAATCCAAGCTGGTTTTGAAAAAGAATAATGGGGATAAAAACGCATAACGTCGTAAGTGTTGCGGAAATAATCGACATCATCACTTCCTGGCTTCCCAAAATGGCGGCGACATTCGGATTGGCCCCGCGCTCGCGGTATTTAAAAATGTTTTCCAGAATTACAATTGAGCAGTCAACGATAAGTCCAATCCCCAAAATAAGGCCCGCCATGGTAAGCATGTTAAGGGTGATGCCCATAAAGTACATCATCAAAAGCGTTACGAGTATGGAAAAGGGAATGGATATGCCGATGATTGCCGTGCTCTTGATGCTCCGCAAAAACAAAAACAGGACAGCCATTGCGAGCCCTGCCCCTATCACTGCGGCGCTGAGCAGTTCGTTTATCAGGCCGCGTATCTGAATGGTTGTGTCCTGGATGATTTCAAGGCTTACATCCGGGGGCAGAAGGGCGCGTATCTCATCCAGGCGCTGGTAGACGCGGTCGGCTACGGCTACCGAGTTTGCGCCTGACTGCCTTGTCAGTTCCACAAAGATGCCGGCCTGTCCGTTGATGAACGCCGAGGATGTTTCACGCGCGTAACCCAGGCTCACATCCGCGATATCAAGGAGGCGTATGTCAGCTCCTCCCCTCCGCGCGATAACGGTTTCGGCGATGTCCTGGACAGAACTGAATTCTCCGGTGGTGCGTATTCCGTAGTTCCTGGAGCCGTCCACGATGGAACCGGCTCCCAGTTCCAGGTTCTGGGCGGCAAGGACACCGGCCACGCCGGTAATCGTAAGGCCGTAAGCCTCAAGGCGGTTTTGGGAAATAGCTGCCCGCACCTGGCGTTCCATGCCGCCTATGGCACTGACGCTGCCCACGCCGTCTATCTGCTCAAGCCTGTCCAGGACGATGTTATTTGCTATGTCATACAGATCATTGGCACTGCGGTTTCCATGCACGGCGATACGCAGAATGGGCATCATGTTGATATCAATTTGCCAGATCATGGGTGCGTTGACCCCGTCCGGCAGTCTGCCCCTTACCCGGTCAATGCGATCACGCGCCTCAATGGTTTTCGCGTCAATGTCCGCGCCAAAATCAAATTCCATAACAATCTGGCTTACGTTTTCGCTTGATGTCGACGTGATCTGCTGAAGGCCGCTGATGTTTACAAACTGCGATTCCAGCACCCGTGTTACGGAATTTTCAACGGTCTCAGGCCCGGCCCCGGGGTAGGCTGTAATGACCACAAGGAAAGGGGGATTGATTTCCGGAAGCATGTCTATCGGAATACGCGCGACAAAAAACGATGCGACAATGGCAACAAGGCCGAAAACCACAATGCCCAAAACAGGGCGCTTGACGATCCTGGACGCTATGCTCATATTCTCCTCCCTATCACCCGCACCACAGCGCCGTCGGCGAGGAACTGCTGGCCCTGCACCACTACCGCTTCACCGGACTCAAGACCGCTTGTGATTTCTACTTCCCGGTTCACCGTTACCCCGGGGGTGACTTCCCGCATTTCGACATACGATGTACCGTTCAAAACATAGACAACGGTTCGTCCCCGGTGTTCAACAAGGGCTTCCTGGGGAATGGAGATGACGTTCTCGTAGCTGCGGGTGTTGAGCCTGACGCGGGCAAACATCCCGGGGCTCACCCGTTGATGCGCACCGGCAGGGCCGTTAAAGCGCAGCGTTACGGTCTTTGTCCGCGAAACCGGGTCAAGCACCGGGGAAACCTGTGTAAGCACTGCGGTGAATACCTCGCCGGGGAACGCTTCAAGGCGGACTTCGGCGGCAAGGCCCGTACGGAGCTGGCCGACTTCCCTCTCGGGGATGCGGGCTTCTATCTCGATGGAGCCGTTCACTGCCAGCGTCAGAAGCGGCGTGGCTGTGGAGACCATGGAACCCACGGTCTGCGGAACTGTGACCACCCTGCCGGAAACCGGCGCGTACACGGGGCTCATCGAGAAAACAGTGCCGGGGCGGGAGGGATCAACCTTGGCCAGAAGCTGGCCCCGCTGTACCACATCGCCCAGGTTTGCCGTCATGGAGACTAACCTTCCGTTCGCGTCCGGTACAACCGCCACCTGATGCCCGCTGATGATATTGGCGTTTACTTCTATATATCTCTGGAGGGTGCGGATTTCCGCGGTTTCCGTGCGGACGGTAAAGACCGCCGCGGAAGTTTCCGGCACTGCGGCAGGGATTCTTCGATTCTCTGCCATTAGGGGAGGGATAAAAACAAGGGCCGCCGCGATAGCAAAGACAGCCGTGATACGGATGATTTTCTTCTTCATATTTTTCTCCACATAATATTGTTGTTCTCACAAGATAAGCCTTGGCAGGGGGAAAAGCCATTTACAGGGAATTAAAACAGTATAAAATTTTGTTATTTTTTTGAAAATGTCGACTATATTACGTGCCCTTGTCTTGAATTTCTTACAATAAATTGACATAATGACCCACCCAATGAATTTTATAGGAGGATATCACAATGGATATGTTGTTTTGGTTGGGGATAGCAGGTGCTGCCGTGGCAATAGGGTTTGCCTTGTTCCAACAGCGCAAAGTTCTGCAAAACTCTGAAGGCACTGACAAAATGAAAGAAATCGCGGAGGCAATCCGCGAGGGTGCAAACGCTTACCTAAAGCGCCAGTACCGTGTTGTTATAATCTTTTTCGCTGTCATGACTGCCATTCTGGCCGCACTTGCATATATTCCGCTGATATTCGGCGTACCGGGACTTGTCAACGAGTTTATCCCCTTCGCCTTCCTTACCGGCGGTTTTTTTACCGGCCTTGCCGGATTTATTGGGATGAAGGCCGCTACCAGGGCCAACGCCCGCACTGCCTTTGCCGCCCAGCAGGGGCTTAACCGGGGTCTTCGGGTAGCGTTCTCCTCTGGAACCGTAATGGGCTTTATTGTCGCGGGTTTCGGGCTTTTGGACATTGCCGCGTGGTATCTGATACTGCACTATGTGTTCCAGAGGGGCCCGGACGTTATCGCGCCTGTTATGCTTACGTTTGGTATGGGTGTTGCGTCCATGTCGATGTTTGCCCGTGTCGGCGGCGGTATATTCACGAAGGCCGCCGATGTCGGCGCTGACCTTGTGGGCAAGGTAGAGGAAAACATTCCGGAAGACGACCCCAGAAACCCTGCCGTTATCGCGGACAATGTGGGCGACAATGTTGGGGATGTTGCCGGTATGGGCGCGGATCTTTACGAATCGTATGCCAACGCTCTGGTCGCGACTTTTGCCATAGGCGTGGCGGCGGGCTACGGCAGTTCCGGTCTGCTCCTGCCCATTCTGATAGCTTCGGTCGGCATAATTGCTTCCATAATCGGTACGTTCTGCGTACAAACCAAAGAAGATGCCACGCAGGAAAACCTGCTGCGCTCCCTGCACCGCGGAACCTACGTTGCCGGTGCCATTTCGGCGGTTACCGCCCTCCCGTTGACCTTGTGGGTTTCCTACAACACCGGCCCGGCGATGTGGCAGAATGCCTGGGGCATTTACGGCTCAATTCTGATAGGGCTTATCGCCGGCTTCATCATCGCGCACTCCACTGAGGTCTTTACGTCCGTAAGTCACAGACACACCAGGGAACTGGCGGCGGCCTCTGAAAGGGGCACTGCGATGATCATAATCGGCGGTATTGCGCTGGGCATGAAGTCCGCGGCTGTTCCCATTCTTACCGTTGGTATTTCCATTGTAATCAGCTTCATCCTTTCCGGCGGTCTGCGCCCGGACGACCCGCTTATCGGCTTTGTGGCCTTTAACGCCGGTCTGTACGGAATCGGCCTTGCCGCGGTTGGTATGCTGGCAACCCTTAGCGTAACCCTTGCCGCCGACGCCTACGGGCCGGTAGCGGACAACGCCGGCGGTATCGCGCAGATGGCCGGCTTGCCGGAAGAAGTTCGTGAACGGACTGACGCCCTGGATTCGCTTGGCAACACCACCGCCGCCATCGGCAAGGGTTTTGCCATTGGTTCCACAGCCTTTACCGCTGTAGCCCTGCTTGTTTCTTATGTTAACATTGCCAACGACCAGCTAATCGCCGCAGGTGCTCCTGTGACCGACGGCTGGGCCCTGAATCTGCAGTTGACCAATCCGCCCATGCTGGTTGGCCTTTTCCTTGGCGCGGTTATGTGCTTTGTCTTTGCGGCCTTTACAATTGGGGCTGTAGGCAACGCCGCCGGCAGCATCGTGGAAGAGGTTCGCCGCCAGTTCAAGCAAATCGCGGGGCTCAGGGAAGGCAAGGAAGGGGTAAAGCCGGATTACGCGGCCTGTGTTGATATCTGCACCAAGAGCGCCCAGAAGGAAATGCTTCGTCCGGCACTGCTTGTAATCCTTGCGCCCATCGTGATTGGGGCTTTCCTTGGCGTGGAAGGGGTCATCGGCCTTCTTTCCGGCGTTATCGTGACCGGATTCCCCATGGCGGTCTTTATGCTTTCTGCCGGCGGTGCCTGGGACAACGCGAAGAAGTACATCGAGAAGGGCCGCTTTGGCGGCAAGGGCAGTGACAGCCACAAGGCGGCGGTTATAGGCGACACCATCGGTGACCCTCTTAAGGACACCACCGGCCCGTCCTACAACCTGTTGATTACGCTTTCTTCCACTGTGGCCATCGTTTTTGTGGGTGTGACAATTGCCCTCTCACAGCTCTTGAACCTGTGGTAAACCGGCGCAGATAATGGTGCCAAAAGGGATGTTCAATTCCCGTTCCAGATCCAATGTGGCTGAAACAAGATTGAACTGTTCTTGCAACAGGCGATTTTTCGCCTGTTCAAGACCATCCCTGGCACTTCGCAGGCGCTGGTAATCCACGGCCCCCATTCTGTAAGCTTCTCCAAACATTTCATACGTTGTTTCTGCCAGTTCTACATTGAGCTTTGTCGCTTCAAGTGATTCCATAATTCTCCCGATAGTTCTCAAGTGTTGATTCACCCGGTTTTCGCGGCTGCGCAGGGTATCGGTCAACTGAATGTGCGTGGACTGGATTTGGTCATCCAGCGCATCCATCTGCGTCCGTGCGGCAGACCAGGGGAGAAAGTTATCGATGTTCATGCCAAGGCTGATGGTGAAAGAACCGTTGTCCGTCCAAAAGCCATGCTGCATATTGTAAAGCGGCGTTGAGTTCCAGGCCAATCTCAGGCTTGGGATATAGGCGCTGTTCCTGACAGCGTTCCGCTGTGCCTCCATGGACTGAATGGATTTCCGCAGACGCGCCGTTTCAAGGCAGCCGCCTAAAGCCCCCCTTCCGTGCGACTGTATTCCGGCAGCGGAAAGGTTGACCGTACCTGCAAGGCTGCCTTCCAGACGTATCATCGCGTCAGAAGGGAGGCCCAAAATTGCCCTGAAAGAATCAAGTGCGTTTTCGTACATGATTTCCGCGTTCCGCACCGCAGGGCGCATGTTTTCCATATCCACCCGCGCCGAAAACTCATCCAAATGCGGAACCTGCCCCGCGCGCGCAAGGGCAGCGCTTTGCTCATAGCGCGCCTTGGCACTTGCGAAGTTCTGCGCGGCAAGTTCCCGGTTGGCGTCCAGGAGGAGGATATGATAAAAAAGCCTGCGCACATTAAGCTCCAGTTCCTGCCGCGCAGCTTCGCAGCTCAAGAGCCCTGCCGCATAGTCCGCCTCTGCCCTCCTGATGTTTTCGATAACCGCGGCAGAAAAAGTAACCTGCGCCGAAAACGAAAAGCCCGGAGTCCAGACATTGCGATCCATGACCCTGCCGTCCGGCCCCATAGTCTGCATGGGAAAAATGTCTCCGGTAATGGACGTGGGGCGGCTGACCATAGCCCCGGCGCTGAGCGTGGGAAGCAGACTGTTCCAGGAGCGGTCTGCCGCGCGGTTCAATGTGGCTGTGTTCAGCGCCATTCGCCTGAGGCCAAGGTTATTGTTCAGGGCGATTTGCACGGCTGAATCGACGGTGAGGACTTGCGCCTGTGCGGGCCGCGCCTCTGCCGCAAAAGACGCTGAGGCGTTTGCCAGAGCGAGCACGGTAAAAAGGAATATGTGTTTGGTTTTCATGATTGTACGATAACGCCAGTTGGGGGGAGAAAGCCATTTACAGGGGATTAAAGGGGGATAAATTTTTTGTTATAAAGGGGGTGCGTGAATGTTTGTCTAAGCGTTTAGACAAAGCCTCCAGCTCTATAACACAAATTTGCCATAAACCGCGAATTTGCGTATATTATTGCAGGAGAAATAATGCCCATGAATACCACAAGCATAATGAGCGAAGAAGCCATTTCTTTGGATTACGCCGGTTCCGGCAAAGCAGCGGAAGTTGACAGAGGGATTCGTGATACCATAAAGGGTATGCGGCTTTCGATTTTGGCTTTGGGTCTGGCCCTCACGAGAATTAAAACAGAACACCTGTATCAAGAGCTTGGCTGCTCTACCATGACGCAGTATATCCAACGGCTTTGTGAGGAAACAAAAATGGATCGGAGCAGTATTTACAATTGGCTGAGCATTGGCGAGGCATACCAGAAATACCAGCACGAGCTGCACCAAATAGATTTTAACGACAGTGACGGGCCAACCAAACTGCCCTATCTGGAACGGGCTTTGGAATCGAATCAAAAGCAAAAAGTTTTTGACAACATAAAAACCATGTCCGTACGGGAATTTGCGGCGTTTTCAAAAAAATCTTCGAAGCACGATGCTGCCGCCGCTCCGTTTGTAAGCGTGCGGAATCACAAAGTTTTCGTTAACGGCAGATTGGCGGTAAAAATTAACAGAAGGCTTGATAAAAAAATCTACGCCTATTTCAGAAAAGTAATCCGTATAGCAGGCAATGCAATGGAACATGGGGAAGTACTCTTTCCGGTAAAGCTGCGCGACATGGGTGAGGCGGAGCGCTTTGAGCGGACATACAGGCAATTTGTGAACAGGATGCGCGAAGGTGCCGATTCTGTTTGAAACTGGCGGCCTGGTGTTTGTCTAAGCGTTTAGACAAACACCAGGCATTACTTCACCAAATTTACGATTTCATTGAATGAATCGTCGAATGTTCTTTTTATCTTAACCAGTTTTTTTATCGCTTCATTGGGACTGATTGCCTCCGGAATGGTATCCTTAGTAGGTAATAATAGTAGAAAAGCATCAATTTTAAGAGCTTCAGCAAGGCTTTCCAGGGTTTTATCACTTACCCATGTCCTATGACACTCGATACTGTTTACGGTTTGCCATGATAAACCCGTCATCTCCGCCAGCTTTTCCTGTGAAAGCCCAAGCGTTTTGCGATGTTTCTTCAGATTTTCTGCTAAAACCCAGCGTAATATGGGTTCCTTATCTTTCATATATAAATAATCATATATCCATCATTTTTGTCATTGACACGTATTTATATTGATGGTAATATATTAATGTTATTAGAGTATTTTAGATGAGATTAAAGGAGGCCTTCGCATACTGGGTGTGCCCATAAATGGCATGCTCAAACCAGTGAAACATTACGTTTTCATATTTTTAATACGGAAAAACCAGCTTCGCAATAACATCAGTCCGCATATTTTCGTAAAGCAACATATTTTTGACTCAATACAATACATGCCAGGCAGTGGGCGTGGGCAATTTGCAAACGTTAAGGGATTCCTTGCACTGGAGTTTTCAGTGTTTTGAATACTGTTCGTTGGACAGAAAAAAAGTTGACAGCCGGTGGGCTATAAACACGACAAGAAGGGATGGGTATGAGCACAAATTTCACTGTAGGCAGCGATGGAATGATTATGAAAGGTGGTTCTGACACTGGCTATTTTGTAAGAAGCGGGGAAATTTTTAAAAACGGTAATTCCACCGGTCTTTCCGTAGGCAATAACGGGATGATAAAGAAAGACGGTTCTGATACCGGCTATGTAATAGGCGGCGGAAGCATTACGAAAGACAGCGACAAGGGGTATTCCATAGACTGGATGTTTAATTAGGCTTTTTGGGCTTATTAAAGCGCCTGTTTCCAGTTTGCTTACCAGTCTGTAACGCTTAAATCGGCGAATTCAAAGCTCATTGAGTGATATTCGTTCGGTAATTTATGACAATAACTGAAAGGGGAAAACGATGACAGAAGAACTTCTAAAAATTTTCGAAAAGGGAACTGTTGTGGACGTGAAGAATCTGTTGGAGCGTTTACAAGAAAAAGGAGTAGCTATTAAGGATTTTGACTTTCCATTGGCCCATGCGGCATGCAATCCGAACCCTGAAGTAGCAAAAATGCTCATTTCCGCAGGGGTAAATGTTAATGCGAGCTATGATGACCTTACCCCACTCCACATTGCGGTAGTGAGATCGAACCCTGAAGTAGCAAAAGTGCTCATTTCCGCAGGAGCAGATGTCAATGCAAGGGGTAAGGGCTTTACCCCACTCCACTTAGCGGCAAATAAAGGGAAGATGGAATTAGTCAAACTTCTCGTTTCCGCAGGGGCAAATGCTAATGCACAATGCAACAAACACGGAGTTACGCCACTCCACTATGTGGCAGCTGATGGGAACATCGACTTAGTTGAAGTTCTCATTTCCGCGGGTGCAGACCCAAATGTGAGGGATAAGGGTGGCTCTACCCCGATCGACGATGCAAAGGAGAAAGGGCATACAATGGTAGTTCAATACCTTTCCAGCATCAGCTAGTGTAAAGGGAAAACCGCTGTAGATATTCAGCAAAAATAGCTGTGGCATATGCGGAACAGCTAAAACAAAGAAAGGAGAAAAAACAATGTCAGCGTATGAAAACATTTTTGATGCAGCCAAAGAAGGAACTATTGAGGATGTTAGATATTTTCTTGAGAAAAAAGGTGTAGATGTTAATACGAAAGGCCCACACGATTTTACCCCGCTTCATGCTGCGGCCAAGAATACTGAAGTCGCCAAGTTTCTTATTTCCAAAGGAGCAGATATTAGGGCGACGGATAAGGTAGGCTTTACCCCGCTAACAATGGCTGCATTTGCAGAGAACATTGAATTAGCCAAAATTTTGATTTCCGCAGGAGCAGATGTTAATGCGAAGGGGCAGAGCGGTGATACCCCGCTTACTACTACGATCTATAAAGGTAATGTTGAAATTGCCAAGTTTCTTATCTCCAAAGGGGCAAATGTTAATGTTAAAACCCATAATGGGACACCGCTTCATATTGCGGCACAGAGTGGTCACATTGAATTAGTCAAAATTCTCGCACTGGAACATTCTGATCGTGGTCAAGCGTATTCCGATGAGGGAAAATATGATTTGGCAATTGAAGAATATACGGAAGCAATCAAGGGAATTCCTGCTGCATCGTTCTATGGCCTTCGCGGCTGTGCATACTTTGATAAACGCAATATTGATTTGGCGATAGCGGATTTTGAAGCCGCATTACGGATTGACCCTGATAATGAGGCTGCGAAAAATATGTTAAAAACGATCAAGCAGGCACGGGGTTCCTAGTCCACTCAGTGACTTGTCAAAATCACATGGTTTTATTTAAGGAGTTACTATGAAACCAGCCGTTTTCAGCGCACTCGTTGCAATCCTTGCGTTAGCCTTTGCCGCTTGTGCGGCAACTCCTGCTGAGCGTGCATCTTTACCGGATCAATCAGCATTAAATGAATTGAACAGGGCAATTCGTGATGTATCGGACTACCTGACTGACTCTATCCCTGCGGGAAGTATGAGTGCTTTTATAAATGTTCAGTCTGGGTCTGAAGGCCTCTCGAATTTTATTATTGACAATTTAATCGCAAACGCGGTGAACGACAGAAGTTTTCCCGTAGTAGACCGGCATGAACTGGACAGAATCCGCGAGGAACTGGGCTTTCAATTGTCAGGAGAAGTTGATGATGAAACAGCCCGTTCAATTGGCCGTTTTTCTGGTGCATATACAATTGTGACAGGAAGGGTAACTTCGTTTGGCGGCTACTTCCATCTGACAATACGAGCGCTTGATGTGCAGACTGCACAGGTGCAGGGGCAGTACATTCAGACCATAGGCACACAGATGGCGATAAATGCGCTTATCGGAGGTGGTGGGGGACATGTGGCGCAAATGACAGCGGTAGCCGCAGGATCGCAGATGATACAAACTTCATCTCAGCAAACAGTGCAAGTCCCTGCGCAACCCGTGGCGCAAGTACCAACCCAGCGGAATGTTGTAAATGTTGAAGGAGCTTCCCTGGTGGAAAAACTACAGTGGATACAGGCAAATGCGGCAAACAATACCGAATACCGCATTCACCTAAATCGCAACGAGAGTATTATCCCGCAGACTTTTTCATTTCCAAGAGCTAGGAATGTCACAGTGCGGATTCGCGGTGATGGAGGAGAAAGAGTTATCTCCCTTCCAGGCAGCGGCACACTTTTTACGGTAGATGCTGGTGTTACCTTGATATTGGACGATGGCGTTACGCTTCAGGGGCGCGACCGAAACAATGCCTCGCTGGTTGTGATAAATGGCAGGGGTACGCTGGTCATGAACGATGGAGTCAGAATAATTGGGAATAGCACTAATAGCAGAGGCGGCGGGGTGCGTGTTAATGAACATGGGAATTTTACAATGAATGGTGGTGAGATTTTCGGCAATACTTCTCCTTGGGGTGGTGGCGTAAATATAGATACAAGCGGAGGCTTTACTATGTCAGGTGGTGTAATACATGGTAACACTGTCAGCTCAGGTAATGGCTTCAGCGGCGGCGGCGGCGTGTATGTGGAAGGAAATTTCACAATGACCGGCGGGGAAATCACTAATAATGTTGCAGCACTTAGCAGAGGCATTGGAGGAGGAGGCGTACTTGTGGCGGGAAGGGGAACTTTTAACATGAGTGGCGGGGAGATTTACGGAAATTCAACTACTCTTAGCGGCGGCGGCGTGGGCGTGTTCCTCTCAGGGATTGGATCCACTGCAACTTTTACAATGTCGGGTGGAGAAATATCCGGAAACACTTCCCGTCGTGGCGGCGGCGGAGTCTTTGCAGGTGCTCTTGGAGGTATGGCGAATGTTGCTTTTTTCACCAAAACCAGCGGAAGTATTTCCGGTAATAGCGCAGGAGGTAACGGGCAAGCGGTACTTGCAGGCCGTAATTTCAGAAACAGCACCGCAGGGCCGGTGGTTAGACTGAATTCAAGGCAAGCAGGAGCGGCTGGAGGCTGGGAGAATTAGCAGATTTCGATTCAAGCGAATCACTGATTCAAGCCGAAAAGCAAGGGGAGATTTTTTTGACATTCGATGAATTGCTAAAACTTGCGGAAGAAGGAATGAGGACAGATCCTCTCCCTGTGCGTGAAGGGATTTCTTATTACATAGGCGATGAGTTCATATATGTGCCTAAAGAACAGAAGACGGCAGAATTGTGTTATGCAGTGGTGCAATGGTGTTACTGGGCAATTGCGCATGTACCAGAAGAACATAAAACTGCGGAACTATGCCTTACAGCGGTGAAAAATGACAGCAGGGCACTTGAATATGTTCCCGAAAAATACAAGACGCCAGAACTATATCTTGAAGCCAAAAAGTCTCAGGACAAACGGTAAATCAACAGTTTTGATGGAGCTGGAGTAAACAAATGACGGAACCTTTGTCGCAAGAAGAAGTTGATAAGATGCTCGCCGCAATTAATGGACAAGATTACGCCAATGAAGATAGGCGTGTGACACCGGTATTCGGGAAAGACGAGGTATTATCACAAGATGATATTGACGCACTATTGGCGATGGTAGATACAATGTCTTTACCTCCCGCGGTACCGAAAGACGCAATCCCTTCAATATCGAAAATATATACGATACATGATAAGCCTTTTGGCAAACAATACACCAACTGGCCTGAAATAATCCCATCTAGAGAATTTTGGGGAACCAGACACACTGCCTAACATGAGGCAGTGTGTCCTCTCCCGTTAATCCCATTCCTTAACGTTCATATTTTCAAAACCTAACCCTTTGAATACTGGCGGCTTGATGTTTATCTAAACGTTTAGACACGCGGTGCTTTGAGTTTCGTCGTTATGAATTTGAAACCCCTTCTGTTTTTTGCTCATCTCTGTTTTTCTTTAGGAGTTTCACAAAATCAAGAACAAGTTTTTGATCTTCCGGTAAAAGCTCATCAAATATCCGCAGCAATGAACGCTTTTTGGGGCTGGAGAAAAAAGGCTTGGTTGATTCCCTGTTGCCGTCCTGCCCGCTTAGCAGATATTCAACCGTTACACCCAGAGCACCGGCCAAGCGGGCCGCCGTATCCGCAGGCGGCATGGAAGCCTGTTTGCCAAGGTAACTGTCAATCGCCCCTTTGGCAACCTCGGATTTTGCGGCCAGTTCTTTAACGGTTAAGCCCTGGTAATCAAGTTCTTCACGCAAAACCTTCCTGAAATTCATATCCATGCCCATAAAAAAGGATAAAAACGATAATATGATATTTACATGATTGTTGTTGACACAATATAGTAATTACTATAAAATCAATGAGTAATATAGTGATTAATGATATTAAAAAGTGAGGGGGCAAACAGGCTAAACAACGCATAATTATTGGTTTTATCCCAAGTCACATCATCTAAAAAAGTGGCTTTTCAGCAACGTCAGTCCGCAAATTTCCGTAACACAGTATTGTTTTTCTCAATTCATATATACAGAGAGAGGTGTAAGATGAAAAAAATTGGTTTTGCGGTATTTTCCGTAATGTTGTTGGCCGCTGTGTTCGCACCTGCGGTCAAGGCGATCCCGTACTTTACGGGGAGCGGCGGCAGGGAGATTACTCTGGCAGTTCTTGAGCCTGTGGTTAGCGGGCTTTCAGAAGATGAATTGCGCTGGATGCCCTCGCTGGTGCAGGGGGCGATTACCGGGGACATTAACCTGTTCTCGGCGATAACCATTATTGACCGGCAGAATCTGGAAACAATTTTGGCGGAACAGGGCCTGTCCATGTCCGGGCATTTTTCCGATGAAGACTTTATCAGTATTGGGCGTATTGCCAACGCCCGCTATATTCTTACGGGCAGTATAACCAGAACCGCCACCGTCTACATGCTTGAGTTTGCGGTAACCGATATACAAAGTGGTGTACGAAGGGCTTCCCATCCGCCCACACCTGTCACGCTGTCGGCCCTGGAAAACCTTTCCGCTGTACGGGAGGCCACCGCCAATCTTCTGGGGCAATTGGGAGTGAACCTTACGGCTCGTGGAAGGCAGGAGCTGACAAGAAGCGTTGATATCGCTACGGTACAGGCGCAGACCGCGCTTGCCAGAGGCATCACCGCACAGCGGCAAGGATTTGAGGTGGAAGCCCTGTCGTACTTTCTGCAGGCATCAGGCCACGATCCGTTCCTTACTGAAGTGGAAAACCGCCTTGTCATTTTGACAACGGGAATAACGGGTCGGCCGGCCGCTGCGGGCGCACTGGATGCCCGTACCGACATCGTCCAGCGCAGTCAATGGATGCGACGGCTGCAAGAAACTGAAAACTTCTACCGCGACTTCATCGCCAGGGATCAACCCTTTTACCTTGTGTACGACACGGACATTACTCACGGGGCCGTGAATTTCCAGAACGAGACAGTGGAGCTGAGTTTTGCCATGCGAACGGTACTGGATTCCATGTGGACACACACGATAAACGAGCTTGTACTGACCGTGGAACGCAGCCTTAAGGCGACCGGCAGAGCCGCCGACTGGGGGTTTGACTGGCCCAGCAATACCGTGAGCGTAGCGTCCCCGTTCGTCGGCAGATCGGGCAACATGGCGGTTGCTGTGGAAATCCTTAACGACCAAGGGAGGGTTATCGGCACCGGCACCGTTGCCATTCCTCACGGCTTCCGTGTGCGTTACGGCATGACAATACCCAATGCGGAGTGGTCGGGAACTGTGACTGTGCCGGGGGTGAGCATAAACGCGATAACCGACCAGCTTTCCATACGGATAGCCGCCATTGACGGCATACCCGTGCAACAGGCCGCCGCGCAGAGGCGGATAAGCGTGATGCCCGCACAGGAGTTCGCCCTGCATCCAAGGACGAGACCCGGCGGGGTAGTCGCCACCAACGAGCGCTACTTTACTGTTAATGAAAACGGCATGCTGACGGGATTTACCGGAACCCATACGAACGTGGTTATACCTTCCACGGTCAGGGGCACATGGGTGGTGGAGATAGGCGCGGATGCTTTTCACAACAGGGGGCTAACCAACGTAACTATTCCCAACGGGGTAAGGAGAATTTTGGGTGGTGATAATGGTGCTTTTTCAAATAACCGACTGACCAGCGTTATTATTCCCGACAGTGTTAGAAGCATCACTGGTGGACGTTGGCAGGGAACTTTCGGACGTAATTATATAACCAGCGTTACCATAGGTGCCGATGTGGATATTTCCGGCACGGTATTTGCTGGTGGTGATTTTAATACCTTTTACAACGAAAACGGCAGAAGGACTGGAACGTATACACTAAGCGGTAGTGGCTGGAACGCTACCTGGGGCTTCACGCCGCGGTAATGAGATGTGGCGATGACGCATAGCAGCTAACAATATTATAGGTTTTTACAAGGGCGTTTGCCTTTATGGAAAATAGAGTTATTCACTTGCAGGAAAACTGGAAATTAAGAAAGGAGTATCCAACATGAAAATCAAACGAACACTACGGCAGCTGTATAAGCTTGCCGCCTTCGCTCTTGCCGTAATGGCATTTTCCGCCTGTTCCCGGCATGACCCTGAACGGCACTTTAGGGCCGAGCCTGTGGACGGCGTATCGGCGCGGATCACCGGACATTCGGGATCTGTCTGGGCCCCCAGGATTCCGAACCGGATACGCAATTTGCCGGTCAGCCATATCGGGGAAGGGGCGTTCAGGGGGAGGAACCTTGTCAGTGTCAACATTCCCGGCAGGGTTACCTATATCGGCACCAATGCGTTTGAGAACAACCAATTGACCAGAGTGCGCATCCCCAACAGGGTTGTTTATATCGAAGGCGGGGCGTTCAGGGGCAATCTGCTTACCAGTGCCAACATTCCCAACAGCGTTACGGTTATCGGGGCCAATGCGTTTGCGAATAACCAGTTGACCAGCGTGAGTCTTGGAAACAGCGTTTCCATTATCACGGGCGGCGCATTTGCAAACAATCAATTGGCTTCTGTGACCATTCCCAACAGCGTTATTTTTCTCGGCGGGTTCAGCAACAATCAGCTGACCAGTGTAAGCATTGGCAGCAGTGTCGCAGAAATTGGGGGCGGCGCTTTTATGAACAACCGGCTGACCAGCGTAAACATTCCCGGCAGCGTCAGCATCATTGGGGCCAATGCGTTTCGCAATAACCAACTCACTGCCGTAAATATTCCCGGCAGTGTGACGAGTCTTGGGGCCGGGGCATTCAGCAACAATGTATATCTTGAAACAGTGACCATTGCGGAGGAAAGCCAGCTTTCAACAATAAGCGGCAGAACATGGCAGACTGCCGGCGGCGGCTCGTGGGCTGGTTTTGGCGCATTTGAGGGCAACGCAAATCTTACCGGCATAAACATTCCCGGCAGCGTTACAGCTATTGGAGCGTTTGCGTTTGCCGGCAATACAAATCTTGAAAGCATAAGTATTCCCGGTAGCGTTACGAACATTGGGGCATCCGCGTTCGCCAACAACACAAGTCTTGGAAGCATAACAATCCCCGCAAGTGTTACCGCTGTAGGCGGCAGTGCGTTTGCCGGATGGACTGCCCAGCAGACAATCCATATCCCGTTTGCAACAATGGCGGCAGCCAACGCCGCCGCCGCGCAGGGAGGCTGGGGCACAGGCTGGAGGACAGGCAATAACGCCGTTATCAGGAACAATGCAGGCTCGCAGATACATCCGTAAACAAGCGGCTTAAAGGGGTGCGGAAGTGCTAAGCAAACTGCCAAAGATAAAACTCTCCACGTATGGAATCATCTTCATAGTATTATGCGCCATATCTTTAATCGGTTATTCGCAGGCAGCCATCAGGGTGCACTTTTCGCTCCTTGATGCGACAGACAGCATAGAGCTTGGCTTGACAACGGCATTGGGTAATTCCGGAAACCCCCTGGACATACTTGGCATGGGCGATCTGGATTTGAACGGCTACGATTTGGATGAGTCGCTCTTGTCAGAAATCCTGAGCGAAATCGGCCTGTTGGAACATTTTGAATATGTGAGGGGGCAAACAGTATTGTCCGCAGCTTCGTACCTGCTGGTAGTGCTGCTTATAGTAATTATTGCCGCCTTCACCTTTTTGGACAAGTTCAAACCGGCGAAGCTTGCTGTTTCCGCCGCGGCCCTTGCTTTATTTTTCATGGCCGGCACCATCATTTTAAATGTGCAGGAAATGCTGTTTAACCTTCTCAATAGCGCCATGGAAGATTATATTGATGTCCTGATGGATTTTTCAGATTACATCTATCTCGAACTTGCCGCCGGTTATTGGATTACGCTGCTTGCCCTTGCGGGGATGCTGCTGACGGAAGCGGCCATATTTTTTAAAGGGCGGTTTGGAAAATAATCTTTTGTTATATCCCCGTTTCACCGTTGCCGAAAAAACCTGAGTAAAATATACTTATCCCCATGCAGGGAAAAATATTGGTAATAGAAGACGTAAAGGAACTGGCCGACCTTGTTACCCTTTACCTGTCCAAAGAGGGCTTTGAAGTCCGCGCCGCCGAAAGCGCCGAGGAAGCTTTTGCCGTCATGGAAGCCTGGAAGCCTGAGCTTGTGATTCTTGACATTAACCTTCCCGGTATGGACGGTTTTGAGTTTTTGCAGAAGTTCAGGCGTTCCAGTGAAACGCCGGTGCTGATTGTTTCCGCACGCGACAGCGATGAAGACCAAATAAGCGGCCTGGGAATAGGGGCAGACGAATACATTACCAAGCCGTTTTCTCCCAAAGTCCTTGTTGCCAGGGTCAGGGCCCTGTTCCGCCGCTTCAGGACATTCGGCGCTCAGGATTCTGAAAAAAACCAGGAGAACCTGTTCCGCTTTGGCCCCTTTGTCCTGGACTATGACGCTTATCTTTTAAAGAAAGACGGCGAGCGTGTCCCGCTTTCGGCAAAGGAGTATGGCTGCCTCAGTTTCCTTACAGAACACGCGGGGAAGGCCATGAATGTGGAGAGCATCTACAACGGGGTGTGGAAAAATACCTACGGCGATCTTACCACCGTGGCGGTTTATATCCAACGCTTGCGGAAAAAAATAGAGGATGATCCGGCAACTCCGGTTTATATAGAAACCGTGCACGGCATGGGTTACCGTTTTAACATACCTGTGGTAAACGCATAATGAAAATCCAGACTCAGGCACGGCTTTTGACGGTCGGTATTGTGGCAGTTCCCCTTTTGCTTTTTCTTATATTTCTTATACACCGCACTTTTTTTGACGGGGAAAATGATCCGGCCCTGCCCGTATACCAGGATGTTTCCCTCCTTTTGGATGAACACATAAGCGCCCAGGACTGGGAATCTGTTACCCATTTCGCGGCCCGCTCCCGGCGTCTGGGCGACATTGCGGTTTTCCGGGATGATTTTCTTGTCCTGTATTCAACAATTCCGGAATTCACTCCCGGCGCTTTTGTCGGCCGGGAAGGAGTGCTGTCAAGGTTCAATGCGGAAAACCAGGAGTCCCTTTACATTTTTGCCTCGCGGAATCTGGAAGATAACCAGGTATTTATCCTCATCAAACCAACGCTTACCCTGCGCGAACAATGGGCTCCTTTTCTTCTGCCTGTGCTCATCATATTCATCTTCATTATCTTGCTGACCGTGTTTTCGATCTGCATGTCCATCGCCATTACCAGAACCATCACCCGCTCTATCGAAGTTCTGGAAGACGCCACACGGCGCGTTGCCGACGGGGAGCTTGACCTTAATGTTGATGTCAAGGGCAGCAATGAAATTACCTCCCTTACAAAGTCCCTTAACAAAATGCGTAATGCGCTAAAGGAAGAGGAGCTTCGCCGCGCCCGTTTTATCATGGGGATAAGCCATGACCTCAAAACCCCCCTGGCCCTGATAAAAGGTTACTCCGAGGCCATTAAAGACGGCGTAGCAGAAGACCCTGTATCCCGCCACAGTGCCGCAGAGATTATCGTAGACAAAACCGACCAGCTTGAAGGCATGATAAACGATCTTATCAACTATGTGCGCATGGATACAGGGCAGTGGCGCGCCCGTCTGCGGCATGTGGATGTTGGCGCGTTTTTGCACAATGTGGCAAAGGCCATGAGTATTGATATTGATTTGCTGCACCATACGCTTGTCCATGACATCAATGTGCCCGGGGGCCTTTTGGTTCCCATGGACGAAAACCTGGTCTTGAGGGCTCTGGAAAACCTGATCCACAACGCGGTTCGCTATACACCCGCAGGCTCGCTTATCCGCCTCTGCGCCGCAAAGACCGCCGACACCCTTGAGATTGCGGTCAGTGACAACGGGCCCGGCATAGACACAGAAGACCTTCCCCATGTGTTTAAAATGTTTTACCGGGGCAGTTCTTCCCGCAGGGAGCAGGGCATGGGCCTTGGTCTGGCTGTGGTAAAATGGGTGATTGATGACCACGGCTGGTCGATTTCTGTGTCATCGGCCTTGCCGGCGGCGAAAGACAAGGGGACGTGTTTTGTTATCACAATCCCCTTGAGTGAAACTCCTATTTCTGGCTTTCCCGCGTAAAGCCGGAGGAGAACCTTGCCAACAGCGCGTCCACGTGCTTTTTCGAGGTAATGCCAAAGCGCTCAAGCACAGCCCCGTCAAACTGGTCAAAGCTCACTTCGCCTTTTTCATGCAGACAGAACATGTTGGCCAGGTAAACAGTGTCCACCAGATCCCGATACTGCTTGGGGGCCGCCTCAGGGTCGTGGTGATAGCGGATACAGGTGACAAGTCCTTCGGGGAAATTCCACTTTTCTGCAATAAGCGCGCCTATTTCCGCGTGGTTCATGCCTGCGGCAAAGTCCTCAAACGTGGAGGCGGGCAGACCCCTCTCGGAACAGAAGGCCCTGATTTTTAACAGTAAATCCGGGTGGACAGAGGAGAAAATGATTTTCCCCATATCATGGAGTATGCCCCCCACATAGACATCGTCCAGAAGATTGCGGTCTTTGCGGAAGTTCTTGACCAGGTTATAGGCATAAAAAGCGGCTTTGTAGCTGTGTTCCCACAGGGCCCTTTTATCCTGTGAATCGTCCCCCAATATCTTTTGGGTTCCGTAGGAGTAAAGCAGGTTTTTGATGCCCCTCATTCCCACCATCTTAACGGCCTCGGCAATGCTGTCTACTTTTTTGGAGAGCATATACTGGGCGGAATTGACGATTTTGAGAAGGTCGGCGGTAAGGGCAGGATCCATGGAAATCTGCCTGGCTATGTCGGCCATTTCCGACTTTGGATCGTTGATAAGCCTTTGCACCAAAAGAATATTTTCCGGAAACTGGGGCAGGGACGTAATGTGTTCTACAATGGTAGAAGAAAGGGCCGAAAGGTTTTCCATCCGGGTTTTTTCCAGAGGCATAATCAGACGGGCAATGGTTTCTTTCTCGGTTCCCACTATGTCAAAACAGTCTTCGTCAAGGCCCATTTGCCTGAGCATCTGCACCAGGATGACAAGCCCCAGGCCTGCCCCTTCAGAATCGTCCAGCACCTGGTTTAACGCATCGGTCATGTTGTCGTACTTTCTGGAGCGGGCAAGCTTGTCGTGGATACGGATAAGCTCAGTCTTTGTTATCGTGACGTTGTTCCGCACTTCGATACAAATGATATTGTTTTTTATCTGGAGGATGACTTTAATGTAAAGCCCCTTCTCTTTTTGAAGCTGAAGGTAATGGGCGATATTGTTCAGGGTATTTTCCTTAAAATGGGCCATTCCTTCTTTGTAATCGTTTGGGTTATTGAGTTCCAGGCCGCGTTCGGTAAAATACACCCGTTTGGTATTTGCCTTTTTCGCGTTTACCGTCAGTTCCCGGACGCAGTATACGACATAGTCTTTAAGTTTTTGCTGATCAAGCTGGCTGAGAAATATGGTAATAACCTGCTCGATATAAACTTCAACTTCACGGGGAAGGGTAAAGGAGGTAATGGTCAGGGGGATTCCGGACTGAATTGCCTTTTTTACCTTTCCTTCATCAACAACCAGTTCCTGAGCTGCGGACATACAATCCTTCCTAATCATGGTACAATTTATACAAGACCTTTCTTGCTATGGTATTAGTTTACAAACTATTTTGAATAGAGGCAATAGATCGCCGGAAAAAAACTTCGCGCACAGAGGTATTAAATCCATTCCTTGACATATCCCCCTCATTCTTCTATACTGTGTTCCTAGTGATTGCGTTTATGAACCTTTTATATATAGACAGGAGACGATCCCATGAAACGGACATATCAACCCAGTAAGGTCAAACGTAACCGAAAATTCGGTTTTCGGGCGCGGATGAAGACCAGGGGAGGGCGGCTTGTTTTAAAGCGCCGCCGGGCCAAAGGCCGGTTTAAGTTGACGATTTCAGACGAGAAAAAGCCGTATTAGGCCTGGACAGCATTGGTGGAAGGCGGGCCTTCTTTTCGGTTTCCCCGAAAGGAAAAATTAAAGGGAAGGAACGAAATACGGGAGGTTTTTGGCAGGCGAAAGGCTGTTTCCTGTTCCGGTGCGAAGCTTTTTACGCTCAGGAACGGGCTGCCGCATAACCGAATCGCCTTTACCTTTTCCCGTAAATTCGGAAAAGCAGTGGAGCGGAACCGTTCCCGGCGTTTAAGCAGGGAAGTTTACCGGCAACTCCGAAGCAAACTCCTGCAGGGATATGACCTGGTACTGCTGGTTTATCCCGGCCGGGATGTTTTTTCAGTCAGGATGGAGCAAATGCGGGAATTACTCTCCCGGGCAGGGTTATTCATTTCTTCCCGTCGTGGTCAGGAATCATCATAATGGTTTATATGCAGAAACTGATACATTGCTTTGTTCTTGCATTGATCCGGTTTTATCAGTATGCCATTTCCCCCCATTTTCCGCCGTGTTGCCGATATGTGCCAACGTGTTCCGTCTATGCGTACCAGGCAGTGCAGAAATATGGGCTGTGCCGGGGCGGATATATGGCTTTGCGCCGCCTTCTTCGGTGTCATCCCTTTCATCCCGGCGGCTATGATCCGTTAAATTAAGGACTTTTTTATGGAAAAACGAACATTATTGGCTGTTGTTCTCTCAATGGGAGTGATGATGGCATTCTTTTTTATCCAGGACGCGATGTTCCCCCGCCAGCCTCTTCCGCCTGAGCAGCAGCAGCCGGCCCAGGAACTCCCCGGTCAGGCCGAAAGGGGTTTTGGCGAAACGGTCACGCCCCTTTTTGCCATCGCGGCGGAAGACGCGGATGCCCCCGCCAGGGAAGCAGTCCCCCTGGAGGAAGTTGTCGTAGAAACTGGCCGTATACGGGTTGTACTCAGCAATGTCTGGGGGAGTATCGTTTCGTTCCAGCTTTTAAGCCATCTGGACGGCGGCCAGCCGGTGGAAATGATCCTCTCCGGGAATGCCACGCCCCAGGCTTTTGCCGTGGCTTTTGGGAGCCTGGAAGATGTCATGGCAGGGAGAGTCAGGCCGGACGAACGCAATTTCCGGGTAAGGCGGGTATCTCCCCTTATCGTGGAGTTCTCGCAGGATTTTGCCATTGCGGACGGGGGCGAGTTTACCCTTACAAAGCGCTACGAATTTACCCCCAACGAGTACATGTTTGAGCTTACCATCACCCTGGACGGCGGCCCTGCGATTCATTACTTTAATTTCCAGGGCGCGGCCTATACGATTATGTTCGGCCCCCAAATCGGGCCCACATTCGCAAGGCTCACCGGCCGCCACGAGGAATTCAGGGAGTTCAGGACATTCGAGAGGGATGGCAGAAGGAACCGACTGCGAAACGAACGGGTAACTGACAGAGACCCCACCGCGATAGTCACGAGCCAGCCCAGTTGGGCGGTTATAGAGGGCAAGTACTTCGCCCTTGTTGCCATGCCGCTCACCCCCCAGTACACTATCGGCTTTTCCATC
>Ga0209755_10002424_pt1 | contig 25700 bp, 19 predicted proteins | sample TergutCo191P1_FD_187301 | JGI IMG/M metagenome (GOLD analysis project Ga0209755, IMG submission 187301) | Cornitermes sp. P1 segment gut microbial communities from Petit-Saut dam, French Guiana - Co191P1 (SPAdes) (version 2) | ecosystem: Host-associated > Arthropoda: Insects > Digestive system...
TTGTGCTGGCAGGGGCGATCTTCCTTACGATATGGGTCTACTGCCTTGTCATGACGCTGCTCCTAGCCCTTCTCCAGAGCCGCCGAGCCAGACGAGCCTCGATCCAGGTAAGCCCCAGGGAAGTCCTGGCCGGCACCTTTGCCGAGGCCTTTTATTCCGAAAGCGAAACATCCGGGCCTGCCCTAAGGATTTTTCAACTGCCAGGGATCCTCGTCCGCTGTCGCCTGCTCCTTGCCACGAAGGACGGAAGGAACATCGGGCATGATTTTAGCCCTGCAAAGCCCGGGCCACATTCCTTTGACGTGAAAAAACGTGGGGCCTATTTTTCGGCCTACGATGAATTCGCCGTTTTCGACACGCTGGGTTTTTTCCGCTTTGCCTTTCGCCTGCCGTCCGAATCCGGTGACAGCCAGGCAAACGTGCGGCTGCTGGCAAAACCCAGCCCAGCAGGCGAACCGCCATCCGTGAATGCCCGTGCAGGGGACTCCAACCTAAAGCCAGAATTCTCCCTTCAACGTTCGGATATCCTAATCGACCACCGGCCTTATGTGCCAGGCGATGATCCCCGGCGAATCAACTGGAAGCTTTACGGGCATGGGGGTAGCCTTTTTGTTCGGGAAGGCGAGCGTGAACCGCCGCCCCACGCAAACCTTACCATTCTGATTGATACCGAGTACGATCCCTCGCTGTACGGCAAGTCGGAGGCACGGCACGGGATCGACCTGCTGTGCGAGAACGCCCTTGCGGCGGCGATTGCCTGCACCGAGTCGGGCATGAATGTGCTGGTCGGCTGTCTGGACGGCGTAACCAATGATGGCGCTTCGCCCCTATCGCCCGAACTTGCCACCGCCCTGGCGTGGCCAGCCGCAAGACCCATGCGGAAGGAAGGGGCCACGCCCGAAAAGGATTTGGCGGAAACGGGTGATGCGCAGGAAACGCAGTCCCTGCCGATCGAGCGTGGCATACTCGTCATGGCGCTTCCCCGTTCCCACACCGAAACGGCCCTCGACAGGTTTTTGAAGAAAGCCGCATATCGGGGGGGAACAAAAGCCCGTCCCGTCGATCTGCTTTTTCTTTATCATCGTGATTATGGTAATGATGGTAGATCCGCCGCATACGATTCGGTGCCCATTGAATCCTCGGCGTCTTTTAAGTCTGAGGATCCAACGGAGAACCTTTCCGTAAGGGAAAGCGAGCGTCTTGCCGCCGCCGAACGCTGTGTGTCGCTGTTCAACCAACGGCCTGGCGTAAAAGCAAGGTTTGTCAGAGTATGGAGATGATGTCAGACGATTTTTCTTTGTTGGCTTGGTGTATCTGTAAGCTTAAAGTAAAGTACCCAGTATGAGGAGGCTGCCATGACAAGCGCATGAACCACACCATGCCTGAATTTTGTGGAAGAATCATCCCCAGGGAGAGAGGATGAAAAAGCTGACGAATCTGCTGGGCTGGCTCGTAAGGGCGAAGGATCCGAGGCAACAGGCCAAGGTGGATCACCCGATGAAGGACATAATCGCCATCGTGTTTTTCGCGCCGTTTTTGTGTGCGGCATGAATTACGTTAAAGCCAGTCATCGTATTCTCAAGGAAAACATATCTGGGTTTCTAATGCTCAAAGAAAGTATTAAACGCTACCTGATCTTATAAATTCGATTCATCTCGATACCCAAGGCGAATGATATCCGTTCAACCATATTTGGGGACGGGAATTTTTTACCGACTTCTATTTCGGCGATATAGACTTGGGAGGATCCGCATAGTTCAGTAAGTTTTGCTTGTGATATATCACGATTTTTCGAAAAAATTTCAGGTTGATAATGAAAATTTCATGAACATCATCAATTTCTCCAGTTACCGCATGGCATCCCAATAAATATTTTTCATTTATTGTTTGCCTAGCCTATAAAGTCTTTATAGGCTAGACTTATTCCCTCGCTCAAACCCGTTTTAGGCAAAAAACCCAAGGCAGTAGCTCTGGAAATATCCAGCAATTTTCGTGGTGTTCCATTCGGTTTTGAAGTGTCCCATTCAATACAACAAACTCTGCCAGTCATCTCCGCATATACCACATCGCAAACCTTTTCCGCCAATTCCTTAATGGTCAAGTCCTTGCCACTACCAATATTAACAAAATCTCCCGCAGGATTTGACAAATCACAGGCATCGTTGTTTTGCATAAGCATAACCAAAGCCTCCGCCAGATCATAGCTGAATAAAAATTCACGTCGCGGCGATCCATCACCCCAAAGAATCACTTTATCAGAGCCAGATATTTTTGCCTCATGGAATTTACGGATAAGAGCTGGTAATACATGAGAACCATTGGGGTCATAATTGTCGCCAGGGCCAAACAAGTTGGTTGGCATTGCCGAAAGATAATTTGTTCCGTACTGCTTATTATAATACGTACAAAGTTTTATCACACTGATTTTTGCAACCGCATAAGCCTCGTTAGTAGATTCAAGCAAGTCAGATAAAAGACATTCTTCCTTCATGGGCTGTGGTGCAAGCTTTGGATAGATACAAGACGAGCCAAGATTAACAAGTTTTTTAACTCCGTTTTTATATGCGGCATGAATTATATTATAGCCGATCATTGTGTTCTCGTAGATAAAATCGGCGGGATAAGTTGAATTAGCTCCAATACCACCTACTTTGGCGGCGGCAAGGAAAACGTACTCGGGCTTCTCCCGTTCAAAAAAATTGTTAACCGCCTCCTGATTAAGTAGGTTTAGTTCCTCTAGGGGTTTTGCCAATAGATTGGTATACCCTTGGGCCTGCAAAGACCGCATTATTGCGCTCCCAACCAGTCCTCGATGCCCGGCAACATAGATTTTTGCGTTTTTTTTCATTGTTGGATATACTCCTCTTGTTACTCGTAATAATTCTCTGTCGTGTACCCACCCTCTTTTAGGTGGACTTCACGCCGAGCAAGTTTCACATCGTGTTCCATCATCATTCTTACAAGCTCCAGCAGCTGGACTTTTGGCTCCCAACCCATTTTTTGCTTTGCCTTGGACGGATCACCTATCAGTAAATCGACCTCAGCAGGACGAAAGTACCGCGGATCGATTTCCACCAGAACCCCACCGTCCTTCCGGCTTATGCCCTTCTCGTTCACACCCTTCCCTTCCCAGGACAGGCCAATACCCACCTCATCGAAAGCCATGGTGATGAAATCCCTGACCGTGGTGGTAACCCCAGTAGCCATAACGTAGTCGTCTGGCTCGGGCTGCTGGAGCATCAGCCACATCAGCTCGACGTAATCACCGGCAAACCCCCAGTCCCGCTTGGCATCAATATTGCCCATATACAGCTTGTCTTGCAAGCCGAGACTGATGCGTGCCGCCGCCCTTGTCACCTTTCGAGTTACGAAGGTCTCGCCACGGATAGGGCTTTCATGGTTAAAAAGAATGCCATTACACGCATACATACCGTAACTTTCCCGATAGTTCACCGTAATCCAGTAGGCATACAGCTTTGCCGCCGCATAGGGACTACGTGGATAGAAGGGCGTGGTTTCTCTTTGGGGGATTTCCTGCACCTTGCCATAAAGTTCGGAAGTGGAAGCCTGATAAATGCGAACTTTTTTCTCCATACCAAGGATACGGATCGCTTCCAGCAATCGAAGGGTTCCCATGCCATCCGTATCGGCCGTGTATTCCGGAACCTCGAAGGATACCTGCACATGGCTCTGCGCACCAAGATTGTAAATCTCATTTGGCTGCACTTGCTGGATAATCCGAACAAGATTTGACGTGTCGGTAAGATCACCGTAATGGAGAATAAAACGTTTATTCTCCACATGTGGATCTTGGTAGAGATGGTCTATCCGTTGGGTATTGAAGCTGGAAGAACGGCGTTTGATACCGTGAACTTCATAGCCTTTTTTGAGAAGAAATTCGGACAGATATGCACCATCCTGTCCCGTGATTCCAGTAATAAGGGCCTTTTTCATAATTACCTTTCCCCTGCGAAATAAGATTTACTAATCATCATTTTTGCTACAAAATATTGAGATATTTTCACTATTTTCTTTAAGAACAATGTGAAAAAATATAGTGATAAATTATTATCTATCCATCCCTTTTTGTCGTTTTTATAAGCTCTTATCCTAGATAAAAAGGATTTATTACTTATGCCACCAACTTTCATTATTACAAATAATTCATTAACCCACATAGTTGTGATTCTCTCTTTTTCCAACAAGCGGAGCATCAACTCATAATCAGCAGCAGAACCATAATCAAGCTTAAAACATCCATATTTTTCATAAATACATTTTTTAAGAAAAAAACCTGGATGTGGTGGCATCCACCCCAATTTAAAGGACTTTTTTCTACCAGCTCGCCAAAAACGATACGGTTTTTTATTTTTTTCATATAATATATTACCGTAGCAAGAATCTATTTTTTTATCATTTATTATATTACATACACTTTCAAGAACCGCATTTGAAGCATAATAATCATCTGAATTTAAAATACCTATTATATCACCACTAGCCATCTGTATACCTTTGTTCATAGCATCGTACAATCCATTGTCCACTTCACTAATCCAGCGCATCCTACCAGTAAATTTTTTTTCATAGTTTTTTATTATTGTTAGGGTACCATCCGTAGAATGGCCATCAACCACAATATAGTCAATATCTTGATATGATTGATTTAGTACAGATTCAAATGTATTATGAATTGTGGAGGCACTATTATAGCAAACTGTAATAATCGAAACCTTCATTCTTTGCCTGCATAAAAATCATATACTTCTTCATAAAAAGCATATGTTTCTTCCGCACATTTTTTCCACGTGAATTTTTTACTGTTCTCTAAACCTTTTTCTATTAAAACATTATATATTTTTGGATCATCAAGTTGAGATATTCTTTCTATATCATCATCAATATTTTTACCAGAAATATACAAAGCTGCATCACCAGCAACTTCTGGCAAAGACGAGACACAACAACAAATAACAGGACATCCAGCAGCTTGCGCTTCGAGAACAGGTACCCCAAACCCCTCATACAAGCTTGGATACAATAAATATTTTGCTTCATTATATTTCAAGTTCAATTCTTTGTTAGAGATGGATTGATAATGCTCATAACGACCTGGAATATTTTTATTCAGATAAATTATTTCATTTTTGTCCAAAGAACCACCACCTATAATCTGAAGTGTAAGATGCGTCATTTTTTTCATCAATTTTATTGCATATTCAAAATTTTTATATCCTGTTCTTCCACCAACAAAAATAACGTTATTTTTTGTTGGAATAGCTAAATTAGCATACTCAGGAGCAATACCAACATAGATAACCCTTTTCTTGCCCTTGTAATCAGGAAAAAAAGAATCAAAATCCTTACTTGTGCTTTCCGATGCCAAGATTACACCCTGTGAATTATACACAGCATTTCTCTTTTGCATCTTATGTACTAAGGATTTCATGTCTTTTTTGAAATGTTCATAAATAAAATCATGCACTGTAGTTATAGATATTGCATTTTTGCAATATCTATAATAACTTGAATGAAAAACAAACGGTGGTTTTTCAGCCAAGGAAATGTTTTTATACCTATTTAAAAAAGGTATACCGTTATTTATTATTTTTTTTGAAGGCAAGCATTCTGGATAAAAAATATTCTCTTCACAGTCACGATACAACAATCTTATATCGGGCTTAATATGTGTTTCCAATTTAGACCAAGAATGAGAAATCCCCCCACTATGTTGAAGACTATAGATTATACAATCGTAAATTAATTTCACACTTTTACCCAAACTTAATGTTTATACACAACAAAAGTCAGTTGCCAATTATTTTACCAGCAAATACTCTCTTAATATTTTTATATATTACCAATATAAATATTTCAATATAGAAATTAAGGTTGGAAAAAAAAGCGTTTTTCTTAATCCCGTAAGCAAACATGCTAGATAACAAAAAAACACTGTTTTTTCTTATACGATTATAAATATTCATTATCATTTTCTTGTCTTTTATACTCAAATATTCCATATGGATATGACAAAAAGATACAACAAAAAAAAACAGGTTTATGTTCTCTTGTATATTTTCCCGTTCGCAAATTTTAGCAAATAATGATCTATAGATATTTCCAGAGGCATTATACATATGTTGTCTATACAATAAGGTTTTATTTGGATAAAATATTATTTCTCCAAAAAAATATGCCATTAATGCTACGTAATGGTCATGGGCGGTAAATCCGTTAGGTATATCGTCAAGTATATGGCATAATTTATCATTAAACAGCATCGTACAACCGTATGCCATGTTTTGATGTAACAATTTACCCAAATTTATACCTTCCTCTCCTGTTATTTTTATATTGAGTTTATTCAAATCATTATCTACGTATTGCTTGCTCGTATACAACAATATAGGTATTTCCCCGTTTTTCATTTTCAGAACAGCAAGGCATGATGATATTTTATCCCTATTCCATATATCATCTTGATCTGAAAACATAAAATATTTTTCATCATGATATTTTCTAGCAAATTGTATCAATTTGCTAAAATTGCCTAATAGTCCCAAATTTTTTTGCTGTTTAACAACAGATATTCTTTTATCTATTTCCTCATAATATTTGCAAATAGTAAAAGTGCTATCTTGCGAACAATCGTCAGATATTATCAGCTTCCATTTTTCATGATCCTGATCTATTATGCTTTCTATCTGTCTTGCTATATAGCTTTCTCCATTGTAAGAAGCTAAAAGTATTATAACATTATTTATTTTATCTATCATAATTTAATTATAAAACAAACCGTAATCAGTTTTACTTAAAACCCCAATATTTTTATTTGTTGATACAGTAAGAAGCCGATTTCATTGTTTCAGCATTTTTTACCAATCAAAGATAATCTATTTTTTATATGAATATATAGCTTATAGGGTATTGTTATCAACAAGTAGGTTATAGTCATTCCCATTCCAAAATGCTCATGGACAATGGATATTTTATTTCTTTTAAATTGAATATCCTTGTGTTGTGAACTATAGCCACGGTCGTCATAAAGTGCAACAATACAATTCATGTACTCAAAAGTCGTATTCCCAAATAAGGATATATTATAATAATAATCTGCCAATACTTTGTATTTGGTTAAGTAACTATTTTTTTTATATACGCTCTTAGGATAAAATATAGCCTGATGCGGTATGTTTTTATGAAGTAATTTTAGTTTGGAAAATTTCCCAGCATATATATATCGCTTATACTTAAAACATACATCCCCATAATAAATACACTCGACATCATTAAGACATTTTACCACGTCAAAAATTATATTCTCTGAATAAAGAACATCATCAGAACCTAAAAAATATATCCAATCTCCAGTTGCCAAATTCATAGCTTTATTCATTGCGTCATAAATGCCGCTATCTGTCTCGCTGACCCAATAGTCAATCCATTTTTCATGCCGCCTAATCGTCTCTATTGTACCATCAAGACTTCCCCCATCAACAATAATATACTCTATGTTGCCGTATGTTTGCCCTGTCACGCTCATCATCGTCTCTTTAATCGTTTTTTCACCATTACGCACCACGGTTACTACGGTAATTAGGGGTAACCCTTCTTTTGTCTGCTTAATCAATCCTTTTGTTCGAAGGCCCCCATAGAACATACATCTACCCCATTGTCATTTTTCTGCAATTTATATTTCGCATAAAAAACAGCATTATCAAAATCACAGGAAAAAATAATATGATATTAGTAATAAATACCGTTACCGCTGGAGGATCCGCTTCTATAGGGATGAATGCACGATAGATTAGCATTATTAATATCTTTCTATCATGCGTTGCCGTAACATCTGAGAAAAGAAATTTAGTTCTTACTATGCTTAAGACCATTCCACAAAACAAAGAGAAAAGAATACTACCAAAAAAACCAAATTGGACATAGCCAAAAACGTTATGCCTTGGATTTGGACCGACTAGCTCATCTGATACTCCCGTAACCACCGAAAACAATTCAAAACCCATGCCAAGAGGTATTAATTCCTGAGGCAAAACCCTAATTGTTCTTAATAAATCACCGAAAAATATTATCAAAATATTCGTACCAGTCAATGATTCTATATTATCATAAGGATATGCCATAAAGAAAACATCACCAAATGAAATAAGTCTAAATAGCAAAGAAATAAATGCTTGTTCTAGATTAGAACCGTATTGAAAGAAAAATAAAATAGTCACGGATACCAGAACAAGCATAAATATCTTAATTTGATTTTTTTGAAATTTAGAATATATTGTACCATAATCATAACGGTTCAAATAAAAAAATATAAACACAATACTCGCAATAGATAAAATGGCCGCTCTTGCCCCAGTAAATACTGCAATTATTATTATTATTATTATAACGAATCGACAATATATCTTACGTACAATGTTTTTACGTATTGTCAACATACAATGCAATGTCATATATAATGTTACTGGTAAAAAAACAGCGACAATTCTTCCAAATATACCAGTTCCGCCTCCAACTGCCATAAATTCCAGACGACTTTCGTCCGAGAACAAAGGTATCCCTGAAATTGTATATATAGCAATATTACTCGATATATACAAAAGAGAGATAACAACAAAAATATAAAAAAATGTATTATCAATGGTTGCTCGTGAAGAACATGGAACCATGTGATATTTTTTCATTTCTTTTTTTGCTATCTTGTTAAGAATAAAAAATCCAATAAAAAATGCGCTTTGAGAAAATATAAATTGGAAAAAATATCTCTCAGATATTGTATTGGTCACCCTAAGAAAAACAACTATTGAAAAACCGAACATTGAACCTATAACTGCAAGTGAGAACGGATCCAAAATAGACACAATGTGTTTCTTAAATAATATATAATAAATAAAAATCGACAATACCAAACAGGGAAATATATAAATACCAATATTTCTAAAGAAAAATATTGAGAAATCACCCCATGACATATTATTTCCCACTCTTCCCCTATGATATTTGTATTCCCTACTTGGCCCTTCACTCGTTCGTCATTTTTACCCCCACTGTTTGAACTTTGAGCGGTCTAGTGACGGTAGGGGCTTTTATACATTGATTACAAAAAACACCTCGATGGAAGAAATTCATGATTTATACGGCTTATCAGACTAAACTTTATTATTATGCAACATAATATTTTTATAAATATTTATGTATTTTTTTATAACAACATTATAATCAAATTCTAAAACTGTCTTTTTGCGCACATCATCAGATAATTTACTATAGTTCTCATAATTTAGAACCCAGTCAATCCCTTCCGCAAGATCGGAAGTATCACCAGGCTTCGCTAAATAACCATTTATTTTATGATCTATAAGATCTGAATTCCCACCAATATCAAAACACACTACAGGAGTCCCGCAAGACAAAGATTCCATAATTGTATTCGACAAATTTTCCCGTTTACTTGGAACGACCATAACATTACAGGCATTATACAACGCAACCAAGGTTACATCATCGTATAGACACCCCAAATAATGCACCTTGCAAGGCAAGCAAGGTGCATTTTCTGGTTCACTTGAACCAAAAACAACAAATTCGACATTTTCACTGTTTATTTTTTTCAGGGCTTCAACCAACTCTGTAAATCCTTTATAAGGTACAGAAGTCGCCGAAACCGCACCAAATAACACTAGTTTCTTAGTTTCTGGCAAACCAAATAATTTTCTTGACAGAGGCATATCATAAGGACAAAAAACTGCGGAATCTATTAAATTCGGTAAATTTATTACCTCTTTATCCCAAAATACCGAGCTATTCTTAGCACAATCTTGTAACCATTTACTTAACCCTATAATATTCATCGATTTAATTTTATTAAAAATTTTTATCTTTCTCTTTAAAACCCTGAAACTCAAATCTTTTGATTTTTTACTTCCCAAAAGATCACAGTTTCCACAATTTCTTGCATACCCATCGCACATTATATCATTCCCAGCTACGTAATGGCATCCACCAGTAAAAGCCCACATGTCATGTAAACTCCATACAATCGGGCTATTAATTTCTGCAAGGTTTTCTATCGATAAAAAATTATCACAAATCCAATGCAAATGAACTATATCTGGATTAATTTTATTAATATTTTTTATCAATTTGTTATTTGAGGTAATTTGTGAGGAAAACAGACCAAAATTTTTACTCATTGTTTTTTTATATCTAACAAGTGATACCTTATCTACTATTTTTCCCATTATTTTATTTGTTTCATTAAATATTTTTTCTATTAAATTTTTATTTTCCACTGTTATTATAGTATTTTCGTCAGATTTTTTGTTTGCAACAAGCATTCTTGAATCAATCCCATTTCGCAACAATGCCTTATGCAATCGAAATGCCGCTCGTGCTGCGCCACCATAAATATCATTTGTGTTAATTATAAGAATTTTCATAAGTGAAAAACGGTAACTATAAAGTCCCTACCCTATCCAAAAATAAATCTCTATATGAATTTAAAATATTTTCGTATATTTTTTGTGAATATTCAAAACATTTGTTACTTTGCAATATCTCTAATATATTATCTATTTTCATTTCTTCTTCACTGTTGCATAAACTAAAATAACGATTTTTATAAAATCCATCCTTATCTATGTCATTAATAAACGAAATAATTTTCCCTGTCTTGTTATTCGTATAATCCAGTATATAATTATTTCCGCTCAGTAATGCTTGGAAAACAATAGAATGATACCTCATACCTATACAGGCACTGGCATTATAAAAAATGGAAAAAGTATCGTAGATACTAAGTGGCTTTTGTTGAACAAAAATATTGTTTTTATTTACTCTAAAAGCTATTTCCGTAAGAATTTTTCTATCGTCTCCTCCAATAAAAAAAGTATGCATTGGAACTAAGATAATTCCATCATATAACGACGTAGCCTTATTAAGCAAGACATCTAACGAATTTGAAGTTAGCTTATACTTTTCTTCAACTCCAGAATTGGTAAAATCACGAAAATTAATTGCTAATTTTTTTTCCCTAGAAAAATTTTTAGATTGTAACCTCAAAAAGCGACCTACCGACAATATTGCAGGATCAGCAATTGTATGCATCTTATCAGCAAATCTGTCTCCATACAGTTGATACGAAATTTTTACTGCTGCTGAATCTCTAAATATTATCAGATCTGAATTATTAAATATACTATTAACTATATTCATATTTTTCTCTTTCCTTAACGGGCCCAGACCACATCCAAATAAAAATGTCTTTTTATCATATTTTTTTGCATATTTAAAAGCAAAATCAATAACCTTTAATTCCTCTAAATCCATTATGGGGCCTCCCCCCATAAAACAATAATCGCTATTCTTTATTTTTCCTTTCAATTCTTTATAGCATCTACTATCAAAAATATTTATGCCAACTTTATATGAGTTATTATTAAATATTTCATTATCCAAAAGCAACGTTCTTTTCGTTAAAAGTGGATACAAAGAACCAAGCTCAATTTCTATATTGCCAAATATATTACCTAACACCTGAAATATGCCATCCAATATAGCACGATCCCCAATAGTTTCTGTTCCATACCACCCGATTATACAAAAACGCATTTTGTCAATCTCCCTCTTGCGTCTTAATGAAACAGCTTTCGTGTTTTCAGTAGAGTCAAGAGATAAATTATTGAACCATACAAACTCGTCACATTGGCGTAATGTGAGCACGTTTTACATTTTTCTCTGACCATTTTTTTTCTATAAGGAATATGTTGTTTAAACAATTTAGCTGCATCACATAAAAAAGCATTACCCAATTCTTTACTGTATGTCGCACAATAGGACAATTGATTATTTGGCGTAAGAGTAACACCAAAATTACATTTATATTCACACAGGGCAATCCTTTGCCTGTTCTGTACGAACCAGTACAGGCAAAAATATTTTTCCGATAAAGTTTCTCTGAATTTTTGGTAAAAAATTTCTTCTGTAATTTGCCTAGCCAATTCGTCATTAAAAATGGTGAAATCTTCATATTTTTCTAAATTACTGATTCTCTCGTTATATGTAGCTATATTGTACGCAATATTAAGATGTTTCTTTTCTGCCCATACTTCTACTTCTGACAAATCATATACATTATATTTTGTTATTGTACATATTATATTCATGTAATCATAACATTTTTTACCAAGATCACTTAATAAAAAATCTATTGTTTCTTCAATTTTCTCCATACATTTTTTGCCCCTATGAAAGTCGTTTTTTTCACCTATGCCATCTACTGACACCGCTATATTCAAACTCACTCGCTTTAAGGCACAAACAGATTTTATTTGTGGCAATACTTCCTTTATCCTGTCAATAAAATAACCATTTGTTATTATATGAATGTTTTTTAACTTGGGTAAAGTATCTACTATCGCATGAATATAATTCAACAAATTATCTTTTATAAATGGTTCCCCACCATTAATTCCTACAGCAGTAATTTTTCTAAATAATTTACTAGTAATTATTTTTCTCAGTTCTTCTGGAGTAAAATCCTTTTTGTTCTTTAATTTGCTAACTCCGCACATTACACAATCAAAATTGCACATATATGTAATTGGCAATTGTAATATTCTTGGTTTTGTGTAACAATTAAATTTTATCTGTAAAAAAATATTTTTAAATACTCTTAAATACTTAAAATATTTATTGAAAAAATATTTCATTTACACATTTTCCTGAATCACAATTTTATTATTTTTGCTCTCTGGCAAAACATTTCTGAATAATGCTATAACATATCTTTCTTCCATGCAAACGAAACAGATAATAAAGATATCTAACCATTGTCAGAGTGCGTCCCTCATTAAGACAATATGTTTCATCTATTGATCTATTTTGAACTAAAACACTTGGGTGATTTAGTATTTCGATCTTGTATGTAAGCTTATTTGCCCTCTTACCCGTCAAATCAATCAAAGTATGCGTTGCATCCTCGCCAAAGCCGATATTTGAAACAAGATTTTTTGTTGGTACAATAGACAACCCATTATTTGACCAGATAGAAAAAATTAATTGGTAATCCCATGTATCAATAGGCTTAAGTTTCATCACATTATATATCCAAAGCCAATACCTTCGAATGGATTTGTTTTTGGTGAATTGCTTTAAATAGCGTTTCAAACGACATAGTGGGATATCATTAACATCAAATTTATATTGCTGCCATGTTGTTTTCCATGTAGCCCAACCCCAAATCTGACTAAGAGCCGAAAAACAATAAGAATCGTCGGTTAAAATAAGGTCTTGCATAAGTTGGTTGCCACCAATCTGCATTACCGTGTCTTTATCCCTATAATATTCTAGCAATTCCTGGCAATAAGCAAAGAAAGACGGATGCGGCAGACAGTCGTCTTCCAAAATAATTCCCTCTTCAACATGCTCAAAAAACCATGTGATAGCAGAACTAACGGCTCGTCCGCAACCCAAGTTTTCATTCCTAAATAATGTTTTTACTTCACAATCCCAGTCTACTTGCTGAATTATGGCCCGCACGGCCTCACATTTTTCGGCTTCTCCCATACGGTCACATCTTGGCCCGTCGGCGGCCACAAAAAGATACATGGGTTTTGCCTCTCTGATCGAGTTAAACACCTGTCGTGTCGTATCAGGACGATTAAAAACGAGAAACAAAATTGGCGTTGAAAAAGACATAATATTTTAAGCTCCAGTAAATGGGAAAAAAGATTTGGTTTTCAGCATGAATAAAACTCGTGTTTTTTTTGTAAACGCATCTAATAAATAACTAACCACAAATTGGGAAAACAGGGTTGTCATCGCGGCACCAACGGCACCAAAATAGGGGATCATCCACAAATTTAATCCTATGCTAAGGATTGCACCAGAAAGCGTCCTCGCAAAATGCAGACGTTGCAACCCCTCTATTATATAGAAATTACTTCCGCCGACTCCTAAAAACACAAAAACACCCGTCCATATGTGGATGGCCAAAACCGGGGCTGCCGCCATGAACGCCTCACCGTAAAGCACCCTAATAATCAACCCAGAAAAAAACGTCATAAACAGGGCACCAGAAAACGTGATCACATTCATTAAACGAAATACCGTCAAGTATCTTTTTTGATACAATGTTGTATCATTTTTCCTTGTTTCAATTAGATTAGGGTAAACAGAACTCGCCATAATCATGGGCAAAAAGTACCACATTTCAGAAATTCTAACTGCCGCAGAAAAAAAGCCTACTTCAACATCGCCAAGCATATTTCCCAGCATAATCTGGTCGATACGCATGTAAAGCATTACGGCGATCCCCGAAAGAAGCAAAGGCCAACTTTGTTCTAATAATTTTTTACAATAAAAAAAAGAAACTCGCCATTTTTTTATTGAACCATGGCTTTTCCAATAAAAAAAAGTTAGGAATATACCTGCAAGTAGTATTTCTATGATTGCCAAATATGCAAGTTGAATTAAGGTCAGTCGATTGGTTATCAACAAAACAGTTTTTATAAGGGAAACAAGCAAAAAAGCAATGTTTTTAGCAATTATGGAATATTTAAATTGAACAATCGCCACATAATAAAAATCAATAACATTAATCGCTTGAAAAACTGTTCCTAGGGACAAAAGCAGAACAAGAACCTGAACAATCTGATTACTTGGGCGAATAAACAAAATCGACACACTGGCAAGTAAACAAAGAAATATTCCACCTAAAATCCTTAAAGCAAATGAACTGCCAAGCACCTCAAGGGCACATGCAGAATCATTAACAATATCCTTCGCAGCAATTTTATCAAGTCCCAAAGTTGCGAAAGCAGAAAACAATGCGACGTAGGCGACAGCATAACTAAATATACCAAATTGCGCTGGACCTAAATAGCGAGCCACCCACACGCCAATAAACAGGCCTACACCTAAGCGAAGAAATCTGTCACCTGTTTGCCACAGAACATTAGTGGTTATTTTGGCCCGGGTATTTGTTGAAAAAAACATTTGCCTAGCTTGACTAAGCAAGAAAAAAATCTTCATTTGTTCACGAAATAAAACTAAACATGATATTTTTCTATTTTGCCCCTAAAATACTCAATGGTCTTCTTTAACCCATCTTCCAAAGTTATGGAAGGCGACCATTTTAAGACGGATTCCGCCAGACTTATATCTGGTTTTCTCCGAACTGGATCGTCTTGGGGCAAGTCGCAATATTCAATTTGCGATTTTGATCCTGTCAAGTCAATAACCATTTGTGCGAGATCCGCGATAGTAAACTCACCAGGGTTTCCAATATTAACCGGACCTGTAAAACTATTCTCGGTTTCCATCATTGCGACAAGTCCCGTTACAAGGTCATCTACATAGCAAAAAGAGCGGGTTTGGGAGCCGTTTCCGTATACGGTGATATTTTTCTCCTGCAATGCCTGAACTATAAAATTGGAAACAACTCGCCCGTCATTTGGGTGCATCTTGGGGCCAAAAGTATTGAACAAACGTGCGACCTTTACAGGCAACCCATGCTGCCGATGATAGTCGAAAAAAAGGCATTCGGCCGCCCTTTTCCCCTCGTCGTAGCAGGAACGGATTCCAATGGGGTTTACGTTTCCCCAATACAGCTCGGTTTGGGGATGCTCCTGCGGGTCTCCATAGACTTCCGAAGTGGAAGTTTGCAATACCTTAACCTTCAGGCGTTTTGCAAGGCCCAATATGTTGATGGCACCATGAACAGATGTTTTCAAAGTGCTAACTGGGTCGCGTTGATAGTGAACAGGTGATGCGGGACAGGCCAGATTATAGATTTCATCCACCTCCACATAAAGAGGAAAAGTGACATCATGTCTCATGAATTCAAAACGGGGGTTTTGCATCAGATGATAGATGTTTTCCTTTGTGCTACAAAAAAGGTTGTCCAGACACAACACCTCCGCACCGTTGTTCAGCAGTCGTTCGCAGAGATGGGAACCAATAAAGCCAGCACCACCAGTTACCAAAACACGTTTTACTATGTTATTCATATAAAGTCCCTCTATATTTGAGTTTTGCAGACTACTGATATAAAGATGGCAACCTAGCATCCTTTTCTGAAAGCAAAGGTTGACCAACTTTATCTAAAGGCCACTGTATGGCAACTCCAAGGTCATTCCAGACAAACCCTTTCTCATCCTCGGGATGATAGAACTCGTCACACTTATACGCAAATTCCGCAGTCTCCGACAAAACCAGAAATCCATGGGCCAACCCACGCGGTATAAAAAACTGCCGCCTGTTTTCCCCGGAAAGGCAAACCCCATGCCATCTGCCGAAAGTGGGACTACCCTTGCGCAAATCCACGCAAACGTCGTACACCTCCCCCGACAAAACACGGACAAGCTTTGCCTGGGGATAGTTTTCCTGTAAGTGCATCCCCCGCAAGATACCTTTCCTTGAAAAACTCTGATTATCCTGAACAAACTCCGCCGTGATGCCGGCCTCAAGGAAATCTCGCCTGTTGTACGCCTCCAGGAAATATCCGCGCTGATCGCCGAAAACGGTCGGCTCTATCTCGAACACACCTTCTATGGGCGTGGGAATAAACTTAAACTTTCCCATTCCTACTTTCCACCGTAAACCGCTTCGTAATAACGCTGATATTCACCGCTGGTTACACGCCCCATCCATTCCTTGTTGTTCAGGTACCAGTCTATTGTCTTAATAATGCCCGTCTCAAAACCCGTTTCTGGAACCCACCCCAACTCCGCCGTTATCTTGGAAGGATCTATGCCGTAACGCCTGTCATGCCCCTTTCGATCAGTGACATGACGGATAAGCGTTTCGTCTATGGAGGCATCAACGTGCTTACCCAAATATTCCAGAATAGTTTTAACGATTACTATGTTCGTGCGTTCGTTGTGTCCACCAATGTTATAGACCTCCCCAGGGCGGCCGTTACGCAACACCATGTCAATCGCCTTGCAGTGATCCTCCACATACAGCCAGTCACGAATTTGCAGGCCATCGCCGTAAACGGGCAACGGTTTGTGCATCAAGGCGTTGTTGATCATAAGTGGGATCAGTTTTTCGGGGAACTGGTACGGCCCGTAGTTATTGGAACACCGGGTTATATTCACGGGAAGCTTGTAGGTGTCGGCGTATGCCTTTACCATCAAATCCGCCGCCGCCTTGGACGCGGAATACGGCGAGTGGGGATCCAGGGGCGTGTCTTCCGTAAAAAAGCCACCGGACCCAAGCGATCCGTAGACCTCGTCGGTACCCACCTGCACAAACCTCACTCCAGGCTTGTAGGCATCCTCCCCTGTCTGCCAGGAGTTTTTGGCGGCATCCAGCAGGCTTAGCGTACCCTGCACGTTCGTCTTCATGAAAATATCCGGCGTGCGTATTGAACGGTCAACGTGGCTTTCAGCGGCAAAATGCACCACGCTATCGATGGCGGACGATTGAAACAGGCCGCTTACAAGCTCCCTGTCGCAGATGTCCCCATGCACAAAACGATAGCGTCCGTCCTGTTCAACGCTTTTCAGGTTTTCAAGGTTGCCAGCATACGTCAACAGATCCAGATTCACAATACGAACATCGCCATGGTTTTTTAGCATGTACTTTATGAAAGCCGAACCGATAAAGCCAGCCCCACCTGTTACAAGAATCGTAGCCATAAAGTTCTCCCTTTCTAATCCTACAGTTCGCCCTGCCTAAAAAAACCAGCAAGCGCATCTTCCCACGGCCTCATCTCATCCCCCACCGTGCATGAAAGCATCAGGTTCCGCAGGGACGAATACGCAGGGCGAGGGGCGGGGCGGGGGAACTCCTCCGTGGTACACGGATTCACTTCCCCCCGAATGCCAGCCAGTTCCACAATCCTTGCCGCAAAATCATACCAGGAACACTCACCGTTTCCCGTGCAGTGGTATATGCCGTATTCCTCGGTAATCGCCAGCTTAAGGATGTGGTGCGCAAGGTCGTTGGCATTCGTGGGATTGCCGCGTTGGTCATTCACCACCCTCAACGAACCTTTTTCACTAATGTTTTTCACTATTGTTTTGACGAAATTGCCGCCGTGATGCCCGTACAGCCATGCGGTGCGGACAACAAAAGTCCTGTCGCAAAAACCCATGGCAAAATTCTCGCCAAGCAACTTGGACTTTCCATATACGGTTTTAGGTGCCGTGGCATCCCATTCGCAATACGGTTCCGCCGCATCGCCGGAAAAAACATAGTCGGTGGATACGTGCAAAAGTTTCGCGTTTAGGCCTTGCGCGGCCATGGCAAGATTGCGAACGCCAATCGAGTTGACGTTCATGGCCGCCCGTTTGTCGCCTTCGCAGGCATCCACGTTGGTCATGGCGGCGCAATTAATAACTATGTCGGGGCGTTCAGTGCTGACAAATGCGTCCACGGCACTCCGACTGGTTATGTCGAATTCCCCGACATCGGCGGCCACGATTACCGCATTCCCATACAAGGACGAAATGGCACCGATTTGGCTTTTGCCGCTTCCCAGGATATGCAGAATCTCCTGCCCCAACTGACCATTGGCCCCGGTGATTAAAATCTTCATACCACCACAATCACTGCTCGCACAGCCCCAATATGTATTTGCCGTAATCGGTCGACCGCAAACGCTCGCCCATAGCCCACAGATCGCCTTTTCCTATGTACCCTTTCTTATAGGCTATTTCCTCTATACAGGCGATATACAGGCCCTGCCTTGTCTGAACGGCCTCGACAAAATTCGCCGCATCCAGCAAGGAACTGTGCGCCCCGGTGTCGAGCCACGCCATGCCCCTGCCGAACAGCTCCACCCGAAGCAAACCCTGGCGCAGGTACTCGTTGTTCACGCTCGTAATTTCAAGTTCCCCCCGTCCCGAAGGCTTTACGTTCTCCGCAATTTCCACCACGTTGTTGTCATAAAAATACAGTCCCGGCACGGCGTAATTAGATCTAGGTCGTTCGGGTTTTTCCTCTATGGAAAGCACTCTCCAGTCCTGGTCAAACTCCACTATGCCGAAGTCGCCAGGGTTGGATACGTGGTATCCGAAGATAGTCGCGCCCTCCCTTTTGGAGGCGGCGGCCTCGAGACGGCTGGTAAATCCGTACCCGTAAAAAATGTTGTCCCCAAGAACCAGGCACACCGAGTCGGGACCTATAAACTGCTTTCCAAGGATGAACGCCTCTGCCAGCCCCCTGGGGGCATCCTGCACCACGTAGGAGATGGTCAGCCCGAGGTGTCCCCCGTCGCCCAACAGGTCCTGATAGACAGGCACGTCCCTAGGCGTGGAAATGACCAGGATATCCCTAATACCAGCCAACATGAGGGTGGAAAGCGGATAATATATCATCGGCTTGTCGTAGACTGGAAGTATTTGCTTCGAGACAGCCAGAGTAGCTGGATAGAGGCGCGTCCCTGCACCGCCAGCCAAAAGAATTCCTTTCATAAAAAATGGCAACTCCACCTTTCATATTTTGAAAAGACAAGACACCAAAACACCGCCATTCCCAGATCAGGGGAACGGCCTTTTCGAGGTATTTGGATAAACCTTGCCGCCGCCGAAACAGGCTAACCAGGCTTGCATACAAGAAAACCCAAGGGCTTACCTGCCGCTTTTACCGAGACCATTTCAAAACCAAAATCATTTTCAAAGCAATATTTCCCAAAGAACCTCCAATTCCGTAAGGCCCCACGGTGTAATCTGCTATGAGATAGTTATCAACGGTCAATGCAACGTGCTGTTAGCTAATTTAACGTGCCAAATGGATGTTGTCAAGCCGTTTACGACCTATTAGCATATTAATTGCAAAAAACCACAGAATATAGCAGGAAAACGATGACTTTTCAGCAAAATTTTCATTAGGTGTTTTTAAAACTTCGAAAAAAACAATTAGGGCATGTTCCCACTATGAAAAGCAGACAAAAGCTGTCAAGCTCGAAAGATGGAAATAAACGAGAGGACATACGGGAAAATCAGGCACATATTGCCCGTCCAGTGCGGCAGGGCAGGCTTCTGAAAACGGTGGGACTTCTTGGACGACGACTCCCTTGGGAACACGATGTGGCGCTATACAGGGCGAGGCTCTTTACTTATACCCGATTTTTCGTATCTGTCAACCAAGACCATAGGCTGCCAGAGGTATCCTTTCGTATGAAATTATATTATTTTCTCTGCCCTGGCACCAAATCCGCCCCATAGCCTTGGACAGAAAAATCAAATCTCCATACCATACCGTAAATGCAATATTAAATAGGCCAGTATTTTGCATATGGGCTGTGCCCCTGGATACTCCCTGAACGGTCTACATTTCCAGAAAAACTCGTTGTCCTAAATCTCCACAACGCCATCAAACACCTTTACGCAGTTACCCGTCATGTAAACAGTCTCATCGGTATACCTGACAACCAACTCGCCACCGGGAAGGCACACTTTTATGTCCGCATCCTTGTCGCAATGCCCGTTCAGAACCGCCGCCACGGCAGAGGCACAGGCTCCCGTGCCACACGCCTGTGTCTCACCGCAGCCGAGTTCCCATATACGCATTTTCAAGTGGTTCCTGCCCATGACCTCGACAAATTCGGCGTTTACCCTTTCCGGAAACAGCGCATCGTTTTCAAACAGCGGCCCGATTCCGTGTAAATCAAACGTGTCAATATTTTTGACAAACGTTACGGCATGGGGACTGCCTAGGGAAACACACGTTACGGCGTACTCGGTACCGCCAATCATTACCAGTCTTGCGACAATGTTTTCACCAGCCAGCTTTACGGGGATTTTCTCGGGTCGCAGTTCGGCGGGTCCCATGTCCACTTTGACCGACGAAACAAGCCCGTTTTTGGTGGAAAGATGCAGATCCCTAACACCGCTGAGCGTCTCTATTCGCATATGCTGTTTACACACAATGCCGTTGTCATAAAGATACTTTGCGACACAGCGTATGGCGTTGCCGCCCGTACTGTCCTCGCTGCCGTCAACGTTGAAGATTCGCATTTTTGCGTCCGCTATGTCGGAGCGCAGGATCAGCGCGACCCCTTCGCCGCCCACGCCGGTATGCCTGTCGGCCAGAAGCGCCCACAAGGATTCTGGCGAATTGATACTCAGATCGAAACAGTTGATGTAAATGTGGTCGTTGCCGCAACCGTGCATTTTCGTGAACGGCACTTGCATACGCTTGCTTCTCAAAGCGTTGATGTCAATAAGCTCCGTGTTAATCTCGCTGTAATCGGAACGCAGACTGTCCGCCAAAGCGCTTGCCGTGTCGAGCGAGGTAAGGCAGGGAATGCCAAGGGAACAGGCCTTGCGGCGAAGCGCCATACCGTCCAGTGCGGGATCCCTGCCCTTCTCGGAGGTGGAAACAACGTAACTCACCTTGCCGCTTTCAAGCAGCTTTGCGGTGTTGGCCTCCTGACACTCGCTGATCTTCTCCACCTGTTCAACGATAAAACCTTTTTCGACAAGAAATTTGGCGGTGCCTCGTGTCGCATAAAAGGAAAACCCACAGGCGGCAAATTTTTCAACGATACCGACAATCTCCGCCTTGTCGCTGTCACGAACGGTAACAAGCACGCCGCCGCTTTTCTTCAATTTGTACCCAGCGGCTACAAGCCCCTTATACAACGCCTCTTCAAGATTTTTCCCAAGACCCAGAACCTCCCCCGTGGACTTCATCTCCGGGCCAAGATGCGTGTCCAAGCCGGCAAGTTTCTGAAAGGAGAAAACCGGCACCTTGACCGCAACATACGGAGGTATCCTTGCGATCCCCGACGAATACCCTAGGGAAGAAAGCGTTACCCCGGAAGAAGAAGCGACACTGAGCTTTGTCGCAAGTTCGCACATGGGAACGCCGGTAACCTTGCTGATATACGGAACTGTACGCGATGCACGGGGGTTGACTTCGATAACAAAAATTTCGTCCTCATGCAGGACATACTGAATGTTTACAAGCCCCCTGACATTCAAGGCCATGCAAAGTTTTTTGGTAATCTCAAAAATCTTTTCGGCCAGTGCGTCGTCTATGTTCAGGGCGGGATACACGGCAATGCTGTCGCCGGAATGAACGCCGGCACGTTCGATATGTTCCATTATCCCGGGGATCAGTACATCTCCCGCTCCGCCAAGATCCGGGGAACCGTCGCATATCGCATCCACCTCGATCTCCAGCCCGCTCAAGTACTTGTCGATCAGCACCGGGCTTTCCTGTTTTTGCCGCAGAATGATTTCCATGTATTCCCGGATATCCTCCTGCGAAAACGCGATAATCATGTTCTGTCCGCCCAACACGTAGGAAGGGCGCATCAGCACCGGGTATCCCAGCTTTTCGGCGGCCAGAAGCGCATCCTCCTGCGTCATAACCGCGCAGCCCTTCGGTCGCTTTACCTCAAGGCGTTCCAGAAGATTGTCGAAACGTTCCCTGTCCTCGCAAATGTCTATGCTTTCGGCGGATGTGCCAATGATGTTCACACCACACTCATGCAGTTTTTTTGTCAACTTGATAGCCGTACCGCCGCCAAAGGCAACGATAACGCCGATCGGTTTTTCTATTTCGATCACACTCATCACGTCGTCTATGCACAGCGGTTCAAAGTACAACCTGTCGGCGGTATCGAAATCGGTGGAAACGGTTTCGGGATTGTTGTTGATAACGATAACTTCGTACCCCATGCCTTTAAGCGCCCAAACGCAATGCACGCAGGCATAGTCAAATTCGATTCCCTGCCCTATCCGTATCGGACCGCTGCCCAGAACGACGATTCTGGGCTTCTCGCTTTTCTGAATGAACGGCAATGCCTCGTTTTCCTCGCCGTTCTGGATCGAATAGAAATACGGCGTTTTCGCCTCGAATTCGCCGCCGCAGGTGTCAACCATCTTGTAAACAAGCGAGTTTTTTGACTCGCCGCTTTCGGCAATGTTGGCAAGGCCGTGCAAAAACCAGCGGTCAACCTTGGTAATCAAATGCAGCTCGTCCACGCTAATGCCGCGCTTAATTGCCTCGTACAGCACAAACAGGCGCTCGTCCGTTACGCTGTTCAAAAGCTCGCGGATTTCCGAATCGGGTTTTGCGGCAAGGCGCGGCAGATCAAGACCGTCAAGACCGATTTCCGCGCCGCGCACGGCCTTCAAAAGAGCCTCCTCGAAAGTGTCCGCAATCGCCATGACCTCGCCGGTTGCCTTCATCTGCGTGCCCAAGGTTTTCTGCGCATAGACAAATTTATCGAACGCCCACTTTGGCAGCTTGACCGCCACATAGTCCAGCGCCGGCTCGAACGCCGCAAAGGTGGTACCGGTAACGGCGTTGACAATTTCGTCAAGCGTATACCCTATCGCAATTTTTGTTGCAACTTTTGCGATGGGGTATCCCGTCGCCTTGCTTGCCAGCGCCGAGGAACGCGAAACACGAGGGTTCACTTCTATTACGGCATACTCGAAGCTGTGCGGATGCAGCGCAAACTGGCAATTGCAGCCGCCCTCGATGCCAAGTTCCTTGATAATATCCAAAGCGGCGGTACGCAACATTTGGTATTCCCTGTCGGCAAGCGTAACGGTGGGCGCAATGACTATGCTGTCGCCGGTATGCACGCCAACGGGATCGAAATTTTCCATTGAACAAACGGTGATAGTATTGCCCGCGCGATCGCGCATAACCTCAAACTCGATTTCCTTCCAGCCAGCAATGGATCTTTCCACGAGTATCTGGCGAATGGGCGACATTGAAAGCCCGTTCTCGGCAATGTCGCGAAGCATGGTTTCGTCGTCGGCAATGCCGCCGCCGCTTCCGCCCAAGGTAAAAGCGGGGCGCACGATAATGGGATACCCGATTTCGCCTGCGAACCGAATCGCCGTTTCAACATCCGTGGCAATGACAGAAGGAATGACGGGCTGGCCTATGCTCTGCATAGTTTCCTTAAATATTTTTCTGTCCTCCGCCTTGTCGATTGCCTCTGGCGAGGATCCCAAAAGCCGCACGTTCATTTTGTCCAGATAGCCTTCCTTGGCAAGCTGCATGCACAAGGTAAGCCCGGTCTGTCCGCCCAGCCCCGACAAAATGCTGTCCGGACGTTCCTTTTCGATAATGCGCTTAACGGTGGTAAGGGTAAGCGGTTCGATGTAAATTTTGTCCGCCATATTTTTGTCGGTCATAATGGTGGCGGGATTGGAGTTGACCAAGACAATCTCGATGCCGTCCTCGCGGAGCATACGACAGGCCTGCGTGCCGGCATAGTCAAATTCGGCGGCCTGCCCAATGACGATAGGCCCCGAACCGATTACCAATACTTTTTTGATTTTTTTATCGAGCGGCATAAGCGTCCATCCTTTCTATAAAGCGGTCAAACAGGAAAGCCGTGTCCAACGGCCCTCCCCTGGCCTCGGGGTGAAATTGCACGGAAAAGGAAACGCCGTAATCAAGCCCCTCGCAGGTGCCGTCGTTGACGTTGACGAAAGAGCAATTATCCGCGATTACCGTGTACCCGTGATTCTGGCTCGTGATGTACACGCATCCGGTGGACAAATCCTTGACTGGCTGGTTTGCCCCACGGTGCCCGAATTTCAGCTTCTGGGTTTTGTACCCGTTCGCAAGTGCCAGCAGCTGATGCCCAAGGCAAATGCCAAACATCGGAACGCCGGATTTCATAAGCCCGTGAATTGTTTTAATGATTACATCATTTGCGGGATCGGCTGGATCCCCTGGGCCATTCGACAGCATGATTCCGCTCGGCTTGATTTTCAGGATTTCCTCTTCCGGCGTGTCGTACCCAAAAGTCCACACCTCGCAATCCCGCACCGACAAAGCCCGGGCAATCCCGCGCTTCGCACCAAAATCCATAAGCGCGACACGGCGGGATCCGCCTTCGGTTTTGGACTGGGTGCGCGCGGAAACGGCGGCAACCGGGCCACGGACGGAATAGGCGGCGGCTTCCAGGCGGTCGGCTTCGGTTGGCGGCGCGGCGGTGATTTTTCCGTTCATCACGCCGTTTTTGCGGATAATCTTTGTCAATGCCCGGGTGTCGATGCCGCAAAGCCCCACGATGCCGCGCTCGGCTAAAAAGCCGTCCAGATCGCCCTCGTTTCTAAAGTTTGAAGGATTTTGACACGGGTGCTTTACGATATAGGCTTTGGCCCCGACGGACGCGCTTTCAAAGTCGTCGGGGATCACCCCATAGTTGCCGATTAGCGGAAAGGTTTGCAGCACGATTTGCCCGTGGTAACTTTGGTCGGTAAGGGTTTCCAGATAGCCGGTCATGCCGGTCGTGAAAACGATTTCCCCGACAACCTCGCCCATCGCCCCGAAAGCCCTACCTTCGAAAACCGTTCCGTTTTCCAAGATCAGGTACGCCGTGTTTTTCATTGGCCTTCCTTCCTTACTTTGCCGCTAAACAGCTTTTTCACCCCTAACATATCGCCCCCAAAAGCGCAAAAAAAACGCCCACCGGATGATGCCAACCCGCATCATCGAATGAACGCCATTGTTCTATGGTAATCGTGCCGAAATCTCACGAAAGTGTCAAGGATCCGCATTGCCTCACCGAAAATGTTACCGAAAGGAGGTCGTGCCTCAAATAGAAAATGTTACCCAAATTAGACTAAGGACGCCGGCAGGAGGGCGTCCGAATGGGGTTGAACATGAAAGAGAGGCAGGCCGTAACGAGGGAATATAGGCCCCGTTACCAAAAGGCTACAAGGAAAGAGAAAAAGGCCGTGCTGGACGAG
>Ga0209755_10002425_pt1 | contig 25684 bp, 13 predicted proteins | sample TergutCo191P1_FD_187301 | JGI IMG/M metagenome (GOLD analysis project Ga0209755, IMG submission 187301) | Cornitermes sp. P1 segment gut microbial communities from Petit-Saut dam, French Guiana - Co191P1 (SPAdes) (version 2) | ecosystem: Host-associated > Arthropoda: Insects > Digestive system...
AAAAATTTCGCCGTTGTCTGTTATGAGCAAAGAGGATCGGGATCGTCTCAGGGCAGCGCGAAAAATGAAAGCAAGTCAATTACGCAGTTTACAGAAGACTTGGAAAAGATAATCGCACTGATTAAATATAAATATAATAACCCAAAATTATTTTTAATGTCGCACAGCTGGGGCGGCACAGTGGGGACATCTTATTTATTAAAGCCGGAAAATCAGCAGCAGATTTCAGGCTGGATTTCTATAAACAGCGGTTATAATCTTGAAGACGGCGCTTTGCTTTCGATTGAATGGGCGGAAAATAAAGCAAATGAGCAGATAACATCCGGCATAAATATAAATTACTGGCAAAAAGAACTGGAATGGTACAGTGCCAATCCTGACGCATCCGAATTCAGTAATGTTTACAGACATTTTAGCAATATTGATAAACTGCGCGGTGTTTATTATGATCCGTCAAGATCATTTATAAAACCCGAGATTCCTTTTTTTAATACGCCTTATTCAATTTTTTATTTTTTAAATATTGTTTCACTGGTATCAAAAGGCAGCCTGAATTTATTCAATTATAATTACTTTCCGCAGATGTATAATATCAATATTCCATCTTTAATTTTATGGGGAATACATGATGGCGTTCTTCCTGTTGACTTAGCTTATGACGCTTATAATAGTTTAGGCTCGGATGATAAAACCATTTTCATTTTTGAAAATTCAGCTCATATTCCATATATCGAAGAGCCGCTATTATTTGCAGAAAAAATAATTGAATTTATAAACAGGACCTCCGGACAAGTCCGGTAGATGTTAGCTGATATCAATTATTTTTATTTTTCCGGGCTTTATTTCTGCGTTATATTTTTTTCCTTTCCATTCACAGCAGGTCTTGCGGACTTCGCCGCAGTTATTCGCAAATACTATTTTTCCCGCCTGCGGATATACAGCGCATTCTGTAAAAATATCATCTGTTATTCCATCGGCTTTTAACGAACCTGTTGAAGAAAAAAGAATTAAATCCAGCAGAAGTCTTGTCATCGGCAGGCTCACCTTAAAATCCGCAAGGTAAACGCCTTTGCCTTTGCCGAAATTATTAATTGTCAACACCGGGGCGCTGCCGTCTTTTTTTAGCACCTTCGCTTTACCGTCTGTTAAAAAGACGCCTTTTCTTCCGGCAATTTCAGTTTCCGGTAAATTCAATCCGTCAATAGAGTCAGTATCAAACTCCCATTTACCGTGGCAGGTGTGCTCGCCTTTATCGATGTCAACGCCAAGAACGTGTGCCATCCTGAAAAATGTATTATAACCGTCAAGAGCGGACGGCTCTCCTATTCCAAGGAAAACTCCGCCTGCGTACACCCATTTGGTCAGAGCCTGCGTAACATCGCTGTCTTTCCAGTTAACGCCGCCGCTCCATGCGTCGCCTGCCTCGCCTGCGCAAATAATCACGTCAAAGCCTGTAATATTATTGTTTTTTATATCATCGAATGAAATGAAACTGACGTCTAACGGAAGGCCCGAAAGGCTTTCAAGAACGTGGATTAGCGCGTGGCGATCTGTTTCGTGAAAGTGGCCAGATAGCGTCCACGAGCGAAGAGATCCCCATGAATGCAGCACCGCGGCTTTTGGCTTTAAAACACCGGGAGCGCCCATGTCGTGTAACGCGCTTATTTGGCGGAACTCGCGAAGAATTTCATCCATCGCGTCAAGAAAATCAGGGTAATCCTTTGTCAGATGCAAATAACCGCCAAGGCCGCATCTTTCGATCTTCTGGCGAAGGAGCGCCCTTCTTGCGCTGATCCAGTAACGCCTAGCGTCCTCTCCGGGGTTTCCGCCACAGGAGAATGTCGGAGCGCCGCCTAAGCCGACAGGAAATAAATATGGATGAAAACGGATTTCGTGAACCGGCGCTTTTACGTTTGCGCATAACCTGATCTCGTAGCCTGAAAAAACGCATTTAATAATACCGTCAAATCCAAACTCTTCAAAATGACCGTTGTAAGGCTCCATTCCAATCCAACAGTCGTCGTAAAACACATAAGCTTTTTTTCCGGCTTCATGCACTATGTCGATTAACTCCCGCGAGGCTTTTCTGACAAAACCGGAAATAAAATTCATCCAATCGCGTTTTTTCTGCGGCGGAACGCGGTGTGTCGCATTATATTTTCCCTGCCGCACAAAATCTTCCGCGGTAAGAGCGTAACCGATTTTTTTTTCAAAATCGTCCAGAGCTTCAGGGCATACACTGAAATCATAAGAAGCCCAGTCTGTAAATAAATGCCTGTTGCGCGCGCTTGAACCCCATATCCAGACAAAGTTATAGAAAAGCGACGTAAAGCGCACAACAGATGTCTTCTGATGATCATCGCACCATTTTTTCATATAACGTTTTAAAAATGATCCCGCGTCTTTGTTATAGGGATTTAACTGCATCAGGCGATCTTTGTCCCATGAGTTTGTCACATGGTTATACATGGAAATCTCTTCCCATACACGCCACGCAAGAAAGCTGACGGTATACTGCCTCCACGGAACTGTGTCAACTGTGACAATTCCTTTTTCATAACGCCATTTACCGCGCGGGACAGGAGTATCAGTTGTCCTTTCATAAACCTGCCAGTATTTAAATGCGTCAGGCGAATCGTTTATCTGAAACTGCCCGTCAAAAAAATCATCCATTAAAGAAAATGTTAAAGTTTCACCTAAAGCGGTTTTTGGGGAGGTGCATAAAAAGGTCTGCTGCCTTGCGTCAGGGTGTTCTTTGATCCATTCGTTGTGTTCGCGGATTACGCAGATTGTAGAATAAATTCCGTAGCCTGCGTCCAGTATTTCGCCTGAAAGCGTTGTGCCGTCGCTGTCGCGGATAATGTCCGCTCCCCAGCGCCGCGCAAGCTCCAGCGTAAGTTTTTCGTATCCTGCCTCGCCTGGCAGCGTAAAATTTCCTGTATGATCATTCATCATTATCACCTCGTTAAAATATCAATTATTATATTATACACTAGGCATTGGGGGCAATTACTGGCATACTACATTTATGCGGAGTAAACGCTGCGAATTTCGCAGCAATATAGAAGGCATCGCTTTTGATCTTGACGGGACTTTGTATCCCAACTACCGGTTAAATATAAGACTTCTGCCATTTATATCAAAGGAAGCGCGGCTTTTAACCGCGTTCGGCAAAGCAAGAAATATAATCCGCAGCGAGCAAAACGGCGGGAAACTGCCTGAAGGCGATTTTTATAATTTTCAGGCGCAGATAACGGCGGATATCCTGTTTGGAAAACGCGGCGGGAAAGCAAGCGCGCAGCAGATAAAAGAAAAAATCGATAGATTGATCTACAGGGGCTGGGAGCCTCTTTTTAAAAAGATAAAACTTTTTAATCATGTAAAGAACACCCTTGACGCGCTTAGAAAAGCAGGCTACAAAACCGCGCTTTTATCGGATTTCCCTCCGGACGCGAAAATGGAATATTTAGGTATACTTCACGGCTGGGACGCTGTTTTATGCTCGGAAAAATGCGGCGCGCTAAAACCTCATCCTTTATCGTTTAATGAACTTGCAAAAGCGATGTCGCTTCCACCGGAAAAAATCCTCTATGTCGGAAACAGCCGGCGCTATGATGTAAAAGGGGCATCCGATGCCGGAATGAAAACAGCGTGGATTAAAAAAGCCCTGTTTCCGGGCAGCGGGCTGAAAAAACCAAAACCGGATTTTTCCTTCCACAGCTATCGCCAATTATATAATTTTATGATAGATTGATACAGGATTTAGAAAACTGAAAGCTTCGCTGTAAGTTGCAAAGTATTAATCAGGGGGGGTTTAATACTGATGATTTTTAATATCGGAAATTTAATAACACTTGGCATTGTAGCGTGCGCTCTCATTCTTTACAGACTGGCGGATAAAAATAACCGTCCGTTAGAAAAAGTAAAAAAATACGCCGAGAAATGCAAAGAAGAAATAGCGGCCTTTGCTGATGAAAAAAGCATGGCTGTAAAGAATTTCGGCATTGACCTTGAAGTGGAAAAAAAAGCCGCTTCGCAGTTAATGAAAAATATTCAGAAACTGACAGAAGAAGATCTCGCTAAAAAATCTGAAGCAATCGCGAAAATCGAAGATCATATAAAGGCATTTGAATCATCTTTGGAAGAACTCTTTGGAATGACAGACAGGGTGCAGGAAAATCTAAGCCGCATAAGGGATGAGTCGGCTTTTGTTGAAAACACACATAAGCGCGTTACAGACGCTAAAGATAAATTAGATAATGTGGAAAAAGCTCTTGACGCAGCGCAGAAAAACCTCGCGGACGCTGAGCTTCGCCTGGAGAAAAAAAATACCGACGCGATGGAACAGGCGGCGTTAAACGTAATCAGCAGCGCGAAATCATCAGTATCTGATTTTGAAGCCGCAGCTCAGGTGATAGAAAGAAAGATCGAGGAGCATCGTGAGGCCGTTGACAAGGCGGAGAAAGAGCGGGAAGCGCTGATTGCACATGACATGGAACAGGTAAAAAAAGTTTTAAAAGACACTCTTGAGAACGCAGGAAAACGCGCTGACAAGCTTGAAGACGCGGCTTTTTTAAAGCTTCGCGATCAGGCGGCGGAAAGGGTGAATCAGGTTAAATTATTATTTGACGATAAAATAAAAGCGACCCAGGACATAATTAAAACAGAACACGGATCGATAAATGACAAATTAAAAACAATTCACGATAAATGCAATTCTGAAATTTCCGAGATCAGCGTAAAGCAGAAGAATTTTTATCAGGAGTGGACAAAAGGATCTGCTGAGCTTGAAAGCATGGCAAAAAAGCAAAGGGAAGAAATTAATTCCTCCCTTGCGCGCCAGCAGGAAGAAGTGACAACATCCCTTACAAAAGAACGCGATACAATAAATTCCGCGCTTTTGCTTCAGCAGAATGACTGGAAACAAAATTTAATTGAGTTAAAAAAATCAGCTGATAAACAGCGTAAAGATATTGATTTAAGTTTATCCTCGGCAAAATCTGAGATTAATCAGGCAATCGTTGAACTGAAAACAAAATCGCAGACTGCGATAAAGATGCAGCATGACGAGCTTGACAGCGCGATCAAATCGCAGCAGAAAGAAACAAGCACAGCGTTAGCTGACATAAAAGAAAAGTCAGCCGCCGCGATTAAAGCCCAGCAAAGCGATACGGCGGAAAACATTTCCAAAATGAACGCATCTATTTCTGAACTGCAGACTCAGATAAAATCCCTTACAAAGCAGCAGCAGGAAGAACTGGCTTCTGTTATAAGCGAGCTTCGCGAAAAATCAAGCGCGGCGCTTAATTTACAACAGACTGAAATTAATACATTGTTAAACGGTTATAAAGAGAAGGCTGATTCCTCTCTTTCCAGGCAGTTAAATGAAATAAATTCTACATTGAGCGCGGTTAAGGAAAAGACAGACACAACTGTAAAAAAGCAGGAAGAAGAACTTACCTCGGCATTAGTCGGTTTAAAAGACGATCTAGCTTCCGCTGTCGATTCGCATAATACAGAACGAAAAACAGTTCTTAGCGGTTTGAATGACAGCCTTGCTTCTGCTGTCAATTCGCATAATGCAGAATTAAGCGGTTTTAAGGAAAAAGCGGACGCCTCTATTTCCAGACAGTTAAATGAAATTAACTCAACATTAAACGCAGTTAAGGAAAAGACAGACACAACTGTAAAAAAGCAGGAAGAAGAACTTACCTCGGCATTAGTCGGTTTAAAAGACGATCTAGCTTCCGCTGTTGATTCGCATAACACAGAACGAAGCGAAGTCCTTGGCGGTTTGAAAAACAGTCTGGCTTCTGCTGTCGATTCGCATAACACCGAATTAAGCGTTTTTAAGGAAAAAGCAGACGCCTCTATTTCCAGGCAGTTAAGTGAAATTAATTCTATATTAACCACAATTAAAGAAAAGACAGACACAACTGTAAAAAAGCAGGAAGAGGAACTTTCATCAGCGCTTGCCGGTTTGAAAGACGATCTTGCTTCTGCTGTCAATTCGCATAACACAGAGTTAGGCGCAGTCCTTGGCGGATTAAAAGACGATCTAGCTTCCGCTGTCGATTTGCATAATACAGAGCGAAGCGAAGTCCTTGGAGGTTTGAAAAACAGTCTAGCTTCCGCTGTCAATTCGCATAACACAGAGTTAAGCGCAGTTCTTGGCGGTTTAAAAGACGATCTAGCTTCTGCTGTTGATTCGCATAACACAGAATTAAGCGCAGTTCTTGGCGGTTTAAAATCAACATCAGCTTCGGCAGTCACATCCGCGCAAAAAGAGCTGTCCTTTGCGCTTACCGCGGCAAAAGACGCGTCAGATTCCGCAGTATCTATGCAGCAAAAAGAATTAACGGAAACTTTAAAACAAATTCAGTTAAGATCAGATGCGGCTGTAAAACTTCAAAATGATCAGCTCAGTAAAGCCTTTAATGACTTAAATGAAAAAACACAGACCGCTGTTAAAGCGCAGCAGGATGAACTTAATTTTATATTAAAGGAAATCCGCGAAAAAACAGAAACAATTATCGCAGGCCAGCAAAACGATCTTGGAGACGCGCTTAACAAGCAGCTTGAATCATGGAAAGCGCTTGCAAGGGATACCGAAAACAGTATAATTGCAGCTAACGAAAAGCGCCTTGATGAATACACCAAAGCAAATTCAGAAGCTATGAAACAGCTTGGAAACCTTGCCGATGATGCCAGCCGGCTTGACACTGAACTTAGAAGATCGATGCAGGAAGCCGTTACAAGAGTCAAAAAAGATTTTTTCGATTTTGAAAAAGAAAACTCATCGTCAATGCAGAACGCAGCTAATGCGTTTAACGCTCAGGCGCAGCAGCTTAGAAGCGAGCTTGATCAGATGAATAAGGAGCTTGATGAAATAAGACAGCAGGCGTACGACAATGCGTCGGATAAACTCGCTTCATTTGAAAATGAGTTTACCGCGGAAATCACAAAACGCGGTGCGGAAATAGGAAGGCAGATTCAGGACTGGCAGGGCGGTCTTGAAAACAGACTTTCAGCGTCAAGCGATAAGATAGCAGGCGATTTTAACATTGCGGAAGAACATTTCATAACAGATCAAAGAAAAAATATCGCGGCCTTAAGCGATAAAATTACATCCGACCTTGAATTTTTAAAAAGGGAAACAACGGGTTTTGAAGACGGCATCAGAACTGATATGCACAATGCCGATGAAATGCGCTCGTCTTTTACCGAGCAGGTAAAACGCGATTTAGCTGAAATGCGGACATCCGCGGAGAATGAAGTAAAGATTCAAATCGGGCAGCATCACCTTTCGATGCAGGAAACTCTTCACACAAAGCAGAGAGAACTTGAAAATGAACTTGAAGAAATACAGAGCCGCTGTCAGATCGCGCAGGAAGATCTTAACGTTTCTTTATTAAATTCACGATCAGCGTTTGATGAATGGCAGAGCCAGTACAATCTACGAATGCGCGACGCTGACTCGTCCTTTGAGGATTTAAGACGGCATAACAGGGAAATAGCCGCGGAAAATGACGAGCGATTCTCTCAGTTCCGTTTGAATCTTGAAGATATACGAAAAGAACTGGGAATCCAGAAAAAAATATTTGATCAGACATCTCTTATCAAAACGGATCTTGAAAGGCGCATAGAAGAAATTAACAGGGACATTGACCGCCTTGATCAGCGCAAGAATGAAATAAACCAGCTGGAAGCCGAGCTTACGCGCATCAAGAGGCTTGAAGATGAAGTTAATAATAAGATGACGCGGTTTATAAGCGAGAAAAACCGCATCGAAACAATTGAAAATAATTTTAATAATCTTATTAAGACTTCGCAGTCTGTTAAGGAAAAACTTGATCAGGTATCGACTTCTGACGATATCCTTCAGGCGGTACAGCTTCAGATTCGCAAACTTGAAACTTCAATAAAAGAGACCGAAGAAAAGTACCAGCGCATTGAACGCAAAAGCAATGTGTTAGACGAAACAAGCGAAGGTATCGATCGCAACTTTAAAGCTCTGCAAAAAACCGAAGCCGCCGTTAAGAACGCAGAAAATGTTATCGACACTCTTACAGATCAGTTTGACGGCCTGCGCTCATCAATAGAAATTCTCGCGTCTCAAAGCGAAAAAGCGATGTACGCGGAAGAAAAAATCACTATCCTTGATGATACGCTCTCCAAGATTGAAACGCGCATAACGGAAATGAATGTCGCGCGCGAATGGCTTGCGCGAACGGAGACTGAGCTTAAAGCCCTTGATAAAGACGCAAGGGCTCAGCTTAAAATAACACAATCGCTTTTAGACCGCGAAAAAACAGGCAAGACAACGAGCAAGGGCGCTCCCGCTCCGCAGGATCGCGATAATATTTTAAGATTGAAAGGCCTTGGCTGGACGAACAAGGAAATCGCGGATGCGCTTCATGTTTCCATAGGCGAAGTTGAGCTGACGCTTGAAATCGCTTCCAGAGGCTGATTTTGCTTTAATAGTGGTTAATAATCAGTAATCAGTATATTATATATACAATGGAAACTGCTGCGTGGGAAAATTTTTTAAAAGCAAAAGAACGCTTTAGGCGTATTGTTACAGATACGGATCAATCGCTTCCAGGACTAAAAAAAATTCAGCAAAAGTTAGCTGACAACCGCAGTGAAACCTCTTATATAGTAGAAACTCCTGTTGTATACAACAGCGCTCTTGACGGCATTACAGCTAATGATACAATAAAGCTTATCCTTGTAGCTGATAATCCGGGGCGAAGGGAACAGGCTAAAGAAAACAGACGCTATCTTACAGGGCCGTCGGGAAAAATTGCAAATAATTTTTTTACAGGTAACCCGTCTCTGGGAATTGATTTTTTAAAAAATGTTATTATTTTAAATAAAACGCCTATACATTCACCGCGGACTATAGAATTAAAAACACTATGCTCCATTGATGAAAAAAAAAGCTCTCTTATAACCGGTGAACTTGAAAAATCACAGAAAAATATGGCTGATCTTCTTTTACAATTTCATGAAGCTCTCTGCTGCCCTGTTTGGATCACAGGGTACTCGGAAATGAAAAAAGGCGGTATTTTTGAAGCATATACAGAAAGATTAAAGACAATTTATAAATTAAAAGAAAAATTGTTAAATAGTGTCTTTATATACCGCCATTTTTCAATGAACCAGTTTATAATTGATTTAAAAAAACAGGCGCATATCGGCGAAAATACGCAAGCAAGTTTAAAAAGAATCGGAAAAATATACCGCCAAAGGATATTAGGGTAAAATGAATTTAATTGAAACAATTTTATTAGAAAATATCAGCAAATCAAATTCTCTTTTTATTTTTCCGACAGATACTGCGTCTTCCCGCTGGGCTGATCATCTTCTCCGTATAAAAGGCGGCGTAATTCCAATGAACAAATTTACAGCCTGGGATAAATTTAAACAAAATTCAATTAAATCAAAGGTGCAGGGGAAAATCAGCATTCCGTCGGCTCTTAGAAAAATATTTATGGAAAGGCTTATAATAGAAAACGCGCAGGCTGTTAAAGAAAATAATACTCCTTTGTTTACATCATTAATCCGGCCCAAGTGGGCGCAAAACGCAGGTCATTTCACCTCATGGCTTACAAGCCTTCTTCCTCAGCTTGGAATATGGTATAAAAAAACCACAGGGTTTTCAATTGATGTATTAAAAAACAATGAAACTATAAACGAAATGTTTAATTCCGCGCCTTCACCGGATGAAGATGAAAAAGATATGCTTTTTCTTTCTATTCGTTACGCGCAATTCTTAAAAGAGCATAATTTTTTTGAACCCGCTTGGGAAGAGCCTCCTTTTAATGATGACGGAAAAGAATGTTTTTTATTTTTTCCTCAGTCGCTTTCTGATTACAGCGAATACAAACATCTCCTTGCGTCAAGTAATCATGTGAAAATAATTAATACTGAGGATTATAATTTACAGCTAAAGCAGTGTTCGCTTCAATCCAGCGCGTTTTATTACACTAACGCAAGAAGAGAGATAACAGAAGCTTCTTTATATATAATTAATCTTCATGAAAAAGAAAATATCGAATGGGATTCCATTGCGGTATGCGCTGCCGACAATGAGAAATATGAATCATATTTAACAAGGGAATTTGAAATCAGAAATATTCCGTATGTTAAAAGAATAAGCAGACCGTTATCTGAATTTCCCGCAGGCGGTTTTTTCAGCTCTGTCCTTGATTGTGTATCACATAACTTTTCATTTTCTTCGCTTGTTTCCCTTATTACAAATAAAAGCCTTCCATGGAAAGACACGGCTTTAATCGATAATCTTATACAATTTGGTATTAAGAACAACTGCGTTTATTCATGGACAGAAAAAAATGACGGAAAAGATATAAATATTAATGTTTGGGAAGACGCTTTTAAAAACCCTATCGAAGGTTATGATCCTTCATGTTATATGTTTTTTAACAGCCTCAAAAACAGATTAACCGCACTGCGTTCTTCTGTTTCATTTTCCCAGCTTCGTAAGCAGTATTTTATTTTCCGCGAAACATTTTTTAATATGGATGACTGCAGCGAAGAAACTGATATTATCCTCTCTCGCTGTATATCTGAACTTATGAATCTATATGATCTTGAAAAAAATTACCCCAAGATAACAGCTTCAGATCCGTATTTGTTTTTTATTGAACATTTAGGACAGACAAACTATCTTGCGCAGGCAAAACACACAGGGGTTAACATACTTCCTTATAAAACAGCGGCGGCGTCTCCTTTTAGCTGCCATATTATCCTCGGCGCAAATCAAAAAAGCCTTTCTGTTATTTTTAAAAAACTTGATTTTATTCCGGAAAAAAAACGGGAAAAATTAAATATATTCGATGAAGACGCGTCAGATGAGTATATTAATCTTCATAAATTTAATTCATTAAAACAATCAGCTTTTTTTTGCAGCGAGCTGACATTTTCAGGATACTCGATTCCTCATTCAAAAATAAACGCCTCGTCAAAGCCAATACAAACATATATCACAGATTTAAATTCAAAATTTTCTCGCGATCATTACGTTAATGAATTCTTATCTGATGACACAGACAATTTAGTTCTTCATAATATCCAGAAAAACGGTTTTGATAACTGGGTAAACAGAAGAGAATATTCAGAGAAAACTTATTATAACAGCAGTTCAGATAAAATTATTAATTATATACAAAAAAAATTAATTTTTAATTATGAAGAAAACCCTCGTTATAATGAATTAAAAGGCAAATACAGTGTTTCTGCTTCTGCGTTGAAAAAATATTACCAGTGTTCATTAAGCTGGCTTTTTGAATATATTTTAAATTTGGATAACGCGCAAACTGACACAAACCTTATGAGCGAAAATATTTCCGGTATGGTATACCATTCAATTCTTGAAAATTTTCTTTCTTGTTTTAAAGAAGAACCTCTGCCGAAACCGGAAATAACAGAGCAGAATGTCCGCATTCCTTTAAAATGCAGGCAATTATTACAAGATTGTATAAACTCTGTTTTCGACGGCTTTAAATCAATTCCCATCAGTTCGTTAAGCGCCAGATTTATTACTTCAGAAAAAGAGCAATATTATTTTAATCTTGAAAGAAGCCTGGCGCGTTTTCTTTCTCTGTTTGCAGGATATACTGTAAAAGGCTGCGAAAAATGGCATCAATCACCGCGCGATAAATTTTATTTAAACGGAAAAATCGACTGCATTCTTTATAATGAGGAAAGCGGTAAACACGTCATTGTAGATTTTAAAATGTCCACTCTTCAAAAACGCGCTGAATATACAGGTGATGAAAACAGCGAACCGTGTGATTTTCAGCTTCCCATGTATATTACTCTTACAGAAGAAAATGAAAAAATTAATATTTACAGTTCGCTTTTTTTCAGTATATTAAAATTAAAAACAGAAGTAATTACAGGAAGAATTCACGATATCGTTACTGATAACGATTATCCAAAAAAAGAAGATGACTGCATTTATAGAGACAGCGCTTTTTATAATAATTTATTAAAATTATTTAATGAAAAAACGCAAAATTTCGCAGATGAAATAATTAAAGGAAAATTTACTATATATGAAAAAGATTTAAAAAAATGTTTTTTATGCAGGGTTTCCAGCCTCTGCCGCAGAGTATATACAATAAAAAATGAAAAAAATATTTTGTTAGGAAAATTTAATGATGAATGAGAATAATTCCCCGCGCCTAAATAAAGAGCAGGAAAAAGCCGCTTTCTGCGAAAAAAACGCCGTAATCGCGGCGGGCGCAGGTTCAGGAAAAACGATGGTTTTGGCAAGCCGCTATGTGTGGCTTATAATTGAAAAAGGACTAGAAATAGATCAGATATTGACACTCACTTTTACAAAGAAAGCCGCAGGGCAGATGTTTAAGCGCATACATTTTCTTTTATCTGAACTTTCGTTAAATGAAACAGAAAATAAAAAAGTCCAAAAAGCAAAGAAGGCCCTTGATAATTTTTCTCGCGCAAGAATACAAACTCTTGATTCTTACTGTACAGCATTAGTAAAAACCTGCGCAGGCCGCTACGGGATAAGTCCTGAGTTTGAAATAAATCCTCAAAGAAGCCAGGAAATTGCACAGGAAGAATCGCTTCCGTTTTTAATTTCAAACAGGCGTCATCCTGCGGTTATCAGGCTGTACTCGGAAAACCGTCCTGATAATATTGCACGTAACATTTTTCCTGAAATTTTAAACAGATTCTGTTTATTGGACAGGGAAAGAGATTTTACAGATGATATAAAAAAACAATTTAAAATTATTCTCTGCGAATGGGAAAATTTAACAGGCGAAATAGCCTTTTTAATTAATGAGTTTGAAGAAAATATGACGGAAATAAATGAAATGTGCGGCGATCTTCTTCCTGTAATGGAAGAATATAAAAAAAATAAAATAAAGATTTTAAAAACCTCTGATATAAGAACATATTTTAATTTTTTGTTAAATGAAGACAGCCGCTTTGTTATTGAAAGAGCCGAATCGCACCCTGTTCACAAACAGCTTACGCAGTTTCTTTATTTTATAATGAAAATTTATAAAGTAAATACAAGAAAAGGCAAACCTAAAATAAATCCTGTTAAAGAAAACGTAAAAAAAATCAAAGCTCTTTATGAAAAATTTTCTTCTTTAGTTGTTTATTGCATGCAGGCAGGTTTTAATCTTTCATTTATGTCATTATTAAATGATTTGCAAAAAAGTTATCTTCGTAGAAAACGCACAGAAGGAATACTCTCCTTTAATGATGTTTCTAATCTGTCAATGACAATTCTACTGGAACAAAAAGACATAAGGCAAAGTGAAAAAGAAACTTTTAAAGCGATAATGATTGACGAGTTTCAGGATAACAATGAACTGCAAAAGGATATTTTATTTCTTTTAGCCGAAAAATTGGATATCCTTGGCGATAATGTCCCTGATGCCGGATGCCTTTGCGATGATAAACTTTTTTTTGTAGGCGACGAGAAGCAGTCTGTTTATCTTTTCAGGGATGCCGATGTATCTGTTTTTAGAAAATTAAAAAATGAAATAAAAAGCGAAAATCTTTCATTAAAATCAAATTACCGCTCAAGCCCCTCATTAATCGGAGCATTTAACGCTTTTTTCGGCGGCAGTGTTTTTGATCCTGACGGAAAAGAGGAGTTAAATCAATTTTCTTCTGTGTTTGCGCCTAACGAAAACAATTCGCTCCCTCTTTATGAAGCCGCATATTCGCCTTTAAAAGCGGTTAAAGAAAAAGAAGGAAGCTTATCTATTTGTATACTTGACGGAAGTGAAAACGAAGATGATGAGAACATTGAAGATTACTCCCTGTTATCTGAAGCAGAAAATGAAGCGCGTTTTACAGCAGTTACAATAGAAAAATTGTTAAATGAAAAAACAGACAGCGGAAAGACAAGATATCAGCCTAATGACATTGCGATACTTTTTCGCTCTCATAATCATCAGTTTATTTATGAAAAATATTTAAGGCATTTTGGAATCCCTTATTCAAGCGAGGATATAAACGATCTTTTTTACGGCGGCGTTGTAAACGATTTAATGTCTGTCCTTCGCCTTGTATCCTATCCTTTGGATACGATATCTTACGCGCAATTGCTCCGCTCTCCTTTTGCCGGTCTTTCACTTAACGGAACAGCGGCATGCCTTTCTATTTTCCGCGAAACTGAAGCAAAACAGCCTTTCAATGATGATGTTCTTCCATTCCTTGATAAAGAAGATGAAAAAAAATATATTAACGCAAAGAAAGTCTATGAATTGATACGCGAAAAAACATCAGTTCATTCATTTAATATAAGTTCCCTTTTAAATGAACTATGGTACAATACAGGATATCGTTATGAAACTTTATGGCATCCGCACACAAACATATACGGCGAATATTTTGATTATCTGTATCACCTTGCCGTAAAAGCCGATGAAACAAATCAGGGACTTGCGGCCTTTACAGATTACATAAATTCATTAAGAGGCGGAGAACGCCTAAAAGAAATGGAAGTGCCTCTTGACAGAAGCGGCGCCGTTCATCTTCTGACTATTCATAAAAGCAAAGGTCTTGAATTTCCTGTTGTATTTATATGCTGCTGCGGAAAATGGGGAAGAAGGAATCAAAACAAAATTGTATATGAATCAAAGGAAGCGGGGATTGTTTTCTGCCCGCCGATGCCTCAGGCCTGCCGCGATATTCCTGATGTGAAGAAAAACTTTTTCTGGGAAATTTCCTGCATCGAAGAAAAAAGAAAAAGAACCGCGGAACTGCGCCGTCTTTTATACGTTGCGATGACAAGAGCTGAAGAAAAACTTTACCTGACAGGAGTCATTAAACTTGACGATGCGCAGACAGATGATTTTAAAATTAAAATAAAAAATTATATCGAAGCAAAGCAGGAAAAAAAAGAAAATAATTTTTCCAATGACGCGATTCTTGATGATGATACATTTTTCGGCCTTTTACTTCCTGCTGTCTCATCTCAAATTAATTCTTCCTTTTTTAATATAGAGGAAATTCCTGTATATTCTCAGGAACACAAATATAATGAAAATGAAAATAAAATTTTAAATAACGATCAGGAAGGATTAAACGAATATATAAAATCTGTCAGGAACAAATATAATAAAGCAAAAATATTAAATACCCCTTTCCTGCCTAATAATCACATAACGCCTGTATCTTTAAAAAATGATATACAATCACCTAATGCTGCGGAAATTTTAAACTTAGAAAAAACATCGCTTGGAAGAGGTATTTTTATAAATAATGATTATTCAGGTGAACAATCCAGCGATATTTTTAAACAAGTTGATTCGCTTTTATCCCGTTTGCAAAAATCAAATGATGAAACAAGCGAAAAATTCAATTCCGGCAGCTTTGGGACTATCGCGCACAGCTGCGTTGAAGCGCTTTTAAACAGGCAGGATGTAAAAATAAGCGCGAATATTTCCGGTCTTTTGTCGCCGCTTGAATTCTCTGCTCTGCTTGAAGCGGGAAATGAAATCGTGCGCCGCTTTATAATTTCGCCTCTTGGAAAAATCGCCGGAAGCGCGAATCTTCGGGAAAATGAATACGCTTTCCGAAGTTATCATAAAAACAAGGAAGGAAGTGAAATATTTATTAACGGAACTGTAGATCTTTTTTTTGAAGATAATGATGTGATACATATTGTTGATTTTAAAACGGACTCATGCGAAAAGCCGGCGGAACACACAGCGCAGATGGCCTGTTATTATCACGCTATCTCTTCGCTTTTTGCTGCTCCTCTTAAGAAACAGTGCCGCATCTGGCTTTATTATCTAAGAACAGGGCACGCAGTGGAAATGACAGAAAAAGCAAGTCAATTTAATATAGAACAAAAAGCTTTTAGTAACAGTTAACCGAAGCTGATCAAAAAAATAATTGTTATAATCTTCTTCCCGTGTTAAAATAAACAAGGAGATAATAATGTACAAATTTGACGCTCAAGAAATATCAGAGTTTGCAAGGTTCTATGGTTTTCATTATGACAGTATCAATCCTCAGGCTCTTATAAAAGAAATTCTAATAGAAATGCAGCGCGGCCTGGAAAACAAAGAATCCAGTCTTGCGATGATTCCTTCATATATAACTCCGGTTACGCATATTCCTTCCGGAAAAACTGTTCTTGCTTTGGACGCGGGCGGCACTAATTTAAGAGCAAGCCTTGTTTATTTTAATGAAAACGGCGAGGCTGTCGCGCAGGGTACAAAAAAAACTCCCATGCCGGGAACTTCAGGGAAAATCAGCGCGAATGATTTTTTCAGCGTAATTGCAGATGCAGCTTTGGATCTTTTAAAAGATTCCAGAGCCGAGGGAATCGGATTTACTTTTTCTTATCCGATGGAAATAACGCCTGATGCAGACGGCATATTGCTTGCGTTCAGCAAGGAAGTTGACGCTCCAGACGTCATCGGAAAAGCAATAGGCAAAGGACTTCGCGAAGCGCTAGCGCATAAGGGATGCAGGTATTCAGGGCCGATAGTGATGTTAAACGACACCGTCGCTACCCTGCTCTCCGGCCTTGCGGGCATTTCACCTGACGGAGAGGCGGCGCGGACAAGAAACGATTTCGCCGCTGCCGGGGGTCCTGTTATCGGTTTTATTCTAGGCACTGGTTTTAACACAGCCTACCCCGAGACAAATATTCCTAAGATAAAACATAATTCAATTTCTTCGCCTCAGATTATTGTGTGCGAAACAGGTAATTTCAATATTCGAAGCAGGGGCAGGCTTGATATCGAATATGACAGTACAACAAAAACACCCGGAGGATATTTTCTTGAGAAAGCCTCGGCAGGCGCGTACTTAGGTCCTTTAACCCTGCATATACTAAAGCAGGCGGTAAAAGATAAAGTTTTACAGTTTAAAAAATCGGACGAGCTTCTTGCGATGCCTCACCTTGAAACGCGCTTTTTAAACGAGTTTACACATGCGCCGCTTACTGCTCAGGGGCCTATAGGTTCGTTATTCGACACAAAAGAAGGCGACGCTCTTGCGGCGCTTCAGTACATTACTTCGATTGTAACAGAACGCGCAGCGCTGTTTTCCGCGGCGGTTGTCGCCGCCACAGTTGAGCGGATGAGTCCCGGATTCGAGCCGTATTCCCCTGTCCGCATCGCTGTTGAAGGAACTACATATATGGTTTACAAGGGAATGAGAAGAGCTTTAGAATCGCACCTGCATCAAATGCTGATAAAAGACAAACCCCGCCCTTATGTAATATCACCTGTAGAACAGGCAAGTCTTTTTGGCGCGGCAGTCGCGGCGCTGGGTAAAAAATAAAAACAGAAAAATAAAGGAAGGTATATTATGTCAACTAACGAAAAAAAAATCCCGCTTAGAAGCGAAGCCGCTGTATCTGACACATGGGATCTGTCAAAACTTTTCGCAAACGACGATGGGTGGAACAAAGGTCTTGCGGAATTTGAAAAAACTGCAGAAAAAATTCCATCGTTTAAGGGAACGCTGGCAAAATCAGCGGACAGCCTTGCTGACTATCTTGATTTCACGCGCGATTTAAGAATTTTAGGAGAGCGCCTTGGCTATTACGCGATGTTAAGAACTTCCACAGATCAGGGCGACAGCGTGTCGCGCACAATGTCAGGAAAAATCACAATGGCAGGCGCAAAAGCGGAAGCCGCGGCGTCGTGGGATAAACCTGAAATACTTTCTATTCCGGAAAAAGACATGAACTCATTTTTAAATCATGAAAAAATAAAAGACTATCGAGTGTTCTTGCAGAGGATTATCAGATACAAGCCGCACATTCTAAGCGATAAGGAAGAACGCATAATTTCTCTTTATTCTGAAAACGAAGGTGCGTCAAGCGACGCGTTTTCTGTTCTGACAAATGTCGATATTAATTTCGGCGTTATCGAAACACCGGAAGGAAAACTGCCTTTATCGCAGTCAACCTTCTCGGTTTTTTTGGAAAACAGTAACCGTGAAATTCGAAAACAAGCGTACAATATGTTATACGGCTGTTATGACGCGCATAAAACTACAATCGCGAGTTTGTATTCAAGTTCTGTCAAACAGGATGTAATTGAAGCGCGCATAAGAGGCTATTCCTCCGCGCGGCAAGCCGCCCTGTATCCTGATAATGTAAGCGAGTCAGTATACGATAATTTGATAACAGCAGTCAGCGGAAAACTTCCCGCGCTTCATAAATATTACGCGCTGAGAAAACGCGCATTAAAACTTGACGAGCTTCGCCACTACGATGTATACACCCCTTTGGTTGCGAATGTAAAAAAGACGACAAAATGGAATGAAGCAGTCGATTTAATCAGCGATGCCCTGTCGCCGTTAGGTGAAGAATATGTTTCTGTTTTAAGAGGAGGTCTTTTAGGCCGCTGGGCTGACCGTTACGAGAATAAAGGAAAAAGATCAGGGGCGTTTTCCGCCGGAAGTTTTACAGGCGACCCGTATATATTAATGAATTATAAGAATGACTCAATCCGCGATGTCTTTACGCTCGCGCACGAAGGCGGCCATTCAATGCATTCATGGTATTCTTCGCGTAACAATCCCTTTATGCAGTACAATTACACTATTTTTGAAGCGGAAGTCGCAAGCACCTTTAACGAAGAGCTTTTGTTCCGTTATCTGCTAAAAAATACAGATAACAAAGAAATGCGCCTTTACCTTGTAAACAAACACGCCGACGAGCTTCTTGGAACTCTTTTCCGCCAGACAATGTTCGCTGAATTTGAAAAAAATACGCACGAGCTTGAAGAAGGCGGAACTCCGTTAACAGTTGATCTTCTCCGCGCCGAGTACAGAAAGCTCCTTGTTAAATATTTCGGGCCTCAGATGGTTTTTGAAGACTTAAGCGATCTTGAAGGACTCCGTATCCCTCATTTTTACAGGGCGTTTTATGTTTACAAATACTCAACAGGAGTTTCCGCGGCGCTCGCTCTTGCAAAGCGCGTTGTTGAAGGCGGCGAAAAAGAAAGAAACGATTACTTTACTTTCTTAAAATCCGGCGGTTCGCGCTTCCCGATTAACGCGCTTAAAATCGCCGGCGTTGACATGAGTTCTCCTGATCCTGTAAACGCGGCCTGCGACGTATTCGCCGGTTTGGTTGAAGAGCTTGATAAATTATTATAATAAAGGGCGGTTAGAATGGGATCAAAAATATCAAAGGAAACATTACAATTTGAAATAACAGATCCGATTTATTATCTTGATGAAAATGTAACATACGCGCGAGCAAACGCGTGGTTCGGCCATGTAACGCGCGATTTAAAAATGAATATTATTTACCCGCAGGCCGGTGAAAAGCAGTTTCCGTGTATCGTCTGGATATGCGGCGGCGGATGGTCGCAGATGGATAAAGGCGCGCACATTCCTTATCTTTCAGACCTTGCCCGCCGCGGTTTTGTAGTAGCGAGCATCGAATACAGGCTTGGACATGAAGCGCCTTTCCCGGGAGCGTTAATCGACATAAAAAGCGCTGTCCGCTTTCTCCGCGCGCATGCGCAGCGTTATTCGATCAATGCGCAGAAAATAGGCGCGGCAGGCGAATCAGCAGGCGGATACCTTACAGCGATGGTCTCGCTTCTTCGGGATAAAGAACTTGAAAAGGGCGAATATCTTGATAAATCAAGCGATGTACAAGCCGCCTGCCCATGGTATTTGCCGTGCGATCTTGCCGGGCTGTTCAAAATAAAAGGAGTTAAAATTCCGTTTTTCGCAGGCGACATTAATGACAGCGAATACGCGCGGTATATCAATCCTGTTAATCACATAACGCCGTCTGCCCCGCCATTTCTAGTCCTACACGGCAATAAGGATACAACAGTCCCCATCGAACAGGGAAGGATGTTCTACGAAGCTTTAAAAAAACATAATGTTGACGCGCGGTTTATAACACTGGAAGGCGCAGAACACGCTGACGCTCAATTTTTCCAGCAGCCGTTATGGGACATAATCGCGGGTTTCTTTAAAGAGAAACTGCGGTAATTAATATTCGCAATCGCTTCATAAGTTGTGTACACAACAGATAAATTAAACTAATCAATACATACTTGACAATATCTTAATTTCCTTATAATTTGATGTAACTTTGAAAAACCATGTTTGGGAAATATCCCTCATGTTAATCATCAAGGAATCAGAGATCTGCGGGGTTTCCCATGTTAATTAAAATCTCACTTCTTTTTTTATTTTTCGCGGTGACAATTTTTATCGGTATTTATTTCCGGAAAAGAGCGTCTAACGTAAACGACTTCGTGCTTGGCGGGCGAAATGTCGGCCCGTGGCTTTCCGCGTTTTCGTACGGAGCGACATATTTTTCCGCAGTGGTGTTTGTCGGCTACGCGGGACAGTTCGGCTGGCGGTTTGGAACAGCGGCGGTCTGGATAGGACTTGGAAACGCTTTTGTCGGCTCTTTAATGGCATGGTTCATACTCGGAAGACGCACGCGTATAATGACCAATCATTTAAAAAGCGCCACAATGCCTGAATTTTTTAATTCGCGCTATCTCTCTCCCGCGCTAAAGATCGGCGCGTCAATCATTATTTTTATTTTCCTGATTCCGTATACCGCCTCTCTTTACAACGGACTCTCGCGACTTTTCTCGATGGCGTTCGGCGTCCCCTTTGAATACTGCATTATCGCGATGGGAATTCTGACCGCGGTTTTTGTTGTCGCAGGCGGCTATTTCGCGACAGCTGTCAACGATTTTATACAAGGCTCGATCATGTTAATCGGAATTACCGCGGTTATCGCTGTAGTATTAAGAGATAACGGAGGACTGCTTACAGCAATCGACTCTCTTGCGAAAATCAGCGACGCAGGCGCTGCGCGCGGAACTGTGCCGGGAGTGTTCACATCATTTTTGGGTCCTGATCCAATTACGCTGTTAGGTGTTTTTATTTTAACATCGCTTGGCACATGGGGGCTTCCTCAGATGGTCGCGCGTTTTTATTCTATAAAAAGCGAGAAGATGATCACAAAAGGAGCGATTGTATCGACAATTTTCGCGATAATTATCGCAGGCGGCTGTTATTTTCTTGGCAGCTTTGGCCGTCTTTATTCTCATATGCCTGAAATTTATAACGCCTCTGGCGCGGTTATTTTTGACGCAATTATCCCAACGATCCTTTCCGGTTTTTCGGAAGTGATGATCGGCCTTATCATTGTCCTTGTATTCGCCGCTTCAATTTCCACTCTCTCTTCTTTGGTTATGGCTTCATCTTCCACACTGACTCTTGATTTTATCAGAGGCCACATCGTAAAAAAAATAAGCGATAAAAGCCAGCTTCTTATTATCCGCATACTAATAGTAGTGTTTATTATTATATCATCTGCAATCGCGATTATTCAATATAACGGCGGAATTTCATTTATCGCTCAGCTTATGGGCGTATCATGGGGCGCTCTTGCCGGATCATTTCTTGCTCCTTTTTTGTACGGCCTTTACTGGAAAAGGACAAGCAGGATTTCAGTCTGGTGCTGTTTTATTTTCAGCGTTGTATTAATTTCAATTAATTTGATGGTGACATTAAAAGTTCTTCCGGCGGATATCCTTCCGCAAATTCTGCGCTCGCCGATTAACGCCGGGGCTTTCTGCATGCTGGCAGGATTAATTATTGTGCCGCTTGTCAGCTCATTTACAAAAGCGCCGGATAAAGCGGCAGTTGACCGCTGCTTCTCCTGTTATGATGAAACTGTCACAGTTAAAGTAAAGGACGATCTTGGTAGTATTTAAATAAATTGCCGCAGCACATTGATCATTTCCTCATAATCAATCGGTTTTCCGATGTGGCTGTTCATTCCGGCTTCGAGGCATTTTTCTACATCCTCGCGGAAAACATTAGCTGTCATCGCGATAACCGGCACTTGCCTGCGCAGTTTTTTTTCTTTTTCAAATCTGCGGATTTCCAGCGCCGCTTCGTATCCGTCCATTACCGGCATTTGAATATCCATAAATATTAAATCGTATTTTTCAGGCTCTGCTTCATACTTTTCAACCGCGGTTTTTCCGTTCTCCGCGATATCAATATTCATTTTCATCGGCTCAAGAAGAGTTACAACAATTTCGCGGTTTATTTCCACATCTTCCGCCAGTATTATATTTTTTCCTTTTAATTTTTCCGCGTTGTCACTGATATATTTTTCATTAATTTTATATGTTTCATTTTCAAGATTGCCGCCCCTCTTTAATAAGACCTCAAAATTAAAAACTGATCCTTTTCCCTGTTCCGATTCAACCCATATCCGCCCGTCCATCAATTCCACTATGCTTTTGGAAATGGGAAGACCAAGACCTGTGCCGCCGTAGTTTCGCGAAGTACCGGCGTCAGCCTGCTCAAACGAATCAAACAACCTTCCCTTTAAATTTTCTGATATGCCTATTCCGTTATCTGAAACACTAATTTTTATCCTGCAGTTTTCCTTGTTTTCACAGACAAGCTGAGCGTTAAGTGTAATTTCGCCTTCAACAGGGGTGAATTTTACCGCGTTAGATAAAAGATTTGTCACTACCTGCGTAAGCCTTTGATCATCGCCAATCAGCGTATCAGGCATATCTTTATCTATATTCATGGAAAACTTAATCTTTTTTTCCGCAATCCGCGAATTAATAATGTCATACGATTTTTGAAACATATTTTTAAAGACAAAGGTAACAGATGATAACTCAAGCTTATTCGCCTCTATCTTTGACATGTCAAGTATATCGTTGATTACACCTAACAAATGCTTGGAAGCTCCGTCTATTTTGTTAAACGCGTCGTCTTTTTTCAGGATATCAGAGGCCATTCTGCCGATTGTTGTCATTCCGATAATAGCGTTTAACGGCGTGCGGATTTCATGGCTCATACTGCTTAAGAAAACGCTTTTTGCCCTGCTCGCGTTCTCCGCTTCCATCCTCTGCTTCATAGTATCAAGTAAAACTGTTTTTGATTCTGTTATGTCCATGACAGCGCCGGCGACGCGGATCGCGTTTCCGCTTTTATCGCGGATCGCTTTCCCGCACGCGCGAAAATATTTATAAACGCCGTTTTTACATAACAATCTGTATTCAACATCATAAGGAGTATTGCCTGTTATATCCTGCAAATGATTATTAATCGCGTTGTACGCGTATTCTTTGTCATCGGGATGCAGTTTATCAAAATAACTCCCTGATACATTGGGAAAATCATTTTCATCTGTATATCCAAGCATAAACCTGAACTCATCAGACCAGTTAAAAATATTGTCAGGATGCAATGGATTATTTTCAAAAATCACCACATCCCAAAGACCGATTTTTGTCGCGTTAACAACAGCGTTTAATTTTGTAAGCTGAAGCTCAAATTTTTCCTGCGCGTGTTTTAATTCTGTTTCGCGTTCGCTGATGCTGGTTAAATCATAAACAAAGCCGACTATTAAAAAATCTTTGCCGTAAGGGACTTTCTTAAATTCAACATCAAGTCTGCGGCTTCCGCTTGTTACATCTATAGCTGTTTCAAACCGGACAAATCCTTCTTTAGAAGCGGTTGTCAGTTTTTCCAGCATAGACGCAGATCGTCTGCCGTCAGGCTGCACCGCCGGTATGCTTTTCGCGATTCTTTCAAAAAATCCTTTTATCATTTCTTCTTTCGAACCAAAACCCATAAATTCTACCGAAGCCGGGTTACAATCGATTAGCTTGAAACTGCTGTCAAAAAGAATATTTATATGCGGGTTTTCATCCAGCATGATACGGATTAATTCATAAGCCTCATACGTTATTTGATTTTTATCTTGTTTGTTTTTATCGTCTTTCATACAATAATTACCTTAACACCTTAGATTTTAGTCTAATTAATAAAAATATTCAATAATATGCTGATAATAGACGTATATTGCGGTATTTTTTACTTTATTTTATTGTTAAATCCGGTTTTAACCTAAGCTTTCCATATCTTTTTTTATTTCGGGCAACCCGGATTTGAACCGGGGACCTCTTGGTCCCGAACGCGGTAACCCATCGTATCTTGGCGTATCACACTGTTTCTTTAGTATTCAAGGAATAAATCTAACCTTTTTGGATGTAAATTCCTTAATAATTCCTTGGATTTCAATATATATCAAAAGGTATCATAGTGTAAAGAGAAAATTTATAAAAAAAAGTATCACTTTTTGTGTCACTCGAGAGCCAGCAAATTTGCTTCCAAAATTACATTTTTATATATCATATCAATTTTTTCCATTAATTCCTTAAGTATATCTTTATCACGGTAATCATTGTAGCAGAATAGAAAAATGAAAAATAAAACAATTCAAGTATTTCCTTTTTTTCCAAACCGAATTTTTTAATGATTTTGATAGTATATCCATCTCTGGAATACTTTTACCAGTGATGTAATTAGACATACTTGCTGTTGATATACCAAGCTCCTTCGCCAATTTCTCCTGATTAAAATTATTTTTTGCCATTTGTGTTTTTAAGATTTTTCCAAATTCAGTAGCATCCTGCATATCTCCTGGCGGATTGGATGACACGCTTTTTTGGATGCAGCAACGCACGCAAAAAATTATTTATTCACATGAAACAGCACTTTTTCTGCATAGGCTGACGGACCGTACTCCCATTCGGTATTCCGTTACTGTTCCCAGTTCATATAAAACATCAACTGCATTAAGGAATTCCTGTAAAATATATTAGAGTTGTTCGATAACTTCAGTTATTGAACAACTTCATTATAATTTACTGCATTTTCGCAGCCGTTAGGCGAGAAAATGCCGGACTTGTGAGTCAACTAACCGAGTTGTCGAACAAGTCCATTATATAAAACAAGAACTTATTGATTTAGGAATAACAGAAAAAATGTCCGGTATGGGAAATTATATAACTACTTATGATTTGGAACGTACGCTTTGTGATGTAATACGAAGCCGTAATAAAATTGATAAACAAATTGTCATTGAAGCATTGAAAAATTATTCCAAAAACAAAGACAAGGATTTACACCGTTTATATAAATATGCCGGGAAATTCGGCGTTGAAAAAATATTAAATCAATATTTGGAAGTATTGCTATAGATTTTTATTGGGAGAAATAACATGAATGCCATGAGCTTGAAGGGACAAATCAGGAATATCGCAAAAACAAAGGGCGTATCCGCGCAGGTCGTATTACAGAACTATTTTTTTGAGCGTTTCCTTGACAGACTTTCCAGATCAGAATATAAGGAAAAGTTTATCCTTAAAGGCGGATTGTTAATTGCATCCATGTCAGGTTTGAACGCAAGGTCAACAATGGACATGGACGCAACTGTTCATTCCTTGACTCTTGACGAAGATCGCATTAAAGCAACTATAAATACTATCTGTTCTATCCTGTGAGGTTCACAGACATTGTTTCAATTTTCTAAGTTGTAAATCTTCATAATAATTTTGCAATTGAAGCCGTTCTGTTTCAGGATGATAATTTAATTCAATTTCATCCCAGAACGGTGTTATGGAACTTAACTCAAAACGACGGTCATCAGGACTCTTCCCGCCAAGCGCGCTATGCGGTCTAAACCAATCATAATAATGCTGCCACTCAGCTAAAAGATTTTCCAAATTATCTGAATTTAAATTAACTGTGGGATAAAATTCTTCCAAGTCTGTTTTTTGAGAACGTTCAACTTTTCCGTTTAAGTGCGGGCTGCCAGGTTTATTGGGAC
>Ga0209755_10002426_pt1 | contig 25676 bp, 24 predicted proteins | sample TergutCo191P1_FD_187301 | JGI IMG/M metagenome (GOLD analysis project Ga0209755, IMG submission 187301) | Cornitermes sp. P1 segment gut microbial communities from Petit-Saut dam, French Guiana - Co191P1 (SPAdes) (version 2) | ecosystem: Host-associated > Arthropoda: Insects > Digestive system...
GGCTGTTCGCCCACACCCAACCAGTTTTTTGAAAAAAACTGGACTAAAAACTTTTTCTCGCAAAAGCATGAAATGCTTTTGTACCAAAGTTTTGAAAGTCCAGAAAACTTTTTGCAAAAAGTTTTCTGGTGGGGTTTGGGGCAACGCCCCAAGACAAAAAAGATTTTTTCTTCAGCCTAAAACGGCTAAAGCCGTTTTTCGTCGAGATATTCATCTCACTATTAGCATATTATGATAAAAAGCGGAGGATTGATACTATTATGAACAAAACTACTAAAATTCGGACATTTCTTGAAAACGCAAAAACATGGCGGATATATCGCCGCACTCTTGCCATTCTTGGGTGTTGCGCCTTGCTGTTTATTGTTGCATTTGCAGCATATGCCGCAATTTCAGGAGGATTAGCACTACTGCTTGATTGGGTTGTAGTTGGGTAATCGTCATTCGAGTATACTTCTCGCCGCGGCAACGGCAGTAGAAAATGCAATTTGCAGGTTAAATCCACCTGTAAGTGCATCAACATCAAGGATTTCGCCAATGAAATATAGCCCAGAAATAGACTTGCACTCCATGGTTTTTGGGTTCACTTCTTTCACCGACACTCCCCCGGAGGTGATTATGGCTTCATCAATTGGACGCTTGGCGGTGACGGTAAGACGAAAATCTTTTAGGGCATCTACCATTGCGCCTCGCTGTGCCGCCGTGACCGAGTTCACCTTTGCCGTGGCGGGTATGCCGCATATCTGCGGGAAGATTGCCGCCAGCTTTTGCGGGAGCAAGTCGGACAAGGCATTGGCAAAATCGCGGTTGCGATATTTCTCAAAGTCGGACAATATGCGGCGGTCCAGGGTGTCCCGGTCGAGAGCGGGCTTTAGGTCGATTGAAATGGTGTATTTTGCGTCACCTTTCATGTGTGACGAGGCGGACAACACCAGCGGCCCGCTTACCCCATAGTGGGCGAAAATCAGCTCCCCAAAGTCGCTGAATACGGTCTTTTCGCCCTCATCTATCATTTTCAATGACACATTCCGTAAAGACAACCCCTGCAACAAGGCAGGGGAGTTTTCTTTTATCTCAAGCGGCACGAGAGCAGGAGATGGCGGCGTGACAGCAACGCCCAAGCGAGCAGCAATGCGCAGTCCATCTCCGTCCGAGCCTGTGCGAGGGTAGGACAGCCCACCGGTTGCCAGCACCACTTTATCAAAGCTATGCTTATTCCCATCACACACAACGCCGACGACTTCCCCATCTGCGACAACAACATCTTCAACCCGCTGGTGAACAATTCGGCAACCATGGCGACGCATTTCGCTACGAAGAGCGTCGATAATATCATACGCCTTGTCAGACACAGGAAAAACTCGGTTGCCCCGCTCCACTTTCAGCGGCACACCAAGGCTTTCTATGTATTCCATCAGGTCGGCAGGGGTAAAGGCGGCAAAAGCAGAGTGCATAAAGCGTGGGTTTGTGACAACCGACGCCATAAGCTCGTCTGTGGGGCAAAGATTTGTCAGGTTGCACCTGCCTTTGCCGGTGATAGCCAGCTTTCGCCCAAGTTGAGGGTTTCGCTCAAACACGGTCACATCTGCCCCCCCTGCGGAAGCGTGGGCAGCAAACATCATTCCGGCAGCACCGCCGCCGACAACTGCAATTTTTGTTTTCATGGAACTCACTCCACCTTGGGATTGCTGTGACGGCGTGCCAGCTCCGCCTCCACTTCTTCAGGAGCAATGCCCATGTGTGCCATCATCACGCCAACATGATAGTACAAGTCCGCCAGTTCGTACACAGCGTTCTCCCGCTCCGCCCCCTTGGCGGCGATGATAACCTCGGCGGTTTCCTCCCCGATTTTCTTCAAGATGGTGTCGATGCCTTTCTCAAAGAGTTTGGCGGTGTACGAGCCGTCAGATGGATTGTTTTTTCGGTCAATTATCATTTCGTGAAGAGTTTTCGCTGTAAATTGTGGCTTTACGCTGTCGCTTGTGTGTATCACTTCCTCAAAGCAAGAGTAGCTCCCTGTGTGGCACGCCACCCCCGTTTGGACAACGTCCAACAGCAGGCAGTCCCGGTCGCAATCAGTAAGAATTCGCACCACCTGCTGCACGTGTCCGCTGGACTCCCCTTTTCGCCACAATTCCTGGCGCGAGCGGCTGTAATACACCGCATAGCCGCTGTCCACCGTGGCAGCGAGTGCGTCCGCGTTCATATATGCCTGCATCAGCACCGCGCCGGTGTTGTATTCTCGTGTGATGACAGGGACAAGCCCGTCCGGGGTGAATTTTAGGTTCATTTTTTGCTCCTTGTGGGTGGGTTAGTTTGTTGTCCATGTTGCGAATCACGTCCTTACACCTGACGGACGAGTGAAACGCCCTGACGGCAAAGCAGCTATCCTGGAAACATTGTATCATAAAATTTTGAAGTTGTCAATGCTCTACTGAGTGTAACCTCTATATACTCGAATTCCTCAAAAAAGCGCCAAGGTTTGCGAATAACAGACCGCAAAGATGGCGTTGTTTTGAGGAATTCAAGCATAACATTCACCGCTGATTTTTCAAATGTGCTTCTATTTTTTTCATGGCGGCAGTTTCGATTCGCGATACATAGCTGCGCGAGATGTCCATTTGTTTTGCTACTTCACGTTGGGTAATCGCCGCCCTGTCACCAAGACCATACCGAAGCAAGATAATATCTTTTTCCCGCTTGGTCAAGTTTTCGTTTATGCACGCAATAGTCGCTTTAATGCAGTTTTTAACATAAATCTCTTCGGTAATATCCCCATCAACATAGATAATATCAGAATATGTAATAGCGTTGCCATCCTTGTCGCGGTCAATAGGCTCGTCAATGCCCACTTCTTTTTCTCGCTTTTTTGTAGCACGAAAATGCATAAGAATCTCGTTTGTCATACAGCGACTGGCGTAGGTAGCAAACCGAGCGCCATTTTCCATCTTGAAAGTGTCAACAGCTTTTATCAGTCCGATTGTGCCGATTGAAATTAAATCTTCTTGGTTTTGAGAGGTAGCGTACTTTTTCACTATGTGTGCCACAAGACGAAGATTGTGTTCTATCAACTTTTCCCGTGCGGTTTCATCTCCGCCTGTTTTCCATTTTGTGAAGTAGTCGTGCTCTTGTTCAGGAGTTAGGGCGGGAGGGAAACTTCGCCCGTCAGAAACTTTAAGAAACACGTAAAGAAAGTTTACAATAGTTTGAAATGTTGGTTGCATATAATCACCTCTTAAAAAATAGTGTTATATGTATATTAAAATCACGGCATGGACTATGCAGAAACTGCCCAGAACCGCCGTGAAATCATGTCTTGACTATAACTTGTTTCCGTGGTATACTAAATGTGTGATAATATAACACCAAACAAGGTGAAAACAACAAAAGAAAGGGCGTGCAATTTTCCTTCGCACTTGGCACGAACTATGATTTGCGAAAAATGCAACACAAAGCAAGCGACAATTCACATGAAGCAAAGGGTGAACGGAGTGTCAAAAGAAGTGCGCCTATGTGGTGACTGTGCGGTGGGAGTTGGAATGCCGACGCTTAGCTTTGGCTCCCTTGCGGATTTCATGATGCCCCACTCTCCTACTAAAACTTTACGGACGGCGAAAACCTGTGATTTGTGTGCCGCCACATTTGATGATATTATAAAGTCGGGCAAGCTGGGCTGTGGCAAGTGCTATGCGGTTTTTGCTGCCGAATTACGAGAAACATTGCGTCGGATTCATGGGGATGTTGGATATGTGGGGTCAGATGTTGCTCTCTCTGCAAAGGTGCGTCCAGCCACGCATACAACAGAGCAACTGAAAGCCCGGCTTGATGTCGCTATTGCCGCAGAGGATTACGAACAGGCGGCAAGTTTGCGCGACCAAATTCGCGATTTGGAGAATAGCACCTCCACAGAATAAAAAATTGTGAATTTCGCTCCGTACCACTGTTAATCCGTCTTTGGCAAGCGTGTGAGGATGGATAGCGGGCGCGAGAATTCAAGCTCTATGGATGACAACCCATAGCCAACAGCACCCGTAGGGGCGGCAACCTGCCGCCCGATTGAGCGGTGTAGCCGACACCCCACAATCCACCGCACCCGCCCTTTGCCTCCCTCGTGGAGGGAGGGGGACCGCTTGCGGTGGAGGGAGTTAGGAAAAACACTCCCTCAGTCAGCTACGCTGACAGCTCCCTCTCGGAGGGAGCCTTGGTGTACCCGTAGGGGCGACCGCCCCTCGACGTCCCGCCTTTGGAAAGCGCGAACATTTAATCAAATTAGGAGCAACCCCATGAACCATACCGTACAACTAACAAATATAACAAAGCGTTTTGGCAAATTCACCGCCCTTGACAATATTAACTTGCAGGTGCAGGAGGGGGAGGTGCTGGCGTATATCGGTCCAAACGGAGCAGGAAAAAGCACCACCATCCGAGTGATGCTTGGGATTTTACGTGCAACCAAGGGAGAGGTGAAACTTTTCGGCATGGACGCTTGGCGTGACGCGGTGGAAGTCCACCGACGCATAGCCTATGTCCCCGGGGATGTGAACCTGTGGCCCAATTTGACCGGAGGTGAGGTTATTGACTTGTTCGTAAATCTCCGTGGAGGAGCAGACGCCGCCTTACGCAAGCGATTGATTGACGACTTTAACCTTGACCCAACGAAAAAATGCCGCACATACAGCAAAGGCAATCGGCAAAAGGTGGCACTCATCGCCGCGTTTGCCTCAAACGCAGATTTGTTCATTCTTGACGAACCTACAAGTGGACTTGACCCGTTGATGGAGCAGGTGTTTCAAGAGTGTGTGCTGGAGCAAAAGGCAAAAGGGAAAGGGATATTTCTATCCAGCCACATTATGTCCGAAGTGGAGCGGCTGTGCGACCGAGTGGCGATTATCCGCGAGGGGCAAATCGTGCAGTCGGGCACTCTGGACGACCTGCGTCACCTGACCCGCTATCTGATGACTGTGTCCACCGAACGCCCTCTTGTGGGGCTGGAGCAAGTGGAGGGTGTCCATGATATTGCCACGGATAGCGGCGGCACAAGGTTCTATGTTGACACCGAAAAGATGGGGGAAGTGGTGAATTTTGTTGGCGGTTTCGGACTTCGCAAAATCGAGAGCGCGCCGCCTTCTCTTGAAGAGCTTTTCATGCAGCATTACACCAAAAGCAGGGAGGAAAGCTCATGAACTTTGTGAAAAAAGGCAACTTTTGCGGCATGGGTGGGCTTACTCGCTTTATTGTTCGCAGGGAGCGAATTTCCTCCCTTGTGTGGGTGTTTTTCCTCACCTTGACTGTGGTGGGGCTTGTGCCTGCTATGTATAACATTCTTGGCGGTGAAGTCACCATGGGCGAAATGCTGGAAAACCCCGGCATGGTGGCTATGGTTGGAACACCTATTGCCGCCGCACACGCTACATTTGGAGCATTGTACACTAACATGATGCACGTGTTTTCTGCAATGACCGTGGGCATCATGAACATATTTCTGGTGGTTCGGCATACTCGTGGCGACGAAGAGCAAGGGCGGTTAGAAGTCGTCCGCTCTCTTCCGGTAGGGCGACTTGCGGGACTTGCCGCCACACTAACAACGGCGGTTATTGTGAACACTGCCCTTGCCATTGCTATTGGCGGTGGAATGGCACTTGTAGCCACCGACTGCATGACATTGTCAGGCAGTTTGCTGTGGGGGGCGTCCATGGGTGCGTTCGGCTTGGTTATGGCGGCAGTAACGGCAATTTTCGCCCAACTTTCCGCAAGTAACCGCGGTGCGGTCAGCTATTCATTTATCGCTTTGGCAGGAATGTATTTTCTTCGGGCGGCAGGAGATATGCAGATTGCTGCTCGGTTTGCCTATGGCTATGCACCTCACTCTCTGTTGTCCATGCTCAGTCCAATGGGGCTAGCATATGGCACATACGCCTTTGCAGGGGACTTTTGGTTGCCAATAATCGCACTCTTGATGTTGTTTGTAGTGTTTGCGGCGGTGGCGTTTTGGCTAAACTCTATGCGCGATATTGGGCAGGGAATCCTACCCGCTCGCCCAGGCAAGGCAGAGGGAGGAGTGCTTCTCCGCAGACCATTTGGACTTGCGTTACGACTGACACGAGTGTTGATTATCGCTTTTGCGGTAACCATGTTTTTCCTTGGTGCAAGTTATGCTGTGGTGCTTGACGATGTTCCCGAATTTGTTGCAGGAAACGAAATGTACCAAACTCTTATCCTTGCACCTGCGGGCATTAGCTTGGAGCGTGACGAGGAATCGGGGATGATTCGCGCATATCAAAGCGGTGAGCTTTTCCGCGAGATACCAATACAATTCAACCAAGACGGCACAGAAGATTTTAGCGCAGTGGTACAGTTAATCAACGAAGTGTTGTCTGTGGGCGGGTTTACCATATCCGAAATGTTCGCCACCACAATTATTGGCATGATGGCAATGATTTCTCTTGTTCCTGCACTATTGATTATCCTGAAAACCAAGGCAGAAGAACGTGTCACTCGTGCCGAAATGATACTTGCTACCCCTGTGTGTCGCATAAAATATATGGCGGGGTACGGTGTCCTCGCTCTGCTTTCGGTGCCGCTTATGCAGTTTTTGCTTGCGGCAGGATTGTATGTGACAGGTTCGGCAATGCTTGCTGAGGGAGCATTATCGTTGGGCTTCCTTTTGCAAGCCGCAATGGTGTACACTCCTTCCTTGTGGGTGATGGTAGGCGTGGGGATATTGTTGGTCGGCTTGTTGCCGCGTATGGTGGGAATGATATGGGCATATTATGGTTACTGCTTTTTTGTGCTGTTCATGGGTAGTATGGGTATTTTCCCTGCTTGGGTGAGTTACACCAGCCCACTTGGGTTTGTGCCAAATGTGCCTGTGGAGGCGGTGCGTCCGTTAGCGTTGATACTGCTGACGCTTGTTGCTGTTTTGCTTGCGGCAATTGGAATGGTGGGATACCGCAGACGAGATTTGAATGTGCGAAGTGGGTGAAACTGTGCCTATGTAGGGGACGGCGTAAAGGCGTTCCGCCGAATGATACCCACCGCACCTGTAGGAACGACCGTCCTCGGTTGGCCGCTTGAACGGTGTAGCCAAAACCAATGTAGGGGAGGTTGCCCTCGTCGTCCCGCTCTTTGGGAAAGCATGAACATTCAATCCTTATCCCAAACAAACAGCAACGTCATTGCGAGGCGATATTCTAACCGCTGTGGCAATCCAGTGAATGGATTTTTGTTATAAAACTGATGAAGTTTGAACGAGTATTTCGCTCTGCACCGCTGTTGTTCCGTCTTTGGAAAGCGAGCGGGGGCGGGAAAAAAATTGCGAACACAGCCAACCCACCTACACAGGAAGTACCCGATAGTTGCCCATTTGAGATGAAGTTGTTTCTGTCGCATAAAGCCATTTTCGTCAATTTACATCTGCTTTTTCGTTAGGGGGCTCTTGCCGCCCCCTAACAACCCGGCATTCAAACCCCTTTTCAGAAAAGGGGTTTGAAAATCCCCAAAATATGAACAATGCTGGCTTGGTGTGGCACGAAGATTTTGTGACAACGAAACCCGTTGCAAACAAGCTCCCGCAGAGGTTACAGCGAAAACTTATTCTTCAGCACGATGTTGCTTCAGCGAGGACGGATAGCAGGTGCAAAAGGGTATGATTTTTGTTCCGTCCGCACCCGTAGGGGCGGGTTTCCATGCCCGCCCACCAAACGGCACAGCCAAAACCCATGTAGGGGAGGTTGCCCCCGACGTCCCGCCTTGGGAAAGCATTAACATTCAATCTTGATGAATTTAGGTTCTGCGCATTCTTGCTTCAGCGAAGACGAATAGCGGATGTGATGGGTTTTTACCCAAATAGCACAACATAAATTAAGCATTAGAGGACAAATTATGTGGTATAATACTGATGGGCGGGAGAAAAATATCGTACTGTCCACGCGAATTCGCTTTGCGCGGAATATTGCAGGCTACCCCTTTCCCTCAAGGCTTGCACCCTCTGCCGCCGCCGAGATTGTGGCGTTGGTGCGTAGTGTGGCAGACGGCTATGATTTCATCGACTTCGCCGCCCTATCGCCAATCGAAGCAATGACATACAGCGAACGGCGACTGGTGTCCGCTGATTTCGCCAAACCCGGCGGACTGCCACGAGGGCTGATTTCACGCGGTGACACGTATATTATGATAAACGAAGAGGACCACCTGCGACTGCAAGCCATCAAGTCAGGGCTTGCCATCAGCGAAGCGTTCGCAGAGGCGAGGGCGGCACTTGTCGGGTTGGCACTTCCCTTTTCATTTGATGAAAAACTGGGCTATCTCACCCATTGCCCCACCAACCTTGGCACAGGAATGCGTGCGTCTGTGATGATGTTTCTGCCTGGGATTTCAATGGCGGGCAAGGTGGATGAGCTGATGTTTTCCCTCTCCCGCATGGGGTTTGCCATTCGTGGGATGTATGGGGAGGGCAGTCAGTCAGGCGGGTGCTTGTACCAGGTGTCAAACCAAGTGACCATGGGCATTTCGGAGGAGGACACCGTGGCGAAATTAGAGGACGTTGTCGCCCGAATTATCGAGCGGGAAACCCACTTCCGCACCCTGCTTACACAGCAAGGAGAAAGCCTGTGGGACAGCGTTATGCGTTCTTACGGCACGCTGAAATACGCCCGTATTCTCACCTCCGAGGAGTTTATGCGGCACTATGTGAATCTGCGCTTGGGCATTGGGGTGGGTTATGACGGACTTGCAGGATTCACGGCGTATGCCCTTGACGAACTGATGATTGATATTATGCCCGCCGGGCTGGCATTACGGGAGAAAGCGGTAGATGAGCGGGTGCGGGACAGCGTGCGGGCAAGAGTTGTGCGGGGGTTTATGAATGGGGAGTTCAACTCGTAGGGGCGGGACGCCGAGGGCGTCGTCCCCTACAAATGACCAACCGCACCCCAGTGTAGGGGACGACGCCCTCGGCGTCCCGCTCTTTGGAGATAGCATTAACATTCAATCCTTATCCCAAACAAACGGAACGTCATTAAGGTTGTATCGAAACAAAAACAATAGATAATTTCATGTCTTAAACCAAACAAACAGCCTCGTCATTGCAAAGCGGTGATTTTCCGCGTGCAATCCAGTCGTTGGACGAGAAATTTCATTGTTTTAGGGGTATGGCGATTTCTTGCCCTTTCACTGGATTGCACGGCAAAGGTCGCCTTTGCAATGACTATTGGTGGCGTTTGGACGAAAGATAGTTTGTTTCGTTACATCCTTAATGAATGGAGCCTGCCCCGGACTTGACCCGGGACCCCCTTATCTAACGCATTCGCTTCCAGGACCAATCACAACAATAATAGGAGTCACTATGAACAACAAATTCACGCCGGCGGCACAGGCCGCCCTTAACGCCGCCCTCTCGGTTGCGTCTGCCATGGGTCACACCTATGTTGGCTCGGAGCATTTGCTCCTTGGATTGCTTTCCCAAACCGAAGCGGCGGCGGCAACCATTCTTGCGGCACGAACAGTCACCGAGGAACGTGTGCGGGAGCTTATCACAGGGGAACAGCCACCCAGCCCACCCTCTGCGGCAGGGGCAGGGGATATGACCCCACGCACCCGCGGGATCATCGAGCGAAGCTCTCACTTTGCTTCTTCAAATGGCAGTTCCGCCATTGGGACGGAGCATATTTTGCTTGCCCTTATTGCTGACGCAAACTGCGTTGCACACAAGATTATTGACTCGTTAAGCGGCAGTGTGAAAGAAATTCACGAGGACACCCTGTCATACATGAACTCGAACAGCGGCAAGGGGGAGCGGGCATCTGCTCCACCCTCGAAAGGCGGCAAAACCCTTGAGAAATACAGCCGTGACTTGACCCACTTAGCACAAGAGGGCAAAATTGACCCTATCATCGGGCGGAACAGCGAAATGGACAGGGTGATACAAATCCTTTCCCGCCGCACCAAAAACAACCCCTGCCTTATCGGCGAACCGGGAGTAGGCAAAACTGCAGTTGCAGAGGGGTTGGCTCAGCGTATCGTTGACAAAAACGTTCCCGAAACCCTGTTGGACAAGCGAATTATCACACTTGACCTGACCTCTATGATTGCCGGGGCGAAGTACCGCGGTGAGTTCGAGGAACGGCTGAAATCCATCATGGAAGAGGTGCGGGAGGACAGCCGCATCGTGCTGTTCATTGACGAAATTCACACCATTATCGGCGCAGGTGCGGCAGAGGGTGCTGTGGATGCGGCGAATATTATCAAGCCTGCCCTTTCCCGTGGGGAAATGCAGGTTATCGGGGCGACAACCCTTAACGAATATCGCAAGCATATCGAGAAAGATGCGGCGTTAGAGCGGCGTTTTCAGCCGGTGGAAGTCGGAGAGCCGACATCCGATGAGGCTGTGCAAATTCTTTTTGGCTTGCGGGAGAAATATCAGGCGCACCACCGAGTCACCATCACAGACGAAGCTGTGGAATCTGCTGTTGCCTTGTCGGTGCGGTATATTAACGACCGCTTTCTGCCGGACAAAGCCATTGACCTGATTGACGAGGCTTGCTCGAAAAAGCGAATGGTGAACTACACAATGCCAACGGATATTCGCGGTTTAGAGGAACAGCTTGCCGCCCTTTCCGCCGAAAAAGCGGATGCCATCAAGGCACAGGATTTCGAGACGGCGGCGGGGATTCGTGACCGAGAGGTGGCGGTCAAAGCTAAACTTGCCACCGAACAGGAGCAGTGGGCGAAAAACAAGGAAAGCACACAACTTATCGTGTGCCAGGACGACATTGCGGACATTGTCACCGCATGGACGGGGATTCCTGTGTCCAAGCTGGCAGACAGCGAGGGGGAGCGGCTTGTTCGCCTTGAAGATGACCTGCGCTCCCGTGTTATTGGGCAGGACGAGGCAGTTGCCACTGTGGCACGTGCCATTCGCCGTGGACGGATGGGGCTGTCCGACCCGCGGCGTCCCATGGGGTCGTTTATCTTCCTTGGACCAACAGGGGTAGGCAAGACGGAGCTTGCCAAGTCGTTGTGCGAACTGCTTTTCGGCAACCGTGAGAGCATGATTCGCCTTGATATGTCCGAGTATATGGAAAAGCACACGGTGTCAAAGCTCATCGGCTCGCCACCCGGATATGTGGGCTATGACGAGGGTGGACAGCTGACCGAAAAAATCCGCCGCCGCCCATATTCGGTGGTGCTGTTAGACGAATTGGAGAAAGCGCACCCTGATGTGACCAACATTCTGCTGCAAATTCTTGAAGATGGAATGCTTACCGACGCGCAGGGTCGGCGGGTGGACTTCCGCAACTGCGTGATTATCATGACTTCCAATGTAGGGGCGACAAGCCTATTCAAATCTAATCGTGCCATGGGATTTAATGCGGACAACAGCGAAAGCGACTCTGCCCGTGACAAAGTGCTGGCACAACTGAAAGAAACCTTCCGCCCCGAATTCCTGAACCGCATTGACGAGATTGCCGTCTTTGACAAGCTGAACCAGGAAAGTATCGGCAAAATCACCTCTATTATGCTTGAGCAGGTGGCAGTGCGAGTGGCGGGGCTTGGCTTTGACCTGTCATTCACCCCTGCCGCAGTACAGCACATTGCCCAAGCGGGCTTTGACCCTGTGTACGGTGCGCGCCCTCTGCGTCGTGCCATCACACGGCAAGTGGAAGATGCCCTGTCCCTTGCCATTCTCGGCGGTGAGATAACCGCCCCCACGACAATTGTGGCTGACGTGGCGGATGAAAAGATAGTGTTCAAAAGCTAAAGTCTATACTCGCGCATACCAAAGATTTTATAATTCACATTACACCCCCCGCCCCTTGTACATACAAAGGGCGGGGGGTTCTGTATAGCGATTTTTCATATAGCAGAACAGGGGGGCAGGTTTCCCTGCTCCCCTTTATCCTTTTACTATCACGGGAGCATTGGCAATAAATCACCATATCCCTTATTATACAAATAATAAGAAATTTCATTTAACAACTCACAAGAAATAATCGTTTGGGCACCGCCGTTTCTTGCTATACAACGTCCATCAAATAAAAACAAAAATCTTCCTGTGTGGCTATAATTCACAATAATCATTTGGTGACCAAAACCTCCTATCATTCTTCTTACCAAAGTATCATCTCTGTATAAGTGGAAGGTGTTTTGCCCCCAATTATTAAGACCCGCAGTGCACGCAGTTGTTGTTTCTCTCACAAACGAACGTATCAATTCCCTACATTTAATTTGTGCTACAACGTCAGAGTCCGCAAATGTCACCTCAATTCTGTTCACCCTTCGCATGTTCCACCTATCAAATGAAATTGACATAATGCCCGCCGAATCTCCCGGAAGACCTATAGCAATAAACTGTGATAAAACAGCTATAAGAAGCATGGCAACTAGTATGCATGACAAAAACTTGTACTTAAAAAAGAAACGTTTAATTTTTCTAATGGAATTGTAACTATTGGAGTTATTTAGATTACTCATTGTATCTCCTCCCCAGCTGACAGCTGACATGCCCTAATCCAACTTGACCTGTATAGTATCGCCGTCCGTGCCGCTACTGCCGGAGGAAACATCTCCAATAACATTAGTGTCAGACGGGGCAGATGCCTGCGGTTTCTTCATTTCGGGCAGTTTGCTTGCACGGGGCTTTGGCAAATTGCCCTCTCCAAGGTCGTCGGCGGTCACATTGGCGGAAAATTGGTTCAGCAATTCGGCGGCGGCGCTTACCTCCGCTGGTGTCAGCACGCGGGAGGCGGCAATGCCATCCACATAATCAAACATTTCGTACACCGACAACACTTCCGGATATTTTTCGCTGTATTTCGCATCATCCGATGCAAATATCACAGCTCGGTGAACAGGTTTTGCACCTGCACTTTCCACAGCAAGAAAGTTTTCTGCCGCAAGATATTGAAGGGAGCTTGCCTCGAATGGATTGATATATCTCTTTCCGTTACGCAGCCACTGTCCAGTTTTCGGGTTGTCAAACTTTCCGCCCTCGGTCACAACATTCAGCAAAATCACCCCGCCGGCACACACAAAAACAATGTCACAGCAGCGTTTCACCTCCTTGCTGTATCCTGCGTTTTTCACCAATGGAACATGAGCAAATAGCCGCAAGCGTCCATACTTTGCGGCTAAAAGTTCATATACAAATTCAGAATCTCGCCCAGACAGGGCAAGAAGAGCATTTTGCGTTTGGATTTTCACTATTGTGTGGACAATGGCAAGCATCAGCCCCACAGACAGCACCCCGAACACAATCATACCAATAAGATATAGGTGCATTTTTTAGACCAAAGTCTCCAAGTAAGCAACCACATCGCCTACGGTGCGGAATTTACTTGCTTTTTTCGTGTTTATTTCAACATCAAACTCGTCCTCGCAGATAAGTACCAAATCGGCAAGCTCAAGAGAGTTAATGCCAAGGTCGTTTGTTAGCTCGGCGCTTGGCACAATATCATTGCCGTCGATTTTTAGGTTATCTACAAGAACCTGTTTCACTTGATTAAAGATAGTATTGTCCATTTTTGTCAGTATTTCTCCTGTTGGTTAGTTTTTTTTGGAGTGTGTTGAGATTGAAACATGATTGACCACAATGCGGGTTTAGAAGGCACTCCCTTTAGCACAAAATTATCGGGTGCTGTGCGAATGGCGGGCGGGCATAAAATCCGACCACGCCCTACAAGGGGGGCGTTCGTGGGTTTTGTGGACTCTTTCGTGGTTAAACGCCCTTGACCTCACGCCCTTGACCTTCATTCTTCATTCTTCATTCTTCATTCTTAATTTTTGATTTTTAAGTTTTTGCCCGTCGTTCTCACCTACGCCATTGTTTCCAGCATTTCCGGCGTTACTTCGTAGCGTGTTTCTTTGCCCTCGACAAAAGCGAGGAATTCCTCGGTCACATAGTCACCCATACGCGCCACTTCGTTCCCCATACTGCCCGCAATGTGCGGGGTGAGGAAAATATTCGGCATGGTGAAAAGCGGGCTTAGGGGTTTTGGCGGCTCGGGAGCGGTCACATCAAGCAGGGCAGTACGCCCCGGCTCTTCGACCAAAGCACGGATAAGGTCATATTCCCTCACCTGCGCACCTCGCCCGGTGTTGATGAAATTGCCGTTAGGCTTCATCAGTTTGAACAGGTCATAGTTCAGCATATTTTTCGTTTTAGCAATGTCAGGCAGATGATTTGAAATAGTGAAACATTCAGAGAAAATCTCTTCCAACGATACCGATTTCACCCCAAGGTCAGCCGCTTTTTCAGCGGACATAAATGGGTCATGCGCAAGCACCTCGAAACTATAACTTTTCAGCATACGAGCCACAAGACTGCCAATCATGCCACAGCCGATAAGCCCAACTTTGATGTCATAGTTATGGGGCATTTTATCTGCAATTTTACGCCCATCGCCCCACTTGCCGCCCTTTGTTATGACGGCAGATTGAAAGTAGCCGGTGTTGGCAAGGATAATTTGCGCCACGATAAATTCAGCCACAGGCACAGCGTTCGCCGCCCACGCACTGAACACTTTCGCACCTTGCGCATGAACGCCCTTAGCGAAACTTTTCACTGTTCCTGCCCCGTAAAACACTGCACGCAGGTTAGGAAAGTAATCCGCAAGCATTTCGGGCGTCACTTTCTCTGCATCTGTTGGCACGCTTAATATTCCCCATGTGGAAAAGATGAAATCCACGTCGTCGAATTCCCCTTTTCGTGCCACAAGGTCGGTGGGTTTGACTACTTCAGGGAGAAGTTCCACCTTTTCGCGAATTTTCGCCTGTGTTGCCTCGGTGAACACGCGGGAAATCATGGTGTCTGAACTGTTTAAGAATATTGCTTTCATATACTCGAATTCCTCAAAACAACGCCATCTTTGCGTTCGTATAGTAATGTAATTTATTGTATGGAACGTTAATCCGTTCCGTTTTGCCTGTATCGTTGGGCGGACGGCAGGTTGCCGTCCCTACGGGGCGTTTTCGTCCACCAACAACCGCGTTATCTCACCATGCGCCAAGCCAATGTCAAGCTGTCCGCACTTTTCTGCACTGCTTGGCAAAACTTTGCGATTTGGCTTGCGTTTGATTTGCACCAAGCGGATGATGTCGTCTATCAGAGAGTCGTCACGCACCTCAAACCCAAGCCACATTCCATCGTGCAGAGAATCGGAGGAATCGTATAAATTGCGAACCGCTTCGCCAAACTCTGCACGCTGTTCATCAAACTTTTCGCGCTCTTTTCCGCCAAGGACAACGCACACCAAAAAGAAACCGTCACGCAAATGTAGGGATAGCAGTGCTTTGCCGCTTCGTTTGACAAACAAATTATTGTAATGCTTGTGGGTGGGCTTGCCCTCCACCCAATTTTCATCCATTTCGTAGTGAAAGCGGACGTAGCCGATTAGCTTTTCCCACGCAGAGGCAGAATCCCCAAGCAATGCCTTTACTTCAGCATAAGGTTTAGTTTTTGACATTTTTATTCCTCGTGTAGTTTTTTGGCACAAGTGCATTTCATGTAGGGGCAGACCTTGTGTCTGCCCGTTTGTGCAGTACGAACCAGCGTTTCGGGCGGGTGAACCCCGCCCCTACGGATTTACTAACCCCACCAACACCCCCGCATCCATCTCGCATTGCTCGGTTTTATCCCCCAGCACAAACTCAAGTATAGCCGCGTCTGCTTGCCCTGTCGCTTTGGCGAAATACTCACCCCACACGCCTACGCCCTCTGACAGGGGAAGGCGGGAGCTGTCGGGATTCCAATGGAAAACGTGGAGCTTCACCAAATATGGCAACACCTCGGTCAGCTCCCCAAGGTTAGCTTCATGGGAAAGTTGCAGATTCGGTTGCCAGTAGGTCTTGAAGTTCGCCCGCCCGACCTCGCGGAGGAGGGCAACCGCGCTCCCGCTTGTGTCTGTCAGGGTGTTGCGGTGATACTCAGTAGCAACGGTGATGCCATACTCGGCGGCCCCGTCGGCGATAGCCACGGCATCGGCAACAGCGGCGGCACGCTCTTCGGGGGTGTACTTCGCCGAGCCTTTCGCCCCTGCCCACACACGGATAGTGTCCGCGCCAAGCGCCCTTGCGGTGGCAAGGACAGGCGGGAAGTCGTGACCCTCGCCTATGCGATAGTACGAGCCGTAGGACAGCACCTGCAGTCCTGCGGCGGCTGTGGCGGTGCGGATTTCCTCAGCACGGGCGGTGTCACCCGGCGGAGCGTGAACATCGCCGCCCCACTCAATGCCGTCAAGCCCGCATTTCTTCGCCAAATCTATGATTTCCACCCAGCCAAGCTGACGAAATGTGATTGATGTTAGTCCGGTTTTAATGGTGTTACTCGCTTTTCTTTTGTTTTCTTTTCGCCAACAGCTTTCGTGTTACTACCATAACCAAAAATAAAAATGTAAAAATCACAACATTATAGGCAATTGACAAAAAAATATTGCCTGCTCTATCTGTCAATACTATCCGAAGCCAGCTTTCTTGGTTCAGCTGTAATAGTGATAATATAGCGTCTATTATGGTAAAGCCAACGATATAGTAGGTAATTTCGAGTATGTGTGTTCGTTTGTTTTTTTTCATGGTGTTCCTCCATTCTTGTGGGTCGTTGTCCACATAGGGGTAACTATGTTCGCCCGCGGTATTTTGCGTGTATCGTTTGACGGCGTGCCGAGAAAGCCTGCCCCGTACTTGATACGGGGTCACGCCCTACGAAAACACCCGTCTCCCCAAAAGAGGGCTTGGCGTGTTGCAAAATTTTCGTGTATTTTCGTGAATTTCGTGGTAAATTGCCTTTGACCTTGCCCTTTAACTGTTACCTGTTACCTGTTCACTGTTAATTGTTACCTACCCCCTCGCCCCGGCAACAATCGCCACCGCTTCACGGCTTAGGCGTGTAATCTCGTCGAAGTTCCCGGCGTTCACAAGGTCTTTCGCCACCATCCAACTGCCACCGCAAGCAATAATCTTGTCAAACGCGGCGTATTTGGGCAGATTCTCCGCGTTGATGCCGCCTGTGGGCATGAATCGCAGGTTGGTGTATGGGGCGGCGACCGCCTTGATGTATGGCAGTCCGCCTGCTTGCTCGGCGGGGAAAAACTTCACCACCTCAAGCCCAAGGTGCATGGCAAGCTCCATATCGCTTGGGGTAGCGCAACCGGGAACGATTGGCACGCCACGCTTAATGCAATGCTCCACCACCACAGGGTTCAGCCCGGGGGACACAATAAATGTCGCCCCTGCATCGATGGCACGGTCGACCTGCTCGGTGGTCAGAACTGTGCCCGCACCAATAAGAACCTGGGGGCATTCGGCGGAAACACGGCGGATGCACTCCTCCCCTGCGGCGGTGCGGAATGTGATTTCCATGCAGGGAATGCCCCCTGCCACAAGGGCTTTCGCCAGCGGCACAGCCTGGTCGGCGTTGTCAAGGACAACGACAGGCACAATGCCGATTTGGTTAAGTTCATTGAAAATATTCATGTGTTGCCTCGTTAATATTGTCTTTGTTTTTCGTAACGGAACGACCAAACATTGTCATTAAGGTTGTGTCGAAACAAAAACAGCAGATAATTTCATGTCTTAAACCCAAAGAAACAGCATCGTCATTGCAAAGCGGTGATTTTCCGCGTGCAATCCAGTCGTTTGACGAGGAATTGCATTGTTTTACGGGTTGATTTATGGCGATTTCTTGCCCTTTCACTGGATTGCACGGCACAAACCGCCTTTGCAATGACGTTCCGAGAGCTTGAATTAAGACGATAAGTTCGTTTCGATACAACTTCATTGCATGACCCGCCCGCAATGACAATGTTTAGATGAGATTTTTTGTTTTGGTTAATTAGCATTTTTCTCCGCACACTCCCGCAAATAGTCAAGGCGAATGTGCATGACTTTGATATAAAAATCTTTCTGAATTTGCGGCATGACGGACAGCACCCCGCACGCCTCGGGGATTTCGGCTATCATCGCCTCAATCTTGCCCATGCCCACTTCTATCCGCTCAAGAAAGCGGTGAACAGCGGCGTTACAATCGGCGTTTTCCCCGTCGTGGATGAAACGGAAAGGGTGAATCGGTATACCTTCGTTGTCCGTTCCTGCATACTTGTGGCGACAACTGTAGCCAGTAATAACCTTGTCAAACATGGCATTTTCGTCAGCCAAATCTTTTTCCATGGAAGCAAAACTGCTATTTTTGAAAAATGAACTGCCGTTGTCGTATACTGGGGCGAGGGACATTTTTCTTGTTGAATAATCTAACAAAACACCCCAGTTGCCATTGTTACGGTCATTGTTCCCGATAAAAGCGTCCACTACAAACATATCCCAAAACCGCTCCAGTACACCACCAATAGCTTGCAAACCTTCGTCACCATTGATAGTGTCAAGCACCTCGTTCATCAGGGTTTCAGAGCCTGTTCCGGTATATTCATCAAGGTCGCTTGCCATAAAATCATTTTTTATGTCATGAAAGTGGTCTAATCGTGCGGTTTTCTCTATGATATAATCAGCACCATAAGCCGTTGTGAGCAGTGTAAAGTTGTCAGTGTCAAAGGAAGTATGGGTAAAATCTTTACAAGCAACAACTACTTTACCATTTCGTGTGCCAAGGAGGGTTTCGTGAACTGGTATACCTAAACTTTCATACACCTTTGAGCCAATGTATTCACTTAAAGGGCTGGTTGTATAAGAAATTTGCGGTTTATTATATGTTTTTGTGTTTTTCGGGTACTTTATCATCCAGATGTTTTTGTCAAAAGTAATTGGATATTTGGGCCCAGCATCGCCACCATATTTCATATTTACTTTCTCGCACCCATCAAAATTTATTAGTTTCATCATTTGCCCCTTTCGTGATTGTTCACGGGCGGGTCGACCCCGCCCCTACAGAGTTACTACCTCTCGACCTCTACCATCTCATATGCCTCAAGAATATCGCCCTCTTTTATGTCGTTGAAGCGGTCAAGACCAATACCGCATTCGTAGTTTGTGGCGACTTCCCGCACGTCATCTTTGAAGCGGCGCAGGCTGGAAATGCTGTCCTCGAAGATAACCACGCCGTCACGGACGACACGAATCATGGCGTTGCGTTTCACGATACCATCCTGCACATATGAGCCTGCGATAACCCCCACACCCGGCACCGAAATAGTCTGGCGCACCTGGGCATGACCAAGGACAACCTCTTTGAACACAGGAGCAAGCATACCCTTAATAGCAAGGGTAATCTCCTCGATACATTCGTAAATAATGCGGTATGTGCGAACGTCAACCCCTTGGCGTTCCGCAAGGTCGATTGCCTTTTTGTCCGGGCGCACGTTAAAGCCTACGATGATGGCATTTGACGCTGTAGCAAGCATAACATCACTTTCAGTGATGCCACCTACCGCTGTGTGGATAATGCGAATCTTCACTTCGTCAACCGACAGCTTTTCTAAGGAGGCTTTCACCGCCTCGGCAGAGCCGCCCACGTCGGCTTTTAGGATAATTCCAAGCTCTTTCGTGCCCTCTTTGATTTGGCTGAACAGGTCATCAAGGTTGACTTTAGAGTTAGCGCGGAAGGCTTCTTCTTTTAGTGTGGTTTTACGCTGTTCCGCAAGCTCACGAGCCATGCGCTCGTCCTCGACAGCGTTGAACTCATCTCCTGCCGCAGGCACTTCGGCAAGCCCCACAAGCTCCACAGGCACAGATGGCCCTGCGGTTTTCAGCGCTTTGCCATTCTCGTCTGTCATTGCACGGACACGCCCCACCGCAGTTCCTGCGATGACTGTATCTCCTGCGTGAAGTGTCCCGCTTTGCACCAACACAGTAGCAACAGGACCACGCCCCTTGTCAAGGCGAGCCTCGATAACAATACCACGGGCACGGCGGTCAGGGTTGGCTTTCAGCTCTTTCACATCAGCAAGGAGCAGAATGTTCTCAAGCAGTTCGTCAATCCCCTCTTTGGTATGCGCAGACACAGGCACGGCAATAGTGTCACCGCCCCAGTCCTCGGTGATGATTTCATGTGCAGACAGCCCCTGTTTCACTGCGTCAATATTGGCAGAGGGCTTGTCGATTTTGTTAATGGCAACAACGATTTCCACCCCTGCGGCACGGGCATGGTTAATAGCCTCTACCGTTTGGGGCATAATGCCGTCGTCGGCGGCTACCACAAGGATAGCAATGTCAGTAGCTTTTGCACCGCGGGCACGCATAGAGGTGAATGCGGCGTGACCGGGAGTGTCAAGGAAGGTAATATCTCGGTCGTTGATATTCACTTGGTACGCCCCGATATGCTGGGTAATTCCCCCGGCTTCCCCGGTGACAACATTAGTTTGGCGAATAGCGTCAAGTAGAGAAGTCTTACCATGGTCAACGTGACCCATAACTACCACAACAGGTGGGCGAGTGACAAGTTGGTCGTCTGTGTCCACTATCTCGTCAAACAGGCGGTCCTCGATAGTAACCACAACTTCGCGGGTGGCAACTGCACCAAACTCGTCCGCAATCAAAAATGCGGTGTCAAAATCAAGATTTTCGTTCAGGGTGGCTTTAATGCCCATGGTGAACAGCTTTTTCACCACTTGGGCGGTGGTCACACGGAGCTTTGCCGCAAGGTCGCTGACGATAATTTCCTCGGGAAGAGTGATAGGAAGCGGTTTTTTCTTGCGCTCTGCCTCTTGCTTGCGAAGGCGTTCCATCGCCTGACGCTCTTTTTCTGCAGGGGAAACGCGTTTGTTTCGGTTGTCCTGCTTTTTCAGACGTGTAGTGCCTACGGATTTATCCGGGTTATAGTTACGCACCCCGTCAGATGCGAATTTCTCGAAACGCTCGTCGTATTTACTTAGGTTAGCACTACCACCGGACCCACGAGTGTCAATCACACGTGTGCCGGGGCGAGCGGCACTTCCGCTACCCTCTTGAATAACGGTAGTTGTTGTTGGTGTGTCGTCTTTTTTACCCAACAAGATTTGATTTTGCGGACGCTCGGTACGCTCTTGTTGTTTCTTCTGTTTCGGAGCAACATGGGTAGTAACAGGCTTTTTGAAACGCTCCATTTTGTCCGCTTGAGCTTGCTCTCGTGTTTTTTGTGTATGAGGGGGAGTGACGACAGATTTTTTCTTGTCTGCAGGTTCTGCAACCGGCTGTTCCACCTCGGCAGGCTTGTCGGGAACGACAACATCCGCCTCGGGTTGTGCTTCCGCAACCTGGGGCGTTTGTGGCTCTTCCACTTTTGGAGGAGCAGGACGCGGGATTTTAATCACAGTTTTACCTGTAAGGTAATCGTTAATCCCGGTCATTTGATATTGTTCGGTAAGAAATGTAAAAACCAGCTCAAACTCATCTTGCTCAATGTGAGAAGCTGGGTTTTTCGCTTTTGTACCAAGCTGGTCAAAGATAGCAATAAGCTCCTTTGACTTAACCTCGAATTCCTTTGCAATGGTACTTAGTTTTTGTTTGTTGTTTATCATATGTTTGTGTTCCCTCGTGCCGATTTGTCGGCGATGTTGAAATATATAGTTGAAATATAGTTGAGTGTGCTTTCTATCTTGACAAAATGTGACTTAAAAGAAAGTTCACTACAGCACTCCTGCCGCCATGTTTTTGTCTATTATGGCAACGCAGGACAGCATTCCTTCGCGCCCTGTGGCACGAGCAAGTGCCATATTGTCAAGCCCTGAGTGGCGTATAGGTACTCGATATAGCTGTGCAAGCCGCCCGATTCGCTCCTGGGTGTTTGCCGAAGCGTTTGCGGCTATTAGTACAACATATACAGGCAGTCCGCTTTTCATTCCTCGAATGGTGGGGGCTGTACCGCATATTAACTTGCCTGCTCGCGCGGCAAGTCCGACTATTCCGGCGTGGTTGCTCATGATAACAGCTCCTCCAACTCCGCATACACCTCCGCAGGCACTTGCCCTTTGAACGAACGCTCCATTCGGCGGGCTTTCCTTGCCTTGGCAAGGCAATCGGTGTTACGGCACATATATGCGCCCCGTCCGTCGGCTTTACCTGTGGTATCAAGGATAATTTTCCCTTCCGAAGTGCGCAGTATTCGCACAAGGGCGGATTTTGGGAATGATGCCATGCACCCCATACAGCGACGCATGGGCGTGTATTTTTCGGCACTAATCATATCTGTCTGTTTTAATATCAATTTTGTATCCTGTCAGCTTTGCGGCAAGGCGAACATTTTGCCCCTCTTTGCCGATAGCAAGAGAAAGATGGCTTGGGTCAACTACCACACGGCTGTTCCGCTCGTCTGCGATAATAACTTCAATGGTACTTGCAGGAGAAAGTGCAGCACGAATATACTCTGCCGGATTGGCTGAATAACGGATAACATCAACTCTTTCCCCGGACATTTCATCCATAATGCGGTTGATTCGCATTCCACGATTACCGATACAAGCTCCCACCGGGTCAATCGAGCCATCAGGGCAGTCCACCGCCACTTTTGTACGACTGCCTGCTTCTCGGACGACATTCTCAATAGTCACAAGTCCACTTTCCACTTCGGGAATTTCAAGCTCGAACAGTCGCTTTACAAAATTCGGGTGAGTGCGTGATAATGTCACAAGAGGACCACGAGATTCTTTTTTCACTTCGGTTATAAACACTTTGATATGGTCATTCACATCAAAGTTATCTGTGGGAATTTGCTCGGCTTTCAGCAAAGTAGCATAGCTTGTGCCGGTGTCAAGAACAAGATTGCCTGTGGATGGGTCAACTTTTTGAACAACGGCAGTGATAATATTTTCGGATTTGCTTTCGTATTCCTGAATCATCATGCCACGCTCGGCTTCGCGAATGCCTTGGATAATAACCTGCTTCGCCGATTGAGCAGACAGCCGTCCGAATTGCTTGGTCTTGTGTTCTTTTTCAACAATGCTGCCAAGTTTATATCTTTTGCTTATTTTATGAGCATCTTCAAGAGTTATTTGGCATAAAGGGTCAAGCACCTCTTCAACTACTTCCATTTGACGAAAAACTCGTATATCTTTTTTCTCCGGGTCGATATGCACACGGGCAATGCCCCCGTCAGTTTCTTTTTTGAATGCGGTGAGAAGTGCCGTTTCAACCTTCTCAAGCAAGTAATCCTTTGGGATTCCTTTTTCTACTTCTAATGCCTCTAAGGCTGCGAAAAATTCTTGGTTCATTTGTCCTTTTGTACCGTCCTTAATTATTTATTTTTAGTTTTCAAAATCATAATACACATTCGCTTTTGAAATTGCCGACTTCTCCAATTTCAGCGGCTGGCTGTCTATTTCTAATGTAATACTGTCATTTTCTGCGACAGAAAGCGTTCCCACGAATTCTTTCGCTCCGTCCAAAGCCTTGAACAACTTCACGGTTATCACCTCGCCAAGGCAGGCGGCGTAATGCTCGTCGGTGCGAAGCACACGTTCCACCCCGGGAGAACCGACTTCAAGAATATATGCGGCTTCAATAGGGTCGCCTTGGTCAAGAATTGGGTTAATACTGCGATACACTGCTTCACAATCATCAATGCCGATTCCCTGCGGCGAGTCAATGGTAATACGAAGATACCAAACAGCGCCCTCTTTCACATATTCAATATCCCATATGGAATATCCAAGGGTTACGACTGTTTCAGTGATAAGTTGCCGCACAATATTTACTGTGTTTTGCTTTGACATAAAGATGTTTTCCTTACATAACATTTGAAGAGAGGCTTTCGCCCCTCTTCAATACATTATCATCATTATAACACAAAAATTCAGTAATTGCAATAGGTTTTTTGAATTTTTTTGAATTTTTTTTGAAAAAAATAAAAAAAATATAAAATTCCTATTGACAAACGAAATAAAATGAGGTATAATATCTCTGCGAGTGTGTTTTTTGAGTGTGTTGAATATCTCGGTGGAAAGTGGCGAATAGCCGCTTGGAGCGAATTATTTTGGCTTTTTCAAAAACACGAATCGTTGCGTAGCAACGGTTTTTGAAAAGTCAAAATAACGAGATTGAAACATGATTGACCGCAATGCGGGTTTAGAAGGCACTCCCTTTTCATACACTTTGCTGGCGTGGCTCAATGGCAGAGCAGCTGATTTGTAATCAGCAGGTTGATGGTTCGACTCCGTTCGCCAGCTCCAGCGGCAATTGCCGCACAAATGCGCAACGCGCCGATAACACGGCGCGTTGTGTACTGTACAAGCCCTTTCGGGGCATATAAACATAGGGGAGATTTCCCGAGTGGCCAAAGGGGGCAGACTGTAAATCTGTTGTCAGTGACTTCGATGGTTCGAATCCGTCATCTCCCACCAGTACAAAAAACCTTGTGTCCGTATGGATTATGAGGTTTTTTGTTTTTTTATCATCTGACACTTTAGGTTATTTTTTTGATTTTTTCTAACAGTTTTCTAACACATAGTGCTGTGACTATATTTCTAACTTTTGACCTATCGTATTCGCCATATTAACTTTCGCTTCAAACCCCAAGTGACTGTATATGTTTGCGGTGGTTGTAATGTTCCCATGTCCAAGCCACTTTGAAATTTCAAACATATCATGTCCCTCTTTTATCAGCATACTTGCCGCACTATGGCGCAAGTCATGAAATCTAATATGGGGCAATCCAGCTCCTTTCAATACTTTGCTAAATTTACGAGTTATGTAGTCGGGTGGGAATGGCGAGCCATCTGCTCTAACGCAAACATAATCATTTTGTGCATAGCCAGTACCGAGCGTTTTTGAGTTTTTTTCTTGTCTACATCTTAATTCATAAAAATACTCAAGAATTGCTGGCGATAGTGGTAATGTTCTGTGACTAGATTTTGTTTTCGTTCGAGACTTGTCGATATACTTGGTCGCACCACATTTCACGACAACATCTTTTACAGTAAATGTACTATTTTCAAAGTCGACGCTTTGCCATTTCAAGCTCATTATCTCAGAACGCCTCAATCCGTAAAAAGCGGCTAACAAAACTGCTGGATACATATCTTCTTTTTTGAACACATCAAGCATTTTGTTAATTTCTTTAGCATTATAATAGCTTGCATGGTACTTTTCGCGTTTCGGCAACACACACCGAGTTGAAGGATTGTATGATATTAGATTCATACGAACAGCATATTCAAGGCTTTTCCGAACATTTGCGTGAACATTTAACACCGTAGAGGCACTTAGTCCTTTTTGCGATAACTTTTCGTAAAAATCTTGAATGTGTGATGGTTTCAATTCTTGTAGAGAAATTTTAGTTTCGGCAAAGTGCGGCTTAATATATCGATTTATGGTTGCTAAATACGATTCTGTCGTATTTGGTTCAATCGATTTTGCAGCGATTTCTAACCATTTTAGTGTAAAATCTGAATATTGCACATCTTTACACGGCTGAATATCAAAACCTCTATACTCCGCCAAAGTTTTGCTTAAAAACAGCTCAGCTTTTCGTTTATTACCTTTAGCTTCTAAACCAGAGCTAATCCATTTTTGTTTCCGCTTTCCGGCTTCATCATAATAATTCACTACGGCATAATATTTGCCGCTTTTTGTTTGCAGGCTTCCTGTCATTGGTCGCTCCTTTCTTTATCAGACCGAAGTCGCCTGCCACTTATTATCTTACCCTCATTATAACACAAACCTGCCACAAAATCAATAACAGAATGCTTGGGAATGACATATTTTCTGCCGATTTTAATGTGCTGGATTTTATTGTTTTGAAGTAGTGAATATGCGGTAGACTT
>Ga0209755_10002427_pt1 | contig 25674 bp, 24 predicted proteins | sample TergutCo191P1_FD_187301 | JGI IMG/M metagenome (GOLD analysis project Ga0209755, IMG submission 187301) | Cornitermes sp. P1 segment gut microbial communities from Petit-Saut dam, French Guiana - Co191P1 (SPAdes) (version 2) | ecosystem: Host-associated > Arthropoda: Insects > Digestive system...
TTGGGCAAATCCAATTACTTCAATACCCAAAACATCAAGGCCAACACCCATCATAAGTGCAAGAATACCATCATCAAAAACAGCTACACGTGTAGGGTTTTCAACACTGATAACAACATCTCCGCGAAAATCATAAAATGCCACATAACCTTCCGGAACCTCCACATCAGGAATTCCCTCAACACGTGGTGGTGCCGGTGGTGGAACTTCTCCAGTACCACCACCACCAGCACCTGCAAGTGCTGTGACTGGTGATGCAACAAGTGTGATTGCAAGGGTGCATGCCATTAAGAGTTTTGCAATTTTCTTCAAGATTAAATACCTCCATTCAATTTCCTGCAATTTGGTTAGCTTAGACTAACTTCCTCGTTTGTTTTATACCACACAAAAATTTCTTTGTCAACTATTTATTTTTGAGTTAAACTTCACACGGTAGCCTCCATCAAGCGGTATGCCTCGAATTTTTCGCGTATGTAGGGCGACGAGACCCGTACTAGCGAAAAATTCGGGGCATACCGCTTGATGGAGGCGGATGGTTTGCACGTGTGTACAACATTTGCTTATCCAGTGAGTAGTATTTATTTGACAAAGAACATTGACAAATATACTGGTAATCTGATAGCATATCGAATAGTTAGTTTTCGCTAACCCGCAATATGCATCAACGCAGTTTCACTGAATTAGGAGATATTTATGCATAAAATAATTACAGCAAAACAGGCTGCAGCACTAATTGCCGATAACTGCACCATAGCGGCAGCAACACAGGGATTATCCGGGTGGCCACAAGAAATAGCCCTAGCTATTGGCGAGAGCTTTTTGCAAACAGGACATCCCAAAAATATTACACTAATTCATAGCTCAGCCTGTGGCGACCATCAAGACTCTTTGATTGGCACCGGAGCCATTGCATATGAGGGACTTATAGGCAGACTTATCTGTGCACATACAGGCACAGCTCTTCGCATGTCTCGCCTTGTTTCAGAAAACAAAGCGGAATGCTACCTCTTACCCCAAGGAATTTTCACTCATATATATAAGTCTATTGCCGGAAACAAACCAGGAGTTATAACAAAAGTTGGATTACACACCTTTGTTGATCCCAGAATCGAAGGTGGCAAATGTAATAGTATCACAAAAGAGGATATTGTTGAGCTTATAGAAATAGATGGCGAACAATGGCTAAGATACAAAAATTTTGTGCCCGATGTAGCACTTTTAAGGGGTACATGTTGCGACGAAAACGGCAACATGACTATGGATGAAGAAATTGCCTTTTTGGAACAACTGTCCATTGCCAGCGCTGTCAAAACCCGTGGTGGAATCGTGATTTGTCAAGTAAAATATATTGCCGCCAACGGAAGTCTTCACCCAAAATTGGTTAAAATTCCCGGAGGACTTATTGACTACATAGTGGTCGCTTCCTGTGCCGAAACACATATGCAGACACAGCAAACAAAATATAACCCTGTCTTTTCCGGTGACATTAGAATTCCAGAAGACAAAATATCCCCCCTCCCCCTTGATGAACGAAAAGTTATAGCAAGACGCGCCGCAATGGAACTTAGCCCCGGCTCTTTGGTAAATCTAGGTATTGGCATTCCATTAGGGGTGGCAGCAGTTTTATCTGAAGAAGGAGTTTCAGAAACTATAACAATGACCACCGAAGCCGGCAGCTATGGTGGAACTCCCGCAGTAGGCTTGGACTTCGGTGCGTGCTATAACCCGGAGGCTATAATTGAAAACGGCGCAATGTTCGATCTCTATGATGGCGGAGCACTAGATGCAGCTTTTCTAGGCATGGCACAAGCAGATAGACATGGCAACGTAAATGTAAGCAAACTCGGAAGTAAACTCAATGGCCCCGGTGGATTCATTAATATATCACAAAACACAAAAAACGTAATTTTTTGCGCCACATTCTCAATCGGCGCTAAGATAAGTATTTGCAATGGGCTTCTTGAAATTCATGAAGAAGGCAAATCAGATAAGTTTGTAAATGACGTATCACAGATTACATTTAGTGGAAAGTATGCGACCCAAACAGACCAAAATATACTTTTCATTACCGAACGCTGCGTATTTAAGCTGCAAAATCAAAAACTTGTATTAACTGAAATTGCTCCGGGCGTTGACCTAAAAGCACAAATACTTGACTTAATACCATTTTCGCCTGAAGTTTCTCCTCATATAAAAGAAATGGACGCATCGTTATTCTGGGAAAAATGGGATGGGCTCGACGTTTTATTTAAATAATTATAAATAAAATGCATAGTTGCGCAGCTCAATCGGCTTAACTATACCAACAGATACAAAAGGCAAAGAGGCTAATGCAGCAACCTCATTGCCTTTTTTGTACTTTTAAAAATATCTTAGTCGTAACACAGTACAACAGGCTTTCCATCATACTCAGTAATATTAAAGTTGTGATCAAAAACAGGGTTTAGCACCGCAGGTGTAATTATCTCTGAAGTACTCCCCTGCTCATGTATCCTCCCATCCTTCATCGTTACAACATGCCCAGCATATGCCGCAGCAAAGTTTATATCATGAAGAACAACAACAACTGTTTTATTAAGTTCATCGACTAAGCGCTGAATAATTCTCATCATATCCACGGAAAAGCGAATATCCAAGTTATTAAGAGGCTCATCTAAGAAGATATACGGTGTGTCCTGTGCCAGAATCATTGCAATGAATGCACGCTGACGCTGTCCACCGGAAATTTCACTCAAAAAGCGATCACGCATATCTAATAAGTCCATGTACTCAAGTGCATCTGTTACAGCCTTTTTGCACTCATCACTGAGTCTTCCACCCGAATGAGGAAACCGCCCGTACTCAACCAAGTCATTAACAGTAATCTTTATGGCTATCTGATGTGTCTGCCTGAGAAACGAGATTTTTTTCGCAATTTCTTTAGGCTTTATTTTTGCAATATCCACACCATCCAAATAGACATTTCCGCTAATTGGCTTGATATTATTTGCCATGACCCCAAGCAATGTTGACTTTCCCGCACCGTTAGCACCTACAAGCGCAGTAATAATATTATCACGAATTGTCAAATCAACATTTTTTAGTATAGGATTATGCCCGTCTTTTCGGTAGGATTGGGTTATCCCTTTAACTTCAATCATAATATTTATTGTTTATGTTCAAAGTTTTCAATGAAACGATTTACATCTTGAATAATTCTCCTCGCCGACCCAAAACCACCAACTACAGTATACCATTCAGGCATAGGCAAACCACTATAAATATGTCCGTTAATGAATGCACTTGTACGCTGAATTATAGAATCATTCATGAAATTATCTGTAGCAGCACCAAGTCCCGTTGCAGGTTCTGTGCGGTCAAGCAAGAATATAACGTCAGGATCATGTTCAAGCAAAAATTCTGATTGAATCGCAAAACCATGTTGGTCCGTCCATGCCTCCAGATCCATACTAAGCGGAGTGAATCCAAATTCGTCAAAAAGGAACCCAAAGCGGCTATCATCCAGAAATACGGTCATTGTAGCGGGGTCTAGCATCATGATAAACACCGCTTCCATACCTGATGCAGTTGTAACCTCTCTTATTGCTTCCATCTCAGCCTCAATCGAAGCAATTTCATCAAACAAAAGTGGGCCTACATCCGGAAAGATTTGTGCCAAAGAATAAGCATTTGCTCTCATGTCATGTAGAAGGTTAGAGTTGCGCGCATCTATTGTAAGCCACATAAAAGCTGTGTCTGAATAGCGCTCCATTGTATCATTCTGAAGATCCAATGCAGCCTCAGCAGTCAGGCGGTCACCTGCGGCATTCATCCCAAAAGAACGCACTCCAAGAACTACAAGCTCAGGATTTATAAAATCTAAAATATCCCAATCCACATAAAAAAGTGTTCCACCCGTTACAATAGTCGTATTTTCATCTCCACCATATCTAAACCATGAAAGTGAATCAGGCAAAGTATCCATGGTTGGAACAATCAGTGTTTCGATTCCAGTGTTTTCAAATCCGATATTATACAGCATATCTAAAATTCCAAAGTCAAAAATAGCCACAGTCGTCGGATTTTGCGCCACTCTTACCGTATTTCCATAAAAGTCAACAACGTCAACATATGTTCGTTCTCTTTCTGACGTTTGCGCCGCTGCCGGGTTGTTGTCGGATTGCTGGACTACGGGTTGCTCTGAACTATCGCAAGCTGTCAATAATAAAACTGACATGATTGCAACCACACATAATAACATTAATTTTTTCACTTAATTTTCCTCCTAGTAGCTTAATTATATGTTTACACCATTTAAATAGCAAATAAGCTAATTAAAATACAGGCATACTTTTTTACCGTCACGCTCCATGATATTAAAATCATAACTGAACACAGGGTTTAGCACATCTGGCTTGATTACTTCGCTCGGACTTCCCTGACCATGTATCATACCATCTTTCATTGCAATGATGTGGTCTGCATAGGCTGATGCAAAATTTATATCATGCAAAACAACAACTATGCTTTTCCCAAGTTCCGCAACAAGTTTTTTGACAATCTTCATCATTTCTACAGAATATTTTATATCAAGATTGTTAAGGGGTTCATCCAGAAAAATGTATGGTGTATCTTGCGCCAAAATCATGGCAATAAACGCCCTTTGCCGCTGCCCTCCGGAAATCTCATCGAGGTATTTGTGAGAAAAGTCTGACAAGTCCATATAGTCTATAGCCTGTGCAACCTTTTTATTATCATCATCTTTGAGCTTTCCTTTACAGTGAGGAAAACGTCCAAATTCCACTAGGTCCTTTACTGGAATGCGGATACTTAGCTGCTGAGATTGCTTGAGAAATGCGATTTTTTTTGCAGTTTCATCTATTGATATTTTGCGAATATCTTCCCCATTTAGAAGCACTTGACCACATCTTGCTGGTATTAGATTTGCGATTACACCCAGCAGAGTAGATTTTCCCGCACCATTTGCTCCCACCAGAGCAGTCACTTTTTTAGAAGGTACAGAAAAACTGATATCTTTTAAAACATCTATATCACGCCCATATGTCTGAGTTACATTCTTTACCTCTATCATACCCGATTCTCCTTTAATATCAGGTAGAATACATATGCACAACCTACCACATCAATAATTACAGTAACAGGAATCGCACCTAACATTAACTCCATAACCCCCTGCCCCGCAACCAAAACTAAAGACGCCATCATTGCAGAACCTATAAATAAAGGCAAATGTTTATATGTTTTAAAAACTTCACGGGCGGCATTTACTGCCAAAAGTCCCAAAAATGTAAGTGAGCCTATTAATGCCGTTGCAACGCTCATACCAACCGCTATGAGAATAAGGTTAATTCTCATTTCACGCTCATACGGTATTCCCAGCCCCTTTGCCTGCTCCGAACCTAAACTCATAACGTTGTACCGTCTGTGTCGTGTTAATGTCGCAATTATAACAGCTGCAATAATCGGCAACACAAGCCAGATAATGGTGACATTCATGTTGTTCACATTTACAGAAGTTGCCGCCGCAACTTGAAAAAAGTCACCCTCTGTCATAAGAAGCTGCAGATACGTTGAACTACTTCTTACTATTGATGATAAGACCAACCCAAACATAAGCAAAAATACTATGTTATTTTTCTGGCTACGAAGAATAGCGCCAAACATTAGCATTGATACTACAACCATAATGCTGGCAGTTAAAACATAATTGACAAAAGGATTTGCAAACAGAAAATGTCCAGCACCAAGAAAAAACACAATCAGCGTCTGAGTACCAACAAACACTGCATCAAATCCAATCATTGATGGTGTAAGCACCCTGCTTTGGGTAATAGTTTGAAAAGAAAGACTCACCACAGCAAGCACAACTGCCGCCCCAAGCATACCGTACAGGTGAGGTAGTGTTCTCTCCATTACAAGTCTAAGCGAACCATCCGCTATTGGAATACCTGCAGCAATAAGAGGATTCATTTTTGCAAAAGTACGTGAGTATAGATATAGTGCAATAGCACCGATAAGAAGAATCGCAAGTATTATAAACACGACGGTCATACGCTTTTTGCTTCCATGATATTGTCCGTCAGCCCCACTTATCCCCCGAGTTGAGAATGCAAAAAATTTACGCTTTATTTCTAACACTTTTTACACCTCGCATTCCCTTTATCAGATACATCATAAACACAATACCACCCACAACGCTGATAGTTACTGTAACATTCATTTCAAATGGGAATATTACTATACGACTTATAATGTCACAGAGCATAACAAAGGTAGCTCCAAATAGCATAAGATCAAAAATTGATTTTTTTAGGTTGTCTCCATAAAAAGACGTGGCCATATTTGGTATAATAAGTCCAACAAATGGCAGTGGTCCCACCGCAACAAAGGTTGATGCACTAATAAGAGCAACAATAATAAGACCCAAAAATACCACACGCTTATAGCTGACCCCCAGATTTTTTGCAAAATCCTCACCAAGCCCGATTATGCTAAATTTAGTAGCAAACAATACGGAAATAACAAGAGGTACAATTACTACATATACCAAGGTAAAACTCTCTCCAAGCCTTGCAAAACTCCCCATGTTAAAAGCCGCTAAAATCGGTGTAAGCTCAGTACGAAACGCTATTGCGGTAGAAACTGCCCCAATAAGACCTCCGTAAAGCAAACCAATTAGCGGTATATAAACAACTTCCCGCAGCTTGAGTCCATTTATTACCGATGTAAATAATATTGTCGCAAGTAGAGCAAACACAAAAGCAAACACCGCCTGAGTTACAGCCGGTAGTGTCCCAAAGAAAACAACACCTACCAACATTCCCAGAGCAGCAGCATCTGTTGTCCCCGCCGTTGTCGGTGACATAAACTTATTTCGGCTGATTGCCTGCATCAAAAGCCCCGCCACAGACAAACTGGCAGCAGACAAAATTACCGCAAAAAGACGTGGTATTCTACTTGTTAAAAACACTGTCCTGTGATTTTCAAGTTGGCTTAAATTGTTTTCAATGTACGTACGTTCATAAAAATATCTCAGCCAAGTTTCATTATCAAGATCACCGTAAAGTATATAATCTAATCTTGTAAGCTCAAGTTCTAATAGCCGCATACTATTACCGGTGAAGACAGAACGTATGCCTACTTCACTCATAACACCAATTTCCAAGGACAAAACCGCCAGCACCAGAAAAAGGACTACAGTCAATATGCGTTTCCATTGTTTTCTCAGAAATACCAAAACGACACTCCTAACTGAGTTAGCCAAAACTAACCCGCGAGATATGATATCATATCGACTTTCTCAGTGTCAAGATTTTTTTGCGTAAAAGTTATGTGACATAGGTACAGTCACAGGTAGCCCGGAATGGGCTGTTTGCTATGCTTTTTTCGCGTATGTAGGGCGATGAGACCCGTACTAGCGAAAAAAGCATAGTAAATTGACCATTCCGGGCGGAAGGTTGGCAAGATGTGACAGTAACGGGTGTATAGTTACAATCACAGGTAGCCCGGAATGGGCTGTTTACTATGCTTTTTTCGCGTATGTAGGGCGACGAGACCCGTACTAGCGAAAAAAGCGTAGTAAATTGACCAATCCGGGCGGATGGATACAGTCCCGAGTATATAGCTATTAGAGTAACCTTCCCACCAACACCAATCTGCCTGTAGGACCTATACCTGTACATGTAGATAGAATTAAAATTTTATCCTCGTCTGAAATTGTTATATCCCGCAAATGAATTGCACGGTCTTTCATCTGATATACCAGTGATAAAAACTCATAATTATCTGCAAACTCAACCTGGATATAATTAAAATTTATGTGAGTCGCAAATACAGCAAAAATTTCATACACAAGCTCATCATGAACTGTAGTCACTGTCATACGGTCATTGTCCCAAAAAAATTCATAGTCCAAAAATAGTTGTATATCATAAAACATCGTACCGTCACTTCTATTATGCCCATATATTATTGTACTCCTGTCTGTAAAATAAACACTGTTCAAATAATCCAAAAAAATTGACCCATTTGAATTTGGCCTACGAAGCAAATCATGATCAAGATAAAATTCATTGTCGTTACCTTGAACCACTGCATAACTTATGGAAGTGCCGAACACATCTAAATGAGCAACTATATCATCATTACCCATGATATACCGTGCTGCCAACACTATCTCTTCTTCAAAGTTAAAAATACCATAAATTATTTCATTTTGCCTGAGTGTTTCTTCTGCATCAAGCCCACGCCTTATGTGCGCATAAAGATTAAATGCAAACCAAATGGCAAATACCACTGCCAGCCCTATGAGAACATAATATATTTTTCCTGTTTTTTTACTTGAATTCAAAAGAAAACCTCATATAATTTTTAAAATTTTATGCTTGACATGGCAAGACATCTTATGTTAGACTCGTACGTGGTTAGTCGCATCTAACTGTCTAAACATACTACAATCACTCACATTTGTCAAATAATTATAGGTGAAAGAAGGACATCAGAATGATGATAACTAAAAAGAGTGTTACAAAATTTGTAATACTGACGGTTGCCATGATTTTTTTACTGGCAATAATTGGTAATTTAACAGTTTATGCTGGCGGAGGTGCCGGTAAAGACGGAGGCGCTGAAAGACCTACAGAACTTGCACCACCTCCTCCACCTCCACCACCTCCTCCTGAGCCTGAGCCTACACCAACTCCAGCACCTACACCAGAACCCGCACCAACGCCGACTCCAACACCAGAGCCCACACCAACTCCGGCTCCAACACCAGAGCCAGCACCAACACCAGAGCCAGCACCAACTCCAGCTCCAATGCCCGAACAGACACCAACACAAGCTCCTGCTACAACGACTACACCAACTCCGGTTTCTGAACCCGCCCAAACACCCGAAGCCACAGCTGAACCTGATGAAATAACTGAACCTGAGGCAACACCCGAACCTATAACTGCCCGCATAAACCCACAAACCGGCGACAATTACAGCATTGCAGGTCTTATTATATCCGCGTTGGGACTGGTTATAACATCCATCGTTGTAATCTTGCTAAAAGCAAAAAAATTGCCAAATATCAAAAAAAATATTTAGCACAGTAGTATAATAAAACTCCCGAAAGCATTGCAATAGCACGGCATTTCGGGATTATTATTTGGGCACCTCTAAAAAACCAATGCCCACCATCTTGGTAAGTATTGAAAGCAGATTTTTAGTTATTTAAGAATCATTTCAATCAAATTGTTGTAAATTTTTTCCGCATTTTTGCGAAAACCATTTTCCAGCGCAATAGCCTGCTTTTCATTAGCGGCAAAAAGCTCAACTTTAACAATTTCACCCACACCATCAGCCAGAGCAAGTGTCACCTTACACCCGGAATCTTCTTCAACCGAATGTGAAGTTTTTATCATTGCACTACGATTCATTGCCGTGCGCAACGCAGATGTACTCTCCTCCACCTTCGCACGCACTGAATATGGAAGGTTAACTTCTGTAACCACACTGTTTCGTACACCCTTTTTTGTAAGCGAATACATATCATCAACAAAAAATAAATTTTCATTATCTACTAAATCAGAGACACACTGTGTAAAATCAAAATAACTTATCCCATCATCACACATGACAAGTTCAGCCAGCACATCAAACGAAATCGGCTCTGGCAAGCGACGAAGAACGTATAATATAAGTAACTTTATTTCAAGCTTATTATGTATAAATCCAAAATTATCAATCACTTCCATCACGCTCCCATCTCAATTTATTATAACATATCCCCCAACACTCTCACAAGCGTTTGTTAAAATTCGCACCTGGTAGCGTTACAGCCCGGAATGGGCTGTTTGCTATGCTTTTTTCGCGTATGTAGGGCGATTAGACCCGTACTAGCGAAAAAAGCTTAGTAAATTGACCATTTTGGGCGGATGGTTGGCAATGTGTGTACAGTACCGAACACTTTGCACAGGATTTAATTACAAGGTTCTTCTATTGACAGATATTGCCTCTGAGGTTAAAATGTGTAAAGTCGCAAATCTAGGACTAAATATGCATTTGGAGCGAATACATGCACAAAATAAATATCTTTTTTAGCAACATGTCAAGCCGATTAAAACGGATATATACCTCGCGACTGTTTAAACGTTTGGCACCTCTTATACTGCTGATAATCGTTGCAGCAACGGCCTTTTCAACCTGCGAAGCTCCCCAGGAAATACCGGAACCGGAGCCAGAACCAATTGTCATAGAAGAACCCATACCAGAACCAGAACCAGAACCGGAGCCAGAACCTGAACCCGAACCGGAGCCAGAACCAGAACCAGAGCCGGAACCCGAATGGGAAGGACCTTGGCACCCACTCACAGGCTTGCCCACTGAGGAAGATATTTCAAACATCAGACCCCTTGCAATTGTAATTGACAATTTACAGTTGGCACTGCCACAGCTGGGACTATCTCAAGCAGATATAATTTATGAAGTTCTAGTCGAAGGCGGCATAACTCGTATGCTTGCTATCTTTCAAGACCCTGCCGACGTTGGTCGCATAGGTGCCGTTCGAAGCGCAAGACTCTACACAGTGGACATAGCACAAAGCTACGACGCAATATTCGTTTTCTCCGGAGGTAGCCCCCAAGCAAATAGGGCAATACGAAACAGAAACATCACACACATAGTCGATGGCGGAGGACTTGGCGCACGGATTTTCCAACGCGAGCGCAGTCGGCGCTCCCCACACAATTTGATAACATCCGGACAACTTATTGCTGATAACTTGCCCGACCTTGGCCTCAGACTTGAGCATGAAGAAGGCTATGAGCGAGCACTGTTATTTGTAGATAACGGAACACCTGAATATGGAGAAACCGCACTTAACTTCACCGTGGCATTTGGACAAGGCGCCAAAACCACATCATTTACCTTTGATGAAGAAACCAACAGATATTATGTGCAGCAATACGGACGAGCAAATATTGACGGTGATAATGATAATAAGCAAATCGCTGTGACAAATGTATTGATACTAAGAATGGCCACACGCGGCATTCCCGGAGATAATGCCGGCAGACTCGAAATTACAACAACAGGAACCGGAACAGGCTATTTTGTAAACGGCGGAAAATATATCCCGATAAACTGGTCCAGAGAGGATAACTCATCACAGTTTATCTACACCCTGGAAGACGATTCACCACTCTATCTGGGCCGAGGCCAAACATACATCGCAATAGTCCGAGCAAACACAGAGATAGATTTTTCTTAAATTATGAATAGGCACCTTTAAAAAAACCCCGTTGCTGCAAATAAGTACAGCAACGGGGTCATCTTTCATTATACAGCTCTTTACTGCTCTACACCCAACCGCGCAGCTTAACCGCTTTGGAAACGTGATCTATAGCAATAACATATGCCGCATCTCTCATATAAAGCTTTCTTTCCGTTGAAAGCTCATAAACAGAACGAAAAGCCTTTGTCATAGCATACTCCAGCTTACTAAGCACTTCGGTTTTATCCCAGTAATAGTTCATGTTGTTTTGAACTTGCTCAAAATAGCTGCAAGTAACTCCGCCTGCATTTGCCAAAAAGTCAGGTAACATCATTATATCGCGCTCCATAATAAGCGGGTCGCAGTCCGGTGTCGTTGGACCATTTGCACCTTCACAAATTATTTTAACTTGTTTTGATATTTCCGGAAAAACTTCCGGAGTAATCTGATTTTCAAGTGCGCATGGCATTAAAATATCCACATCCTGTTTTAACCACGCATCTGCCGGCAAAACCTCATATCCCAGAGCTTCAGCTTTTTCTTTATCAATACTTCCAAAACGATCCTTAATCCCGACAAGTTGCGGGATATCACAACCATCCGCCTTTTTAAAGGTATAGGCTGTGTTATCAGTCTGATTCCAGCAGGAAACCGCAATGACTTTACCACCGAGTTCCGTATACATGCGCGCTGCATACTCAGCAACATTTCCAAAACCTTGAATGCTCGCCGTAGTTGAGTTCGGAGAAATCCCCTTTAACCGCAGCAAATCTTTAAGAACATAGATACAACCATAACCGGTTGCCTCCGTACGTCCCAGCGAACCGCCCATACCAACAGGCTTTCCTGTAATAACTCCCGGATAGTGCGCCCCGGTAATAATCTCATATTCATCCATCATCCAGAGCATACACTGAGGGTTAGAACCAACATCTGGTGCGGGTATATCTGTCTCATGCCCAAGTTGATTCCATATCTGCCTTACATATCCGCGGCAAAGTCTCTCCATTTCACCTACTGAGAGTGAGGGAGGATCACATATTATGCCGCCCTTTCCGCCGCCCAATGGAATATCAACAGTTGCGCATTTCCAGGTCATCCACATCGCAAGAGCACGCACAGTATCAGCAGTTTCATGGGGATGGAATCTGATTCCTCCCTTTGCAGGCCCCCTCGCGATATTGTGTTTCACGCGGAACCCCTGAAATGTCTTTGTACTTCCATCATCCATTTTTACCGGAATAGTAAAGTGCAACTCCTTCTGTGGAACACGTAAAAATTCCCGCATTCCACTTTCGAGCCCCATAGACTTGGCCGCATTGTCAAACTGAATTTGTGCATTCTCATATGGATTATAGTTTGTTTGCATGAGTTTACCCTCCAAATATTTTTGATAGTGTGGACATGAGTTGAAATGTACGAATTTTGAGCGAATTTTTCGCTAAGCAAGGTAAATTTCCGCAGGCATAAATTTGTTTTATGGCAAGGAAGTTTAACGCAGTGTAGTGGAAAATACGCCAAAAGACAGGCGTTTTTGACTCATGTGCACACTATTCATAGCTTAAACTTTTCCGTCGCATCCTAGAACTGTTTTAATTTTATGACGAACAAGAGTTTTTATATTCTCACGCCCCGGTGCAAGATATTGGCGCGGATCAAAATGTGAAGGATTTTTAGCCATATGCTCCCTAATACCCGCAGTCATTCCCAAGCGCAGGTCTGAGTCAATGTTGATTTTACATACAGAAGACCTGGCTGCTTCACGCAACATGTCCTCCGGAATACCTATAGCATCAGGCATATCTCCGCCATATTTATTAATGATCTCAACATACTCAGGAATTACTGACGAAGCACCATGCAAAACTATCGGGAAATTCGGCAACCTTCTTGAAATTTCTTCTAATATATCAAATCTGAGATGCGGTGTTTGACCAGGCTTAAATTTATATGCGCCATGACTTGTTCCAATAGCAATCGCAAGAGAGTCTACACCTGTGCGCGATACAAATTCCTCGACTTCGTCAGGTCTTGTAAAGCAAGCATCTTCTTCTGAAACATTTACATCATCTTCTATTCCCGCAAGCTTTCCAAGTTCTCCTTCAACAACCACACCTCTGTCATGCGCATATTTTACGACCTCAGCGGTGAGCTTAATATTTTCTTCAAATGAATGCTTTGAACCATCGAACATAACGGATGTAAAGCCACCGTCAATACATGACTTGCAGATTTCAAAATCATCACCATGATCAAGATGCACACAAATTGGCAGATCTGTGTCAATCACCGCTGCCTCAATTAGCTTCATTAAATAAACATGTTTTGCATACTTTCTTGCACCGGCAGAAACTTGAAGAATTAAAGGTGCGCGGAGTTCCCCGGCAGCCTCAGTTATTCCCTGAATAATCTCAAGGTTGTTGACATTAAACGCTCCGATTGCATACTTCCCTTCATACGCTTTCTTGAACATTTCTGTTGATGTAACAATTGGCATAAAATAATACCCTCCTTATTTGTTGATTTCGCCAAGTCAGTATACTACATTTTCATCACTAATAACAGCCCAATTTTCAATTATTTTTAAATTGCAGTTTGATTTTGTCTCCCGGCTATGTTATTCTTCATTGGTAGGTCAAAATGAGATAAAAAGCAGGAGGATTCAAGATGAGCAAAAAACTTATAGGTGCATGTGTGTTCGGCCAATCAGGAGGCCCAACTTCAGTAATCAATGCAAGTGCATATGGTGTCATAAAAACGGCACTTGACGCACCGGAAATCACACATGTTTATGGAGCTGCACACGGAATTGTTGGTGTATTAAATGATGAACTTTATGATTTGGGAAAAGAAGATGCCCACGAACTTGAGCTATTACTCAACACCCCATCGTCTGAACTAGGTTCATGCCGATACAAGATTAAAGAAGAAAGTGAACTGCAGCGCATACACGAAATATTTGAAAAGTATAACATCCGTTACTTCTTTTATAATGGTGGTAACGATTCAATGGACACATGCTCAAAAGTAAATGACTACCTTGAAAGAGTCGGTTATGAATGCCGTGTTATTGGTGTTCCAAAAACCATTGACAATGATTTGGTAGGTACAGATCACTGCCCCGGTTTTGGTAGCGCAGCAAAATATATTGCCACAACAGTTGCAGAAGTCTATAAAGATGCGCATGTTTATGATACAGGAACTATCACAATTGTCGAAATCATGGGACGACATGCAGGCTGGCTCACAGGCGCATCCGCACTAGCAGGCATCCATGGTTTGGCACCGGACTATATTTATCTTCCCGAAATTCCATTTGAGATGGATGACTTTTTACACAATGTAAAGAAAACCTTCAAAGAAAAGAACAATTGCCTTGTTGCCGTATCAGAAGGCGTCCGACATTCCGATGGAACCTTTGTTGCAAAAGCGCAGGTTTCTGAAACCGATGGTTTTGGACATGCGCAACTAGGCGGCTTGGCTGCCAGACTCGCTCACGCAGCCGGACAAAAAACAGGCGCAAAGGTCCGCGGCATTGAGCTAAGCCTACTCCAACGCTGCGCTGCCCACCTAGCCTCACAAACCGACATTGACGAAGCATTCCTCGCAGGCCGGTCTGCCGTTGAACACGCTATAGAAGGCGGCACAGGCAAAATGGTCTGCTTCACAAGAGAAAAAGAAGACGGAAAATACAAATGCGGAGTAACTTTCCACCCTCTTTCAATTTGTGCCAACATGGAGAAAAATGTACCTCGTGAGTGGATTAATGAAGAAGGCACAAATGTAACACAAGAATTTATAGATTACGTGCTGCCTCTCATTCAAGGAGAAAACAAGCGCAAAATAGAAAACGGACTTCCACGGTTTGCACAGCTAAAAAAGATCAAAGCGGAGCTGTAAGGTAGGAATCAAGCTGTATGCCACGGATTTTTCGCGTATGTAAGGTATGGCGAAAAATTCGTGGCATATTGATTGATGGAGGCGGATATCTTACAAGGTAACTGAACCGAATATCGGTGGTCTTGTGGCTAAATAATGATGAGAAATTTTCGTTCTTATTCCATTGCGCCTATAATGTCGGGGATTATAAGTGTAGCCTCAGTCTTGCTTTGGATTTCTTCAACAGTTACGCCTGGGGCAAGTTCTCGCAATATAAGCCCATTTTCAGTGACTTCCATAACTCCTAGTTCGGTTACTATGAAGTTAACTACACCTACAGCAGTAAGCGGAAGTGAACAGCTTTTGAGGATTTTTGGTTCGCCTTTTTTTGTAGAGTGTTCCATTGCTATAACAACCATTCTGGCTCCGACAACTAGGTCCATAGCTCCACCCATGCCGGGAACGAGTTTACCGGGGATGATCCAGTTGGCGAGGTTTCCTTTTTCATCAACTTCAAGAGCGCCGAGAATAGACACATTAACATGTCGGCCCCTGACCAGAGCAAAGCTCATAGCACTGTCAAAGCAGGCAGCACCGGGTAGCATTGTGACAAAAAGTCCGCCTGCATTTGTGATATCCTTATCTTCTTCTCCAGGATTTGGGCTGGGGCCTATGCCGATAAAGCCATTTTCGGAGTGCAGCATAACGTTTATATCATCGGGAATATAGTTTGCGACCAGAGTCGGAAGACCTATGCCGAGATTTCCAAGATCTCCGTCTTTAAAGAATTTTGCTGCTCTTTTTGCAATCAGTTCACGTATATCAGACATTTGACTTCCCCCTATGCTTTCACAATCATGTGGACAAGCGAGCCGGGAGTCATTACCATATCCGGGTCTAGCTCACCGACTTCCACTATTTCTTCTGCTGCAACGATAACCAGATCCGCAGCCATTGCGATTATCGGGTTGAAATTTCTTGAAGCACGCCTAAATATGAGATTTCCGAACTTGTCGGCCTTCCATGCGTGGATGAGTGCAATGTCTGCTCGAAGTGCTGTTTCGAGTAAGTATTCTTTGCCATCGACAGTGATTTTTTGTTTTCCTTCTTCGACCAGAGTACCTATACCAGTGGGGGTGAGAACTCCGCCCAGTCCCGCACCTCCGGATCTGATTCTTTCAATAAGAGTTCCTTGAGGTACTAAGTCATATTCGATTTCTCCGGCGTTAATTTGGCGGCCGGTTTCTTTATTCGTTCCCACGTGCGAAGCTATAACTTTGCGAATCTGCTTGTTTACTATTAGGCGACCTACGCCCTTTTCGGGCACTCCGGAATCATTAGCGATAAGAGTTAGGTTTTTAACGCCTTTTTGGACGAGTGCATCGATGAGCACCTCCGGAGTTCCTACACATAAAAAACCACCAACCATCAGTGATTGACCATCTTGGAACTTCTCGGACACTTCTTTCAAGGTTTTAATTTTATTCAAAACATCACTTCCTTAGTATAATATTGCTGCACAATGTATATAAAGAAAAACCCAGGATCACTACAATCACAGGGTTTTTCGGTTGGCAGCGGAACTAGGATTTGAACCCAGACAAACAGAGTCAGAGTCTGTCGTGCTACCATTACACAATTCCGCTTCAGCCTTTGAGTATTGTAGCTGCATTAATTGATGTTGTCAAGTTTTCAATCCAAAAAACCCGCTTTGGGAAGCTCAGCTTCCGTTACGATTCACACGATAGCCGGAATCAAGCGGTATGCCACGGGTTTTTCGCGTATGTATCGCGAAGCTCAAATCTTCGCTCATTCGGTCATGCACGAGCGAGCTCGTGCACGACTCTCATTTCACTCGATTATAGGGCGACTAGACCCGTACTAGCGAAAAATTCGGGGCATATTGCTTGATGGAGGCGGATATCTTGCATCGGTGTGAACCGTAACCAGCTTCCCAAGCTGATTTTCTATAAGTTTTTAAAAATTTTAATAATTTTCAGCCTTTATCTGGAAATATGCCATAGGATGTGAACATGTTGGGCAGGTTTCCGGTGCTTTTTTTCCTACAATAGTCTTGCCGCAGTTCATGCAGTGCCACTTTTTGTCCTCTGAGCTTTCAAAAACTTGCTTCTCTTCAATGTTGGAAAGAAGTTTTTTGTAACGCTCCTCATGTTCTTTTTCGATTTCACCAACTTGCTTAAAAAGGGAGGCAATTTCTTTAAAACCCTCTTCTGCAGCTGTTTGAGCAAACTCGGCATACATTGTTGTCCATTCATAATGTTCACCGGACGCAGCATCCTTGAGATTTTGCATAGTGTCAGGTACTTTGCCATCGTGCAGAAACTTAAACCACAATTTTGCATGTTCTTTTTCGTTGTCTGATGTCTCCGTGAAGATAGCAGATATTTGCTCGTACCCGTCTTTTTTTGCTTGTGATGCATAGTAGCTATACTTGACTCTGGCTTGAGATTCTCCGGCGAACGCAGTCATGAGGTTTGCTTCGGTTTTTGTTCCTTTTAAGTTATTACTCATTTTTGGATATACCCCTTTCTTATAAAAGTAAATATTACTAAACCCAGAACATCAAGGTTTGTGTCTATTATTTTAACACAAAAAATAAAAAAGGAAAGATTAAATTATCGCATTTTGCAATTAGCAAAAAAAGTATTGTAATCCCACGTCGTTACGGCTATAATATAATAAGAGTTATATTTTAGACGAGAGGTGGTTGCTTATGTATGTCAGGCGACATATAGAAGAAGCGTTGAAATCAGCAATAAATGAAAAAGGTGCGCTTTGTGTGACAGGTGCTAGACAGGTTGGCAAATCGACTGTACTGAAAACCTTGTTCACAGATCATAAGGAGCTAACTTTGGATGATACAAGGTTACTTAGACTTGCAAAAGAACAACCAGAAGAATTTTTCGTACAATATGAACCACCTGTCTTTATTGATGAAATTCAATACGCGCCTTCACTTTTCCCATACATTAAGATTCACATTGACAAAACAAGGGAGAAGGGTGCATTTTTGCTTTCCGGCTCGCAGCGATATGAAATGATGTCTAATGTAACAGAAAGCTTGGCAGGTCGAATAAATTTGATAGACCTCTATGGGTTATCTCTGCGTGAAATTCTCGGCGATGACTTCCGGGGGGAGTTTATGCCGACACAGAAATTCCTAAAACAACGTAAACCAAAGCCAATCAAATATGGTGAGATATGGGGGAATATATGGCGTGGATTCTTTCCCGAAATCGTAACGGAAAGCCAAAATTGGTCGCGTTTTTATTCAAGCTACATGCGAACATACCTTGATCGTGACGTTTCAAAACTAGGGCAAGTCGGAAACTTGCTGCAATTTGAAAAATTCATGGTTGCAATTGCCGCAAGAACTGGTCAATTACTCAACATTGCCGACGTTGCCAAAGACACAGGCATTAGCCAGCAGACTGCTGAAAAATGGCTCTCTATTTTGATTGCCTCAAATATGGTATTTGTATTGAAACCATATCATAATAATGTTTTGAAAAGATTGATTAAAACGCCGAAGATATACTTCCTAGACACAGGGCTTGCAAGCTATCTAGTAGGTTGGGATAATTCACAAGTCTTGCAAAACGGCGCAATGTCCGGCGCATTCTTTGAAACTTTCGTTATTGGCGAAATAATCAAATCATGGACGAACAGAGAAGGAGTAACGCCAAATATGAACTTCTTCTTTTTCCGTGACAAAGACGGCAATGAAATCGACTTGCTTATCAAGCGGGGCGATACCCTTTATCCTATCGAAATGAAAAAACACATTAGTTGCGACAAAAGCGATATAAATGCATTTAAGCAGCTTGATAAAATACCAGATATGAAGCGTGGCGAAGGCTGCGTTGTGTGTATGGCAGATGATGTGTTTCCTATAACATCTACTGATAAGGCTGTAGGTGTGCGATACCTGTAGGCTAACATTTAGATAATCACACTCAATAAAAGCTGAATTAAGCCGGTAAAAATCATGTTAAACAGTCCAAGCCATAGTATCATCCGCGCTTTCTTCTGCCTTTTTTCCCGGTCATCAAAACTGCGCTCAACAAAAGTTGAGCTATCCAGCAGCTTTTGGCTTTTTTTACTGCTATAAACAGAAGGTATAAACATCATCAAAATTCCGCTTGGGATCAAAATCATGCCAATAAAGAAGTTAACAGGAAACACATAGCGCAAGGTAAACACACCATGCGCTATAAAACCGTAGCCAATACTAAGCACTGCAATAACCGCTATAGAAATAAATGATACAGGTATTAGTTTAATATATTTTTTCATGTGCGTCCCTAAACTTCACCATGCACAACATGGCAGGCACAGTAGCGCCCTTCAGACACCTGCTTTAGTTCCGGTGTAATATCTTTACAAAAATCTTTGCGTATAAAGCAACGGCGATAAAATCTGCACCCTGGCGGAGGATTAATCGGACTGGGAACATCACCTTCAAGAATAATGCGCTCCTGCTCTTCTTCATCCACGCGGGGGATTGGAATTGCTGATAGAAGAGCTTTAGTGTATGGATGCAGCGGATCCTTGAAAATGGAAGAATAGTCAGTCATTTCAACAATTTTGCCCAAATACATAACAGCAATATTATCACTGACATGTTTAATTACGCTCAAATCATGTGAAATAAACAAGTAAGTAAGACCAAACTCTTTTTGAAGTTCTTCCATAAGGTTTAATATCTGCGCCTGAATTGACACATCGAGTGCAGAGACCGGCTCATCTTGGACGATAAAAGAAGGATTCAGCGACAGAGCACGTGCAATGCCTATTCTCTGTCGGCGACCGCCATCAAGCTCATGCGGATACGCATTTTCTAAACGTTCTGCAAGCCCAACAATATCCATGAGCTTTTTAACCTTTTGATGACGCTCACTTTTATTCGCTGTTTTTTTATTTATAATCAAAGGCTCGGCAATAATCTCAGACACTGTCATACGCGGATTAAGCGATGCAAATGGATCTTGAAAGACAATTTGAGCATTCTCTCTAAATGCATGCATCTGCTTTTTATTATATTTTAAGATATTCTCTCCATTAAAAAGAACCTCTCCCTCAGTGGCTTCCAGAAGCCGGAGTACCACACGGCCTGTGGTGGATTTTCCGCATCCTGACTCCCCAACCAAACCTAATGTCTCGCCCTTCTTGATACTGAAATTTATATCATCAACTGCATGTAGCCACCCTTTTTTGGTTTTAAAGTACTTTTTGAGATTTTTTACTTCCAATAGTTTCTCACTCAACTACTCCACCCCCTGTTCATGATACAACACGCATTTTACAAAATGATTATTTCCTAAATTAACATTTTCAGGCACAATCTCTGAGCATTCAGGTTTTGCCATATCACAGCGCGGGTGGAATGGACAGCCTGACGGTAAATTGGACGGATCAGGCATTAGTCCTTTAATTGGCTTTAATATATCATCATCACTGCGAATATCCGGTATGGAACCAAATAGCCCGACAGTATACGGGTGTTTAGGATTTTTGAAAAGGTCATATTTGTCAGCAAACTCCACGATGCTGCCCGCATACATTATTGCAACCTTGTCACAGATTTTCGCAACGATACCCAAATCATGAGTAATCATAATCATCGCGGTGTTAAGCTCTTCTTTCAATCCCTTCATAAGTTCCAAAACCTGAGCCTGAATCGTGACATCCAATGCAGTCGTCGGTTCGTCGGCAATAAGCAGTTCCGGATTGCATGCCAGAGCGATTGCTATACCCACCCGCTGCCGCATTCCGCCGGAAAACTGATGCGGATATTCTTTTGCACGCTCCGGTCCAATGCCAACCTTCACAAGCATATCTCCGGCTTTTTTCATCGCTTCCTTTGCGGTAATTTTTTCGTGCAGTACCAGTACTTCTGCAATCTGATCACCAACTGTAAGCACGGGATTAAGACTGGTCATAGGATCTTGGAAAATCATAGACACTTTGTTGCCCCGTATTTTTCGCATTTCTGCTTCTCTCTTTGGAATTATATCTTCACCGTCAAGAAGAATCTCGCCACCTACAATCTTGCCCGGCGGATTTGGCACTAAGCGCAAAATGCCCAAGGCCGTTGTCGTCTTTCCGGCTCCGGTCTCACCAACAAGACCAACAGTCTCTCCACGGTCAAGGGCTAAGTCCAAATCATTTACCGCATAAACCACACCATCGTCTGTTTTATATTGAATGGTTAGTTTTTTTATATCAAGTAGTTTTTCATTACTCATAATCTTACTCCTGCACTAGTGTTTAAGGCGCGGATCAAGAACATCTCGCAGACCATCACCTAACATATTCAGTCCAAAAACGACAAGCGCAATTGCCGTACCCGGAAAAACTGTACTCGGCCAATGGTCACGAATAAACCTTCGCCCTTCCGAGAGCATAGAACCCCATTCAGGTGTCGGCGGTTCAATACCAAGACCTATGAAGCTAAGCGCAGCGGCTGATAAAATGGCAACTGCCATACCCATTGTGGCGCGAACTATAATTGGTGCCAAGCAGTTGGGCAAGATATGAAGAAACATTATGCGCATATCCCCTGCTCCTATTGCTTTTGCCGCTTCAATAAACTCCTGTTCGCGCACTGACAGCACAGATGAGCGCACCTGTCTGGCAAAAAACGGAATAGAGCCAATACCAACGGCTATCATAAGATTAATAAGCCCGGCACCCAGCGCCGCCGCAATTGATATCGCAAGCAATATGTTCGGTATAGCAAGCATTATATCTATTGCTCGCATTATGATGCTGTCGGTGATTTTTCCATAATATCCGGCAATAGTTCCAAGAACAACACCAATAACCATAGAAATACCAACAACCACAAATCCAACAACAAGGGAAATCCGCGAACCATGAACAACTCTAAAAAAGATGTTACGTCCAAAGTTATCCGTGCCAAAAGGATATTCCGAACTTGGAAATGCGTTACGATTTGTCAAATCCTGAAACTCATAAGCCGGCACAACACCCAAGAAAGGATCATAAAACGGTGGAGCAATAACATCAGCAAAAATGGCTGTTAAAATCAGCACAATAACAATGAATAGGCCTATCATACCAACCGGATTTTTCCTAAATCGCCGCCACATATCTCGCACTTGGCTATGTTTCTTTTTTGAATTTATTTGTTTTTGCTTTGAAGGAGTGTTCTTTATATTCATCAAAATCATCTTCCTCCTTACTTATACTGTGATTTAATACGAGGATCTATATAGGCATATAGTATGTCAACTAATAGATTCACCAAACTAAATACTATAGCCAAAAACAGCACTCCGCCTTGAATAATCGGAAAATCGCGTGTGCGGATGGAGTCAACCATAAATCTCCCCAATCCAGGCAGCGCATAAATAGACTCCGTTAAAACAGCACCACCCAGTAAGAACCCAAAATCAAGACCAACGGCAGTTACAACAGGAATCAGGGCATTACGTAATGCATGCTTCCAAATAATAACCGATTCCTTCTGACCTTTTGCGCGCGCTGTGCGTATATAGTCCTGACGAATTACTTCTAGCATACTCGACCGTGTAATACGCATAACCATTGCCGCACTACCGGTTCCTAACGTGATAACCGGCAAAATCCAAGCCGCTGGCTCTTCAAGACCCGAAGGCGGCAGCCAACCCAAATTGATAGAAAATAGGATAATCAGCATTAGCCCCAACCAAAAGTTTGGTATCGAAACCCCCAACAACCCGGCCGACGTGGCCGCATTATCAAAGATACTGTATTGCTTTGTCGCCGATATAATTCCCAACGGAATCCCTATCAGAATAGAAAGTATTGTTCCATAAAATGCCAACATCAAAGTTGTTGGAAAACGGTCGGCAATTTCATCAACAACCCCTCTGCGCGTGACAAAGGAGTTACCCAAGTCTCCCTGTACCATATTGACCACATAGGTTACATAACGTACCAAAAATGGGTCGTTTAATCCCATTTCTTCCCGTAATGCTTCAACAGCCGCCGGTGGTGCCGCTTCACCCAATGCAAGTTGAGCAGGATCTCCCGGGGTTATGTAGGTCATAAAGAAGATAACAAATGTTACACCCAAGATAATGGGTATCATCATTAAAAGACGTTTAAGTATATACTTATACAAATAATCACCGCCTGTTTGCTCTTTTGCTTATATTTGTTTGTTTTCATCAAAAAATAAAATTGATGATACTTTTCTAAAATAAACTCAGCATGTCGGCATAGTCTTCTAAACTTATGCCGACATGCTTAAATCATCAGCAATTAACAAAAATAGTTAATTATTCGAAGTAAACACTCCACAATGATAGGATACCTGTTGGTGAAACACGAAACCCACCGATATTGTCGCGTGTTGCATGAAGTTCTACAGACTCCCATAGCGGGATAAGCGGTAGGTCCGCCATGATTAGCTCTTGAGCTTCACGATAGTATTGCATACGCAAAGCATCATCGGTTGTAGTTCTTCCCAAGTCAAGCAATTCGTCAACGCGCGGATTACCGTAGAAGTTGCGATTACCTGCCTCACCCCAGTTATCGCTGTGGTAAACCGGGAAAAGACCGTAGTCAGGGTCACCCGTGACAGTTGTCCAACCCATAAGCGACATATCATGTTCACCGGCAGCGGTGGCTGGGAGCAAGATGCCCCATTCATAAATATTGATTTGTGTTTCAATATTCAGCGCACGAAGCTGGGCCTGAATCATAACCGCTGCGTCTGCACGCATCGCATTACCTTCATTAACCCAAATATTTGTTGAAAAACCATCTGCATAGCCTGCTTCTGCCATAAGTTCACGAGCTCTCTCAATGTTCTGCGGTATAATTGGGAATTCAAGTGCACCCCTTACGGACGATGGAATTGGAGCAGTACCAACTCGTCCGAGCCCTGCCCATGCAACATCAACAATCGTTGGAATGTCGATAGCATAAGCAATAGCTTGACGAACTCTAATGTCGTCAAAAGGAGCTCTTTGGTTGTTAAAGCCCAGCCATGTGTTAAGTGCAAATGAAGGCTGTTCAAACATAACTAGGTCAGCATGCTCTCTGACGCGAGCAACTTCTGTTGCAGCAACATCAAATAAAACATGTGCAGCACCTGTTTCAAGTTCAATTGTGCGAACACCCGCTTCAGGGACAATACGGAACGTAATGTGCTCAATTGCGGGGATTTGACCTTCAGCCAGACCCGGAATTACGCTGTTAAACTCATCAAAACGAACTAGCTCAAGACGATCACCCGCAACTAGGTTTTGGAAACGGAATGGTCCGGTACCAACAGGGGCTTGACCATGTGCTTCATCGCCGATTTCTTCAACTACTCTGCGGTTAACAATGCTTGAAGCCTGATGTGCAAGGTGGTTTAGCATCGGTGCAAACGGATATTCTGAAATAACCTTAACTTCTCTTTCGCTAAGCGCAATCGCTTCTTGGATAAATCCCGTGATAGCGGCAATGTGCGGTGATTGGCCTGCACGATTGAGACTAAATACTACATCATCGGCGGTAAGAACATCGCCGTTGTGGAAGAGTACACCTTCTCTAAGTGTAAACACAATTGTTTGCGCATCAAGAAACTCCCATGACTCCGCAAGGCCGGGAACGATGTTGCGCTCATCATCTTGATATACCAGTGTTTGATAAATCAAAGCAAACATACGCGCCGAAGGCACGTCATTTGTAAGTGACGGGTCAAGGTTTGCCGCAGCTTGAGGCTGGACGACAATCAGATGCGATTGTGCGGAAGCTCCGCCTTCAGCCGCAGCGCCATTTTCTGCAGTCGGAGGTGCATTTTGTGCACACGCCGTCAGCATAAACATCGCAACAATGACAACAACGGCTAATACTAAAATCTTTTTCATTTTGTACCTCTTTCTCAATATTTTTTATTATTAATATGTTTATATAAACACAAAATAATTTTTTATTATGCGAAGTATAACACGAATTTGAGTAAAATGCAATCGAATCAGTTATAAACCATTGTGAAAAAATTTAGAAAATGTCATAAAACTTCAGAAAATGTCGTATCTAAAAATTTTTAATATCTTATATACGGCGCTTTGCACCTATGGTATAATTACCGCAAGCAGTCGTAATCTGTTCAGAGTGCATATATCGCTATGCACAAACATCCGCTAAGTGCAATAAGATTAAGTAGGTGCAATTTGGAAATTAAAGAATTATTAATCAAAATGAATGATGTGCCACATGTCTCCGGCTATGAAGGAGAATTGGCAAAACTTCTAACCGACATATTTTCTAAATATGCCGATGTATCACAAGACAAATTTGGCAATCTCATAGCTCACAAAAAAGGAACCGGCAAAGGACCTAAGGTTATGTTCATGGCTCACATGGATGAAATCGGTATGATGGTTTCGGTTTTGTGCGACAACGGTTTTGTAAAATTTTCTCCGATTGGTGGTATCGATGCCAGAAACATACTTGCACAGGAAGTGATTATCCACGGCAGACAAAAGATTTTCGGCGTAATAGGAATTAAG
>Ga0209755_10002428_pt1 | contig 25662 bp, 24 predicted proteins | sample TergutCo191P1_FD_187301 | JGI IMG/M metagenome (GOLD analysis project Ga0209755, IMG submission 187301) | Cornitermes sp. P1 segment gut microbial communities from Petit-Saut dam, French Guiana - Co191P1 (SPAdes) (version 2) | ecosystem: Host-associated > Arthropoda: Insects > Digestive system...
TCAAAATCGAGTGCGAAGTGAACATTATCCATGAAAAGCATCAGCACCCATATTATGATGTAGCGAATCAAATATGTTGCAAGCACAAAGGCCGCCAAAGCAAAAACCTCGATAAAGTTATACAGCAATGACGAGATAAATCGGCTGTTATTGGTTTGCGGATAAACAGAAAGTTTATCGTTTGTGTTTCTGTACATGAGCATTAGAACGAAATACCTAAGCACTATTCCAACGAGAATCGTAAGCGAAAAGTCGCCAATGTTGTAAAATCTAACGTGGTTGCTTTGCAAAATTCCAACAACCGTTCCGGCGAAAGGCACAAAAACGAAAAGCCCCAACAAAATGAATATCCACTTCAAACTTTTGGCGTTGGTTTTGAACCTCACCCGCAATAAATTCTTGATATTCGCAAATTCTTCTTTTACCATAAACATTCGAATTCAGCCTCCTTGTTCTGTTGAGTTAGGAATACGCATAATTCCTCCGGGCGAACATGCGAAACCGTCAATCCCTGCATTTTCGCCGTTTCGATAACCGCTTCTGTGCATCTTTCGTATATCACAGCAAAGCTGCTAAACTCGCTTTTTTTCTGCGCAATCACTTTTTTATCTGCCGCATAGCCACCGATTGCCGAGGGTGTGCCGTCGATGCGGTATGCGCTTTGCCGTATGTCGTCAATGGAATTATTCAGCACAACCCGCCCCTGCTCTATCAGCAAGATGTCGGATAATATGCTTTCGATTTCTGAGAGCAGATGGCTTGAAATGATAATCGTCCGCGGGTGTTCGGTGAAATCGCGCAATAGTATTTCATATGCTGATTTTCTAACCGTTACATCCATGCCTAACACTGGCTCATCAAGCATGGTTAGGGTTGCGCGGCAAGACAACGCGCACAAGAAATTAAAAATGCTTGCCATGCCTTGGGAGAGGCTTTTGTATTTCATTTTTCCTGCCAAATCAAAATAGCGCATCAGCTTATTTGCGAAAGGTGCATCAAATGCTGAAAACATTGCCTCGTAACCGAAAAGGATTGTTTGCAGGTTCAGATTTGGGTCGTACTGCACGTTATGATAGGTATACACTACTTTGTTGAGTACGGCCAGGTTATCCATAGGGCTTTCGCCGAAAACAAAGGCCTCGCCGCTTGCCTTGTCGAGTTTGCCCGCAAGGATTCTCATAAGCGTGGTTTTTCCCGAACCATTTCTGCCGATTAGCCCTGTGATGCTGTTTTCGGTTATGGAAACCGACACATCAGAAAGTGCGTAGTTTTTGCCGTATGTTTTGCCCAAACTTGTTGTTTTCACAATCTCAATCATTCTGCTTGCCCTCCAAACTTTTGTAATGGCTTTTAATTCTATCAATGACTTCGCTTTCCGGTATACCGATTTTTACAGCCTCCGACACAAGGTTTGATATTATTTCATTGACACCGATTTCCCTGCGCTCGCTCAGCAATCGCTCAAATGCCCCGAAAGCCACGACCATAGACGAGCCTCGCTGTTTTTCAAGTATCCCCTTGGCAACAAGCACATTTATCCCCTTTGCCGCCGTCGCGGGGTTTACATTCAGCTCCCTAGCTATAACAAGCTGAGAATAAGCCGCACTGCCCTCTGCTAGCAAGCCACTAATGATGTCGTCCTCGATAGCTTCCGCAATCTGAACGTATACAGGCTTCAAGCTGTCAAAATCAATTTTCACTCAATCACCGCCTTGCTATACTACATTACATATATAATGTAGTATAGCATATTTTATGCCTCATGTCAAGAAAAATTTTCTCAAAACAAAAACCCCATTTCACAGGGGGTTTGCATTTTCAAGACCATACATGCCCTTGGCTCTTTTAAAGCCCCGCGGGGCGGTATTCATCAAGCATTACACGCACGGTCATCTCTGTGCCGCCGCGATTTATGCGTACATCAACCTCGTTATTGGGGGAAAGTCTATCGAGTATAGCGCGTAGGCCGTCAAAAGTGGAAACATTTGTGCTGTTTACCGAGAGGATAATATCGCCCACTTGAATATCGGCTCTGTATGCCGCACCGCCGACACTTACTGCCAATACTTGAACCATGCGCCTATTTGTGCCCCATTGCATAATTTCATTAACAGAAATACCCATAATTGCACGGCCGCGCATAAAGCCATATTCCATTAGCTGTTCTGCTACTGCTCTTGCGTCATTTGATGGAATCGCAAAGCCCAATCCCTCAACATCCACGCCAACGGATTTTGCGTTTACCACGCCAATAACTTCGCCGCGCAGATTTAATAGTGGGCCTCCGGAGTTGCCCCTATTAACCGCCGCATCCGTTTGCAGCTTGTTTCTTGTTATGCCGTCAACGGTAATGTCGCGGTCAAGTGCGCTAATCCAGCCTACTGTCATAGAGTTTGCAAGCTCGCCAAGTGGGTTTCCAATCGCCGCTACTTGCTCTCCCACACGCACAGAGTCCGAATTGCCAAATGTCAAATAAGTCATGTTTGTTGCATTTATTTTGATTACGGCAATATCGCTCGCAGGGTCGCGCCCGACAAGCGTTGCAGGGTATTGCCTGCCGTTGTAGAGCAATACCGTGATGTTTCTTGCGTTTTCGATTACATGGTCGTTGGTAACTATGTAGCCGTTGGACGAGATAAAGAAGCCGGAGCCGGATGCGGGGCGTGTTACTGTTTGTCCGAAAGCGTTGCGCCCTGTGGTTTCTGTTGATATAGCGACTACGGCGGGGTTTGCGCCGTCGAATAGGTCGGGCAGGGATAGATAACGCCCGCTTGTGTTAATATTTGTGTTTGTGGACACAAATAGGCTATCGGGTGTTGGGTTGCCTGTAATGATAGCGGATGGGCCATAGGTTTGCGCCGCAACATTATTTAAGGCAATCCGCGTACTGATGTAACTGCTGCCGAATACCAATGCCACGGCGCATAGTATAACTGCCATCGCTCTCCAAATAGGGCGTTGCCGTTTTACAGGTGGCCTGTACTCCACTAAATAATTCTTTTCCATAACTGCATTTCTCCTTTGGTTTTATTTTGAAATCATTGTAGCAAGGGGGTGTTATGGAGTTGTTTTGAAGTTGTAATGGAGTTGTAAATCTTTTGCGGGTTTGGCAAATCGTCTTTCAAAATTTATTTTTTTGTGCTATAATAAAATAGAGAGAGGTGCAACCTATGGCGAAAATTCTTATTGTCGAAGATGAACTGCCGATAAATAATCTTATCAAGAAAAATTTGGAGCTTGTCGGGCATGACTGCTTTTCGGTTTTTGACGGCGAAGCGGTTTTTGATGCGCTCGAAAATGCCGAATTTGATTTGATATTGCTTGATATAATGCTTCCTAAATTTGACGGATTCCAAGTGATGGAAGAAATAAAAGACATTCCTGTAATTTTCCTCACGGCGAGGTCTGATGTTAGTGATAGGGTTAAGGGTCTTAAACTTGGTGCGGACGATTATATTGTAAAGCCTTTTGAAATGATAGAGCTGCAGGCGCGGGTTGAATCGGTTTTGCGCCGCACGCAAAAACTGGACAAGGCTTTTGCGCTTGGGTGTGTGGAGGTGGATTTATCGGGGCGGCAGGTGTATTTCAAAGGCGCGCTTGTTGATTTTACGCCGCAGGAATTTACGCTGATTGAAACGCTAATCCAAAACCGCAATATTGCCCTTTCCCGCGAAAAACTACTTGAAAAAGCGTGGGGTTATGATTTTGGCGGCAACACGCGCACGGTTGATGTGCATATAAGCAGTATTCGGCAAAAACTCGGCTGGGAGGATGTAATCAAGACGGTGTACAAGCTTGGCTATCGGCTGGAGGTTAGGAAATGAGGTTAAAAACATTCCTCGCAACCTATTTATTGTTTTTAATCGTTTTATTTTCGTGCTTTGGTATTGTTTCGGTTTTTATGACCGACACACAAATGGATATGTATATGGAACGCTCGGCGGCTGAATACCAGCGCATAGCAACATCCCTCTCCCGCGATATTGCCGTGCTTTACGGCATAAGCCACAATATAGGCGAGGATATAAACAACCTGATAATCAGCTATATGGAGCATTACGCCCAATCGAACGTCCTGCTTGTGCTAACAACAAACGAGGAAAACGACCATTCGGAAACAATCGTGTCTTTTGCCGAGCATGACGGCGAACATTTTATATGGGTAAGCGGCAATCTGCCCGAACCATTTGGCTTTTTGCGCCTTGACTATTTTTTGAACATCACGATTGCAGTCGCACAAATGCGGGATATTCAAAATCTGCTATTAGTCATCTGCATTGCTTTTGCCATTTTAACAGCGTTTGTGCTGTATTTTATTTTAGCAAGAATTTTCAACCCCCTGCGCTTTGTTTCACAAGCATCACGCAAAATCGCCACAGGCAATTACAGCGAGCGGATAACCGTGCGTGGCAAAAACGAGCTTGCGACAATGGCAGAGGATTTTAATTCGATGGCAACCCAAATCCAGCGGCAAATGCAAGCACTCAAAGACGAAGCAGACCAAAAGCAACAATTTGTCGATAATTTTTCACATGAAATGCGAACGCCACTAACATCTATTTTAGGATATGCGGAATATATGCAAAAAGCAAACCTAAACGAAGAAGAAACAATCGAATCGGCGCAATATATAATCGACGAAGCAAACCATATGAAAAATATCGCAAACTCGCTCTTGACCCTTGCCACTTTGCGCGGCTATACGGCAGTCAAAAGCGAGGTATCTACCCGGCAGCTATTTGATGATGTAAAGCAATCTCTTGAAAAATCACTTGATGCGGGGAATGTGCGGCTTGTCATTAGGTGCGAAGCAGAAACACTCCATGGGCAAGAGGATTTATTAAAAAGCCTGCTGCTTAACATCTGCACCAACGCATTAAAGGCCTGCAATGGGGATGGCGTGATAACCCTATCTGCGCGGCATGAGGTTGATAACACGATTTTGTCGGTCGTTGATAATGGGCGGGGTATTCCGAAGGAAAGCCTGTCTATGATTACAGAACCGTTTTACCGCATAGACAAAGCCCGAAACCGGGGCGATGGTGGTGCAGGGCTGGGGCTAACATTGTGCCGCCGCATTGCCGAAGTTCACGGCGCAACGCTAACGGTGGAATCAACCTTGGATGTTGGCACAAAGGTCGAAATAAGATTTACAACTCCATTACAACTCTCAAACAACTCCATAACATAGCTGATATAAAATAATTTTTGTGAGGCTCACAAAACAAAAATCGAAAGGAGCATTATTATGCAAAAACAAAAACGCGGAATCGGTGAGGTTGCGAAGGTCGTTGTCGCGTCGATTGCATCGGTTGGCATTTTCGGCGCGGCTCTCTTTGGGGCGAACAATTTGGCCTTTGCCAACGCCCAAAGCCGCACAATGGAAATCCCGCCTTTTGAAGCAATGAGCGTATCTCAAAACACGCCCATTGCAACAGTAGACAACATAAACATGCCTACCGCCAACGCACTTTCTGCGGAACAATCACCCCGCCGCAATCTCACCGTGTTAGATACGGTAATCCACGACTGGATGTGGGGCGACCGCGATGCAGCAAACGAAAACACAATTTCTGCCGAAGATGCGGCGCAAATCGGAGCGCAATACATCTATGAAGTTTTCGGCGAATGTGTTGACGGCGCAACAGTTCAAATGACTTTCAACGGCCATTTGCGCCATCGCGGAACGCTTGGCGTTTGGACAGGTATTGTTGGCGACGGCATCACCCCAGAGGGCATTGACTTTGAAATGCCAATTGGCACGCCCATGTTCCTGTTTATGCTCAATGCCGAAACAGGCGAAGCAATCCACGTTGAGCGCATGACTGATTTTGGTGATGGTATTATAATGCTAAACCCTCGCTCAGACGCTCGAATTACAATGGACATGGAATTGCACCCATTCAATTCCGAAGCATGGGATTTTAAATTTCATTTCAGCCCGATTGACCTGGATTTTGATTTTGAACAATTTGACCCGGACGTTTGGGGAATCCCCCTGGAAATACCCAGTCATTTCAGCACCTTTACAATATATGATTTGGAAGAATTTATACGCAATTCAGAGGGCTCGGGCGGCTCAATCATTCGCCGCTTCACCCCGGCAATTCCGCAACAACCACAAGAAAACAACAATGGTAGCGGAGGCAACACGTAAAAACACAGGGCAAAACAAAAGCGCAAAGCCGATTATAGCGGCTTCGCGCTTTTGTTTTGCTATTCAAGAAAAAAACTCTTGACAAGGATTGGTTGGTTGTGATAAACTATTATTAGTTGGCCGAAACCAACAATACAAGGAGGTGAATCACTACCGATGGAAAATTTATTGAAGCTGTTCGATGCCGAGTACAAATTCATGAGCATTGTTTGGGCGCGTGAGCCTGTTAATTCTACCGAGTTGACAAGGGTATGCGAAAAAGAGTTGGGCTGGAAAAAGCCTACGACCTATTCGATGATTAGAAAACTTTGTGAGCGCGGCATTATGCAAAACGAAAAGGCCACCGTAACTACGCTTATTGCGCGGGAAGCGGTGCAGAAGTACGAAGCTGATGTTTTTATTGACAGGGTGTTTGATGGGTCTGTTCCCTCATTCATTACAGCATTTTTGCAGGATAAAACCCTGTCGGAAGAAGAATCGCAGGTTATAAAGTCAATGGTCGACAAGGTATCCAAAGGGGGCAGGAAAAAATGACGGCTGTATTCATTACCGTTTTGAACATGAGCATTACAGCAAGTGTTGTGGCATTGGCTGTCATGCTTGCTCGTATTCCATTGCGAAAAGCTCCCCGCATATTTTCATACGCGCTTTGGGGTGTAGTGTTGTTTCGTTTGATGTTTCCCTTTAGCATTGAAAGTATCTTTAGTTTAATGCCCACATCAGCAAATGCTGTTCTGCGCAACATTGTCGTTGCTGAAGCTCCGGCGATAAATACCGGGATGCCATTCATTGATATTCCCATAAACACGGCAATCAATAACTTTCTGCCGCCTGTTGCTGTTGAAAATAGCGTAAATCCCATTTACGTGATTTTACATATAGCGGGATATATTTGGTTGATTGGGTTTATCGCATTGCTGATATATGCGGCGGTAGGATATGTGCGCTTAAAACGCCGTGTGTACTTCGCAACCCTTGTGCGGGATAATATTTTTGAAACGGATAAAATCAAATCGCCCTTTGTGCTTGGATTTATCCGTCCGAAAATTTATTTTCCTGTTGGCATTGACCCGAAGCAATATGATTACATCGTAAAACACGAACAAACCCATATCAAAAGGCGCGATTATTTGATAAAGCCGTTTGGGTATGTTTTCGTAGCTATGCACTGGTTTAATCCCATCATATGGCTTTCGTATTTCTTCATGTCAAAAGATATGGAAATGTCTTGTGATGAAGCCGTGCTGAGAAAAACAAGTGAAGATATACGCGGCGAATATGGGGCAACCTTGCTGAATCTGGCCACAAATAAAGTGAGCCTATTAAATCCGATTGCTTTTTCATTCGGAGAAAACAACATCAAAGAGAGGGTGGTAAATGTGTTAAGTTTCAAGAAGCCTGCAAAATGGGTGATGATTGTTTCGTTATTGGTCGTGTCTATTTTCTTTGTAGGGTTTACATCAGACAGGATAGTGGCCATGCCAACGGTTACGCCGCCGCCGCAATTTATACCGCCGGTGCTGGGCGTATATGAAGTGTTCTCCCGCAATACCCCTGATAGGCGACCCGCTAACGCCATTACTCCCGAAGAAGCGGCAGACATCGCGGCGCGGTATATTTGGGATAATTTTGGTGTGAGTATTGACGGCTCTGTGGTGCGTATGATGTTTCAATATGTGCAAGTGCCTTTCATGCGGCCATTTGCGGCAGAAATCACCTCTGTACCCGGATGGGGTTTTCTGATTGGTGAGCGGGGTGTCCTTACGGGCGTGAATATGGAATACACGTTTTGGGGTGCGATACACGCCGTCACAGGAGAAGTTATTGGCATATTTCCATCAAGTGTCGAGGGCGAAACACGAACCCCTGTGCCTTTTTCCGGAAGCAGTACCCAACCTAATCCTTATTTTGAAGGCAGACAAGTTCAGCTTGTTGAGTTGCAAATAATGACTAACCATGATGATGTGCTGGCGTTTTCTTACAACCCGCAAACTCGCGTAATGTGGATAACAAACACGAGAGAGCGAGTAAATGTGCCGCCTAATCATGTCAATATCCGCTGTGCGGAAACGGACGAAATTTTCCATGTTCAAATCGTGGGAACGAATAACAATATACCAGTAGTAGCTTTTGTAGTCAAAACCACCGAAAGCGGAAGCCCAAGATTGCTTGCGCTTGATAATAACGGCAGGCCACTTGACGATGGGAATATCGTGATTGGACTTTCCCCTTTGGACACTCCGCCTCCTGCGCCCCCCAGCCGCCCCGGTTATAATGTTGTACAACATGGGGGTGTCTTAACGGCTAATGAGATTGCAGCCCTAACCGTGCCAACCCCTGTTGATGGGCTTACTGACCCGGTGTGGCGTTTTCAAGTGGTAAATTTACAAGAAATAAATGACTTTGATTTGACGGTAATGTATCTGCGCTGGGCAACACTCTTTGAGGCCGAGTTTAACCGCCCGGATATTACGCAAATGATTCGGGAAGAAATGCTGTACCGGGGCTTGATTGTAAGCAATATGAACACATAAACAAACGGCGGCTTTGCAAAAACAGAGCCGCCGTTTTCATTGTTTGATTCCGCTAAAATTTTAATTGGCGATTTATAAATTCTTTGAAACTTTTCACCGCTAACCAACCGTTTATATAGCAGAGGTGGTGATTTGATGTCGAACCCAAACACCGCATCGCGGTTCGACGAGATATACAATTGCACTAACAAGGCCGTGCTGGCGTTTATCACGGCAAAGTGCGGGCGCATTACCGATGTGGGCGATATTTTTCAAGAGACCTACATGGAGTTGTATAGGGTGTTGGATAAGCGCGGAGCGGATTATGTTACGAATGAAAAGGCTCTTGTTATGCGGCTGGCGAGGCAAAAAATCTCTAGGCACTATTCGTTAATGGAGCGGCTGAAGATGTTTGTTTCGATAAGCCCTGCAAATGATGGTGATGATGGCGTTGATTTGCTTGATTTTGCAGCGGAGGATTTTTTGACAGAGGATGCGGCTGTTAATAACGTGCTGTATGAGGATGTGCGGCGAATTATTAAGTCAAAGCCTGATGATGTGCAAAAGGTGTTTTACCTAATGTACGAGGTTGGGCTGACAATCCCTGAGATTGCAAAGGCTCTCTCAATCAAAGAATCCAATGTAAAAAACAAGCTGTATCGAACCCTGAAAGAACTCCGAAATTTAATGAGTTGAAAGGTGGTAATCATAATGAAAGTGCGGGATTTAATTAACCAAGTTGTGAGAGAAGATATGCCGGATTTGGAGCGGGTGCGGGCTAACTGCCACAGGCAGGCCATATCCCAAAAACCAATCGTTAGGAAACTGCGGTGGTCAATGGCGACGATTGTTGTGGCGGTTTTAGTGTTTGCATCGGCTGTTTACGCCGCAACTGCCCTCTTTGTGCGGTTTGATACAGGGGGCAGCATGGCATATACACTGGTGCCCTACGATTCGCCAGAACTTAGGGAGCAATGGGAAAATGCGTTTTTTATGCGAACAATATATTTTAACGAGCGCGCCGCAATACTGCCGAGCTTTGCATTTTCGCTATCCTTAAGCCAAGCCGAGGGCATTGATGCCGAAACGGCACAGAAAATGAACGAAATGCTGGCGGGGGAAATCTTCACCGCTGACGGCGCGCCCTTTACGCTGATAGTAGCTGCGCCCGATGACAATATATACCGCGCCGACGACAAAGGCAACACCCTATACAACAGCGCGGGTTATGAAATCGGAATGATAACTTTTCCTACCACATGGGATAACGAGTTTGTGTTTTACTTCAAGACCGTCCGCACCCGAACAGAGGTTGAGCAGGATTGGGGCTTTAATGACACATACGAGGATGCAATGGCACTGCTTGGCCGCCCCTTTAGGCTTCCTGCTGCCCATATGGATGGCTTTGAACCGCCGAGGTTTCTGCTTGAGAGTTCGCTGTATGATGAGCCGGGAGCAATCAGGAGGGTCAGCATACACTATATGGCCGGAGATGCTATTTTCGAGGACTTAATCCTATCCGCGGAAAATATCAGGGATGAATCCGTAAAGCCATTCCACCTCTATATGGCGGGCGAGATTGCTCGGTTTGAAGTTGCTGGTGTGACAGTCCACCATGTCGCTGCGTCCAATGTCTTTTGGTGGATACATGATGATTTTGTTTACAGTCTTATTCCGCCTTTCTCATTCACCGACAGGCAGATTCGGGAGGTTATAGGGAGTATGATTGAATAGTAAAAATCGGCCTCTCTAAACCAGAGAGGTCGATTTTTTATTTGCCTAATGCACGAAAGATTTTCTGCCGATAAAATAATTGAGGGTTCTTTCAATGTTGGCAAAATTTTATTCATTGCCATTGAGAAAGCAATGGATGGTCACCCTCATTAAATAGCATGGATGCGCTCAAATATAAAAAGGAGAATGAATCCATGAGCATTAGCAATATTTCAACAGACCCATATGCGGCACAAGCCGGCCACATGGCTTTATCTAACGCCGCCCAAGCAAAGGCGGCTAAATTCAAAGAGCTAACAGGCAAAGAGATTGTAATTGAAAAAAACAGCGACGGAGAGTTTATCCACATGCTCCACCCCGAGTCTACCCAGAAGCTCGGCTTTATGGCTGAGTTTTTCCGTGTGGGTTTTAACTCCCCTGATGGCTTTGAGGCTACCATTGAGAATCTCGCCAGAAGATACGCTGAGTTGCGAGATGAGCTAATAGCGCGGCATGGGGATAATCAAGACAAGCTGTATGAGCAGCTTGGCCAGTTAAACCACGCCTTTGAAAATGCCTTGCACAGCACAATTTTGCTGCCCCTCCAAGACCGCTCGGTGATGGTATTGTCGGCAGCAATATGCCCCAGGGTAATTCAAGACGATATTGAGCGTGAGTGGTATGAGCATGAGCAAACAACAGCCCTTATGCAAACCCTGAAGCAAAACATGGCGCGGCATTTGGACGCATTTTTTGAGGCTTTCATAAAAAACATTCAGACTGCTGATTTTGATGTTGCATTTGCCAATGCAATAACTAAATTAACGGAGCTTGATGCGCCTACTATATATACCCAAATGCTCACACAAGGCATGAATAACGGAACGGGCAACGGAAACCCCGACATAGTAGGCAGTCCCATTCAAAGGCTTAACGCTATGTTGTTCAATATCTCAATAACCTTTGGAGAAATATTCGCTCAAAGCGGCACTAATAGCATTGCTTTGCAAAATGAGTTTAAGGATATGGTTTTTTCGTTGTTTGATGATGCGGTTATGGAACTGCATGGCAACACAGAAGATGCCCACAAGCTGGAGCAGCTCCGCGCCGAAGGCAGGAATCTGGCCGAAACATTCCTAAACAGATTTTTTGACAGCATCAGAAGCATCACACCACAAAACCTACTCGACACAGGTATGACCTTATCAGAGCTTGCATTCCACGAGAGCTGGAATTACATGTACTTTGAAGTTGGCACAGAAGTCTTAGGCGGCACACCCGTCCTAGCAGACGCAACAACTCCACAGCACATTGGCCTTGACGGCAAGCCAATCACCTTTCAAACCGAAGCAGAATTTCGCAGGCTAATGATTGAGACACTATTACAAGCCGCCCGCGATAATGCCGAAATCCACAGCCAATGGGCAGAAATGAAGGCAGAAGAAGCCGAAAGATGGCGCAAAGCCATGCGGATTGCAGCCCGCATCGCCGCCGGCCACAATGTGCCAATGCGGGACAGGCAATTCCTAATGAAAGTATCACCGGGCATGTACATGATTGCCAACGCATCGCGGGTTGAGCGTGACAACCCGCGGGATTATGATAGTGTGTTGAGTGACGATGATGAAAGCAATGGCGATGGCGATGGCGGTTCTGTAGCAGCCGCTGTGGGTGTAGAAAAGTGAGTTAGTGAATGCGTAAATAAATGAAATACACAACAACCCAAACCCTCGGTTTTCGCGGGGCTTGGGTTGTTTGTAGTTTCTTAGGGTATCTCTATACGCAACTCATTAATAATAATAGCCGTAACTGCGCTTGTGTCTAATGGCGAATCGGCTTGCCAGCTCACATTGAAACGCCCAGACCCGAAACTTCCTCCCGCACCCCTTAATTCAACAAGGCCGCCCGCTGTTTCAATATAAATCACATCCGGGGTTGGCTCTCTGTAAGCAGTAAAGCTCCCCATGGCTTGCAATCCAATAGGCGTGAGGGTTATAAACTCATAGAGATTGCCCTGCGTCCAAACATCATTAGTTATTGCGATGACTTGATTTGCTGTATCTGCCGTGTATGCAACAACCCGCCAATTTCCCTCCACTCCACGAGTTACGCTTCCTGTAAAAACAAGATTGTAATTGGCTAAACTGTCAATATCTACATCGAATACAAACTCATCAATGTGATAAGGTGTGCGCCAACCGTGAGTTTCTACATACTGACTTAGATTGACAGGGGCAAAAGATTGGTCTGCCCAAAGATGCGTTGCAAAGGTTGCGTATATCGGCTCGCCTGTGGGGCTTATTAGGCCTAGAAATCCGCCGCCTGCACCAAACTCCTCCATTGTCCGCATTAACTGAACACGCAACTGTCCGTCTATAACGCCAATATTTGAAATCCAATGCGTTTCGGCGTTGGTGGGCATATCTGCAAAACGACCGGGCAAAAGGACTTCATTCGGCTCTACAATTCCATCCAGCCCCCATGCAGATGATATGCCTGCAATATGCTCGCGAGGGATGATTGGCATAGTTTCTACTACCCCTAATTCCGCTAACGAAATGTTGATAGGTATATACTCAAAATCAACAACTTCAAAAGCAATCAGCGATGTACCCAAGCTCAGCGGGTCAGATATAGCTGTGTCCGCTGAAATTTGGATTTCTAAATATGCGGTGTTGGTTGCTTCGTCAAAATAAAGCAGGTTTCTTCGGGTGGAAAATCCACGTACATCTGCATCGGATTCCTCCATGTTAATGCCAAAACCATCCCTAAAATCCAAGCTTGCTGTCAAACGATTTGCTCCGGTTATATCCTGCAAGGATAAGTATACAACAGCCATATTTTCAAACTGCGCCACACCTATTACTGTCATGCGTATACCTTGTTCTTCGGAATAAGCCATAACAGGCTCGACCACCTCGGCAAAGGTCGGGTTAAATCGTTGCATAAACCAATCAAACCCGCCAAGGGCTGCGAACACAGTAGTCGATACTGCAAATAATATAAAAATTGATAGAGCTACGGGAATTAGTCTTTTTGCCCGAACCGCCCTCCTTGCCGAAAGAGTAGCAGCCTGCCTATGGCAATTAACTCTCACTTTCTCCATATCCGGCATTTCATCACGGACAATATGGTCAATTATCTCATGTCCTTTCATAATGCTTACCACCTTTCATGATAGTAATTTTCTCAACTCTTTCAGCGTTCGATATAACTTGTTTTTCACGTTGGATTCGCTCATGGAAAGTGTTTGTGCGATTTTAGGAATAGTCAAGCCCACATCATACATAAGGTAAAACACCTTCCGCACATCTTCAGGCTTTGACTTGATGAACTGCCGCGCGTTTTCAAGCAGAATGTTATTAACAGTAAATTCCTCTGTAGAAAAATCATCTGCCTCAAACTCTGCCAAATCGACTTCTTCATCATCCTCATTCACAAAATTCATTGAAACAAACATCTTTAGCCGCTTCAAAAGCGAATAATGCTTTGCTAACTTCCGCTTGGCTATCCGCATAACAAGGGCTTTTTCATGAGTCACATAATCCGCTCCGCGATTTACAAGTATTTTATACAACTCCACATATGTTTCTTGAAAAATATCGCTAATATCGGCTGTGCGCCCACACCTAGCAGCAATGAACGCCAGCACATCTTTACGTGTGGAATCGTATATTTCGTCGAACCGGACCGCGGCGTTTGGGCTCGACATCAAATCACCACCTCCACTATCGTAATGGCAAGCTACAAGCAAAAAGTTTCAGCAAAGCAAAAAATATTTTTCAGCCTTTGCGACTGACTCTATACAACCATGTTACCACAATCAACGCCACTAATCCATTGGATTTTAGCTGCTCTTAACAAATGCATCCAACACCTCAACCTCACCCCTCGCAGTAAACCCCCGCAACACAGACGAGAATATCTTGTTAGCCCGCCTCCGATGCCGAAAGTAGCTATCCTTTGTGATATAGGGGATGTGCATTTGAACCCGCTCTACAATCTCATCCACGCTGTTCAGCTTATTGGGTGAGAAGTAGGTGTAGTAGAGAATCCAGTAGAATGTTTCACCCTCGCTGTTATTCTCGCGGATTAGATGGGTTGCAGTATCAATCAACCTCAACATCTCCGCCGTTCGCTTCATGCTGTTGGCGTGATGCTCCAGCTTTGTTCCTGCAAAGTCAACCCCTGCGGAATACACATCATCCAGATACTCTGTTATGCTCATACCGTATTCGCTCTCAAAGTCCAACCTGTGCCATCACCAGCGAAGATGGCGGGGCGAGCTGGCCATCCACATCAGTTGATTGGGGGAGCATTGCCACATCTACTATCGAAGACACTCAAACATATACAACTACTTATAATGGCTCGGATACATACACATCATCAGCCGTTACTTTGGATAACGAAAATACGGTAGCCGAGGATGTGGGTGTAATAGGCGGGGCAAATCATAATCATGGGATTTTGCATGGATTGAATCTAATGATAAATGATGGCAATTGGAGGGTTGACACAAATGGCAATATCACTGGCGGACAGACCGAAGCTTTTGCCGCGAGCGGCGCTCATATGCATCTGCCGCATCAGCACATTGTTAATGTAGGTAATCACCAGCATAGCGTGACTATACCTTCACATTTTCATAATGTGACCATACCCGAACACTTCCACACGGTAAACGTCCCAAGCCATACACACCGAGTAAATATTCCGCCGCATAGCCATAGCATAGATTTGCCCGACCACACTCACGATATCGAATTTGGCATACACCAAGGCGAAACCGCCCGAGAAATAAGCATTCGGGTGGACGGAAATCTCGTCCCTATAGATATGGCCGCTCTGGATAATATCGACATACGCCAATTTCTGCGTACAGATGGCGGCGGGCGAATTTTGCGCGGGGCATTTCACAGAATCGAAATAGTACCGGATAGAATGACCCGCATATCCGCAATGATTTTTTTAAGCATTTTCACCAATTCGCGGCGCGGGGGTATTTCTTGATTTTGCATAAATATTGAAAGGGGTTTTTTGATGGATGATATTTTAGAGATGTATCCAGCGACAGTAAATAGTCTGGAAACCGTTTTGTCGGCCGATATAGGGGCGTCCGATACCATAATCAATGTTGAAAATGCGGCCGCGCTTGGGATAATTCCGCCCAATCTGCTGGTAATTGGGGATGATTTGCCCAATGCCGAAACGGTGCGGGTTATCGCTATTGATAATAATGCCCTGACGGTCGAACGAGCTTTTGAGGGGGCAGCGATACCTTGGAGCGCGGGGAGCTTTATTGCCCGCAATCATACCGCCTATGACCATAATGCCAATATTCACAATATATCAGCCTTGCAGGCTCAAATCCAACAACTGGGCTTTAGCATTCGCATAACATTTGACCCTGCTTTGTCCGGCAGGGATTTTACTGTTTCATCTCAAAATTTTTCGATATCGGGTCAAGTGCCAGAATCTTTGTCGGCCTATATTGTTGTGCCAAGCGGCGAAACTGCATATATGGTGGCGGTGGGCAATTATCGCCGCTCTGTAAATGTTTTGCAGTTTTTCGGGATATATTCGGTGCATATTGATACGGTCGAAATGGATTTGCATAATCTCACATGGGGCGAAATTGAGGAAATCGTTAGCTCCGGAAATGCCGCCGGATATTTTAATATTGGGGATGAAATTGATATTCAATTGACTAGTGGCGAAATTTTGACTATGCATATATGGGGATTTAGCCATGATGATTTAGCGGATGGCAGCGGGAAAGCCGGGGTAACAATTGGCATGAAGGATTTAATGATTTTAACACAAAGAATGCATCCATCAGAAACAGGCATAGTGTCGTTTCCGGCATCAGAGATATGGGCGTGGCTTAGGGATACATTGCCGGAATTATTGCCAAAGGATTTGCGCAATATTATCAAGCCAGTAATAAAAAAACACGGCGGGGGTTCGCCCGGCTCGATTATGGAATTGACTATGAATGCCTTTATCCCCGCGCAGGAAGAAATTACTAGCGATATTACAGGGATTACGCCGGGACAAGGGGAGTTATATTCGATTTTTTCAGACAACGCAAGCCGCATAAAAAGGCTATCAAATGGCACTGGCGCGGCTAATAGCTGGTGGACACGCTCACGCGCCGCCGGGGGAGCTCTTACGCAATTTCGTACAATTCAAGCAAATGGCGAATCTTCGGGAATGCCGCAAAATCTACAATCCGGAATATGCTTCGCATTTTGCATTTAGGGGGGAGCATGATGATAAATCTACAAAATATGTTTCCGGCGGTGGCAAATAGCCCCAGAACCTATTTAAGCACCGGCATAACCGCCACCGATACCATAATCCATGTCGAAGATGCGGCAGCACTCCAAATTACCGCCCCAAATCTACTGGTAATCGGTGGCAATCAACCCAATGCCGAAACGGTGCAAGTTATCAGCATTGCAGACAATGCCTTGACTATAGAGCGAGCTTTTGAGGGCGAATCCCAAGCATGGGATGCCAATAGCCCAATCGCCCGCAACCACACCGCCTACGACCACAACACTAATATCCAAAACATTGATACCCTTTTGGGCGCGATTGTCGATACCGAAGTTCGCCTACAAAATAATCTTAACACATTTGCCGCTAGGCGAGATAATCCAAACCAAGTAACAGCCAAACAAACAGGCGCAGTCCCCGAATCATCCCGCAATCAGCCAAATGGGTTTGTTGGTAAAGATGAAAACGGCGATACTCAGGTTGAACACCTTAATGCTCAAAGCGTTAATGTTAGCGGGCAAGTCACCCTAATTGGCACACCGACCGCGCCTGACCATGCGGCCAGATTGCAAGAGATTGAAGCCGCCAAAGCCGCAATGGCTAGTGGGATGGTTGGTTCGTGGAATCCTGTTACAAACATTCCTGCTATGCCTATCACCCCAACATCTGACCATGATGGAAGATATTGGCTTGTGTCTGTGGATGGCTCGCGATTTGGAATTGATTTTTTAGAGGGTAATTTTCTTGCAGTCAGTGATGGGGTATGGGATACCATTCAAAATGCCGGGCGAGTGGCTAGTGTCAATAATCAAACAGGAGCTGTAGTTGTTACTCCTGCTTCTATCGGCGCAGCCCCCGCAAATGTAACCCTAGCAGATAACACTGGCGCAAACACATTGCCTCCAACAACCAGCACAACCATTGAAATTGCCTTGCAAACAGTACGAAACGGATTGCGCTGGCTTTTCGAGCAGTTTAATACTTTGGGACACGCCCTCCGCGCCGTGACAGCGGACACCCTCACCACAGCGCGAAATATAAACGGTGTATCATTTGATGGCTCGGAGGATATCACAATTCCTGTAGGAGCTTTGCCCGATTCTAATGCCGCATTGGGATTTGGACGCGGGATAAATACCCAGACGGCCACAACCGCCGCTCGGACTGTAGCTATTTCGGGGTTTGTTTTGCGCGACCAAGCTATTGTGCGGGTAAGATTTAATAATGGCCTTAATACTGCTAATGCACAGTTGAATGTTGCAGGTTCAGGGAATATACCCATTCATACCAATGGTGCTGTTCAAACCGCCGCTATCAATCTCAGAAATTGCCCCGCTGGGTATACCGCAGATTTTCAGTATAGCCAAGAGCGGAATGCTTGGGATTTTATTAACCCTTTTGGTGGCGGAAGGACTTTGCCGCCCGACCTCGGCGGGACAGGTCGCTCAGGGCAAATCGCAGGAAATATGAATTATGCAACAAGCGCGACTGCAACGGGAGTAATCGCTCCACCCACTGCAAATGTGCCGCAAATTTTAGCACACACCGGGGCTATTAGTGCTTTGCCATTTTGGATGAATATTTCCGATTTGCCAAGCGGCGGGGGCGGAGGCGACATAGAAATAACAACCGCCTATGGCACAATAAACCCCAATGTGATTCAGCATATAAACGGAGATGATTTTTCTGCATGGAGTACCAAATGTAAATTGACAAGGGTTGGAAATAGCTTTGTGATAGTAGAAATTTATTTAGGATTTGATTTTGTTACCGAAATACATAGTTGGGATGCGCTGTTTTTTCTGCCGGCAGGCTTTGGTGGGTCGGGGGAGATTTTTATAGGAGCCTCCGACGGTGGTGGTTTTGAATTTGATATGATTGCTATTGGTGGTGAGAGCATAAACGTTGTCGGCATGGCTGTCCCCGTGCCAACTGGGACTGTGTTTGTGGCTAATGGAGTATACACATTGAATTAGGGGGCGAATTATGGAAAATGCAATTGTTATCAATAAAAAAGGGGATTTTGTGGCTTTTGTTGCAGTAAGCCCCGAAACCAAATTGCCGCAATTTTACGAAATGCAGGATGGTGATACATTAATTTTTGACGATATCATAACCGCCATGCAAATGCTAAAACCCCGCTGGGATGACTTGGCTTGGCAAGAAACCGCAACCAAAAAGGCTTTGGCGGCGCGAAAGGCGGCAAAACAGCCAGATAGAAAAACCCTAGAGCGGCAAATCCGCGCTAAACGCAATGCAATCCTTGCCGAAACCGACCCGACCCAATTTCGCTCACGTGATACGGCTGGGAGATTTACGCTGGAGTATGTTGAGGCCATGGCGACTTATCGACAGGCATTGCGGGATTTGCCGCAGCAAAAGGGCTTTCCGGAGGATGTTGTTTGGCCGGAGAGGCCGCTATATCAGCTTTTAACAACAAAGGAGGAGGATTAAAATGAACAACACTCAAATAATTAAAATGCTAACCGCCACATCAGAGAGCGTAAAATCCGCTCATAAGCGGATTGATAAAGCAGACAGGCTCGCTAGGTGTATTAGCAAATTGGCGGTGAATGTGGGCACACTTTCCGCGGAGGTAAAGGGATTGGCCGCGGAAACGGCGGGGGTTAGAGAGGGGCTGAAAACCCAGGGCGAGCGTATTGGCAAATTGGAAAATGCCCCGGACGAAAAATGGAAATCTTTGATGGGGTATGTTCTTTGTGCTTTGATATCTTCGGGTGTTGGTGCGATAGTTATAAATCTGATTTGATGGGAGGCTATAAATCATGTCAAGAAAAATATTCATAGACCCAGGCCACGGCGGCCACGATCCGGGGGCTGTCGCCAATAGTTTGCGAGAATCTGAAATAGCTTTGGACGTGGCTCGCGAGCTGGATTTGATTTTGAAATCAGAGGGGCTGGATGTGCAATTGTCCCGCAATTGTAATTTGGGGGCGGATGAGCGGCTGGGTATTGACGACCGCTGGCGGGCGGCTAATGCATGGGGCGCGGATTATTTCATTAGCATCCATGCCAATGCCGGGGGCGGTACTGGAGCGAAAACCTTTTTTGCGGCGAATAAACCAGATGATTTGGCCTTTGCCCGGACTGTCAATGATACATATGCCGCCGCCATGGAATTACGCAATCGCAGGGTCGCGCCAGATACCCAGACGCATGTGGGGTCTTTGGGTGTACTAAGATTTAGCCGCATGCCGGCAATTTTGGTAGAGCTAGGTTTTGTGGATGCACCCATGGGTACGCCGGATGTGGATATTTTGCGGAATCGGCGGCGGGATATGGCGCAGGCTTTGGCGGATGGGATATTTAGGTATTTTGGGATTGAGCAGAAATTTTCGCCGGAATCAAACAGCCCGGATTACCAAACCGTTAGATTCAATATCGCCGGCATACCCATAGATATCGGCGGCTATATCGAAAATGGCACTACATATGTCCGCGCCCGGCAATTGCTAGAGGCTTTGGGTTATAATGTCGGATGGGATGCCGATAATGGTACGGTTTTGGTTAATCGCAAAGCCGCTATCGCCGCCACTGATGAGGAATTGCATTATTTGCAGCAAATTGTCCATGATGAGGCGCGGGGAGAGGGGTTAGTAGGCAAATATTGGTGGCTAATGTTGTCTTAAACCGCGTAAACAGCCCTCAATTTCCAAATGAGATTATTGAGGTTATAAAAGAAAATCGCCTAAATTCAGAGGGCAAACAGCAATTTCAATTTACCCCGGCCAGCCGCCCGACCTTTGGGAGTGCTATAATCAGCGAAAATACCATAAAAGCCGTAGACCTTGCACTTTCCGGGCGTGATTATTCACAGGGGGCATTATTTTTCGACAGCGCGCATATGGAAAATCCGCCACGGCAAAGCTGGGCGGCGCAAAATCGCGATATGGTTTTTGAGTATGGGCGGCATCGGTTTTATGTGTAGGTTAGGGGGGCGGGAAGTATGAAAAACGCACAGCAGCCATTTTCTGGGATATATCGAAAAGCCGATGGTAGTTTGGTAGATATGTTTAGCGGCGAAATAGTGAGTGCCAGCCAGATAAAGCATAATTTGCCGCCGTTTAATGGTGTATTTTTGGACAAAGACGGCAATAGGCGTTGCATTAGCGAATTAGGTGGCGGCGCGGGCGATGGTATTGATACAAGCAAATTTGCTTTGCGCTCTGATGGGCAAGTATTGAGGATGCGCATAAGTGGGCTAAACCAAGTTATTTCTGCTACCCCATGGGCATTTTTGCAGGGGCGCACCCTTGAAAGCATTGTCATCCCGGCGCAAACAAACGCGGATTTAGGGCAATGGGGAATCGACCCCGCAACAGGTGCTTTGACCTTTCCTAGTATTGATGCATATGTAAAATATGATATTGATATCAGGATAAGCGGCACAAGCAGTATTGCGGGCAACAATTCAGCCGCTATAATTTGCGAAATGCTAAGATTAAACGCCCAAACAGTAGCCATAAGAGGCAGGACAACCGTAACAGGGGCTATTTCCGTGCTGGACATGGAGAGCATCTTTATACCAACCTTTAGCATGGATGCACAAGACCCATACATAGTAGGCGGCGTTGTGCCGCGGCTATTTAGTGGTGTTTCTGGTAATATTACACAGATTGACATTGTTATTCAGAAACAGCGGCATTAAAAAAGCCGCCCTTGCTCTTTGGAGCGGGGCGGATTTTTTGTTTTGTGCTAGTGGCTTATATCTACCACTAATCCGAATGCATTGCCTAGCATGATAATATTCGGATATGATGATTGCGGGAGCAGGATTTGAACCTGCGACCTTCGGGTTATGAGCCCGACGAGCTACCGAACTGCTCCATCCCGCGACGTTGGGTGGGTGGTGGTGCGTGGTGCGTTGGTGATGGGAGGAGAGGGATTTGAACCCCCGAAACTCTCGTAACAGATTTACAGTCTGCCCCCTTTGGCCACTTGGGTACCCTCCCGGGGTTGCCCGATTTCCCTTGGGGGGAAGCTGGGCGGAAGCCGATATTCGGACTCGAACCGAAAACCTGCTGATTACAAGTCAGCTGCTCTGCCAATTGAGCCATATCGGCGTGAAATCGTACTTTAATACTATATCACATTGTAAACAGAAATGCAAGTCTTTTTTTAAATGATTGCGGACAAAGAGGAAGCTTTATGATGTTAGATTGTGTTGATGTCTAAAATATTCCATTTTTGTCTGTTTATTACATTTCCGATGATTGCCGAATTTGGATTTAGGGCTTGTAGTTTGTTTAGCAGCTTTGGGGCGTCGTCGGGGTGGGTGGCGATTAGTAGGCCGCCGGAGGTTTGGGGGTCGCAGAAAACGTCGAGGAGGGCGGCGGGGGTGTTTGGTAGGTGGATTTTGTCGGCGAGTTGTTGGCGGTTTTTGGTGCCGGCCGCGGTTGTGAGGAATTGGGCGGCTAGGTCGAGGGCGGCGGGGATGATGGGGATGGCGGCGGGGTTTATGGCGATGGAATGGCTATTTGCCGCCATTTCGTTTAGGTGGCCGAGAAAGCCAAAACCGGTGACATCAGTTTGGGCGGAAATGCGATAATTCCGCGCCAGCTCAAAGGCGGCGCGATTTAGGGTTTGCATGCTGTGTATCGCCGCGTCGAAAGCCGCTAAATCCGCGGCTTTTGCATTATAGGCGGCCGTAATTATGCCTACCCCTAGGGGTTTTGTCAAAATTATGCAATCGCCGATGCGGCATGTGTTGTTACGTATAACCTTGTCGGGATGTACCGTCCCGGTCACACTCAGCCCATATTTGATTTCCTTATCCGAAATCGAATGGCCGCCGCACAAAATCCCGCCGGCCTCGCGCACTTTAGCCGCGCCGCCCTGCATAATGGCGGAAAGCAAGCCCGGGTCGGCCTTTTCCGGAAAAGCACAAATATTCAAAGCAATGCAAACATCGCCCCCCATTGCGTAAACATCAGAAAGGGCGTTGGCCGCGGCGATTTGGCCGAAAATATAAGGGTCGGCCACCATGGGCGCGAAAAAATCCAATGTCTGGATAATGGCAATATCATCAGAAAGGCGAAAAACCGCCCCATCATCGCTATTATCATAGCCAACCAAAAGATTGGAATCGCCAAAAGGCGGAATATCGGCAATCAAAGAGGCCAGCAGACCTGCCGGCAATTTCGACCCTCAGCCGCCGCACAAATTATTAATTTTGCTGATATCCATAATTTTCCTCATAACACAATATATGTCAAAATCACTAATTTTTGGCGGGAATATGTGGGAATCGAACCCACCTAGGCGGTTTTAGCCGCCCGCACAGGTTTTGAAGACCAGGAGGCACACCAGCACCCATCTATTCCCAAATCAATACCCCATTATACCACGCCCCGCCGCGAATTGCAACCCCGAATTATGAATTTTCTCGCAGGTCGATAAAATCCCGCCAGCGCGAAATCATCTCGCCCAGATAATCGCAAATAGCTTCCTTCTCATTTTAACCCTCCTTCATTTTGCAACTATAAAACCCGGCAACCCGTAGGGGCGACCATTGGTCGCCCGATGTCCATAGGCAATACCTACAGATATTCCCAATTTTTAACAGGCGGCCAATGGCCGCCCCTACGCGGTCATTATGCCCTCTTGCTGGGCGGCGATTGCGAATAGTTCGGATTGTGAGCTGGTGTCTTCGTCAATCAAAAGCCAGATTGTTCCGACAAAATCGTTGGTGTGGGGGCTGCCCGGTATGGTGACTCCGGTTTGGAATCCGTATGCCAGGCGGTTTGCATCATCCGGGTTTAGATATGGCAAACTACCCGCATCAAGTAATTGCGCCAAAGAATATACATCCGCCCGCCCGGCAGCATTTCATATAGCGCATGATAATCCGCATTTTCATCGCGGGAAATGGCATCAGCCACATAGACTATCCGTGCCAAAAAATCAATCCCATGGCGGCGGTATGTTACAACTAATATATTTGATAAAACATGCTGACAATGGGGATTATATTGTTAAAGATTATGTGGGGTGGTTTTGCATGGGTGGGTTGTTTGCTTTGGGGCTGGCGCCGGTTTTGATTGGGTTGGTTTATATTTATATTCGTGATAAATATGAGAGCGAGCCTTGGCGGTTGTTGGTGATTGGGGTTTTGGTGGGGGCGGGGCTGACTGCGCCTATTATTTGGGCGTCCACATGGCTGATGCGGTTTTTGCCCGTGGTGGGGCAGGTGGGCGAGGCTTTTTTTACTGCTTTTGCCGTGTCGTCGCTTGTGGAGGAGGGGCTGAAATTCGCCGCATTGGTGATTTTGGTTTGGCGCAATCCCAATTTGAATGAGCCTATGGATGGGATTGTTTATGGGGTGTTTATTTCGCTGGGTTTTGCCGGGGTTGAAAATATTTTGTATATTTTTAATCCCCAGCTGGGCGGCATGGAAACGGCCATCGCCCGCGCGCTGGTATCTGTGCCCAGCCATGGGTTTTTCGGCATTGCCATGGGCTATTATTTCGCGCTGGCCAAATTTGAGCCGCGCCGCCGCGCCCGCCATATGGCCGCCGCGTTTGTGTCGCCATATATCATCCATGGCGTCTATAATTTTTTGCTACTGAGCGGCCAGGCGATATTCCTAATAATATTTGTGCCATTTATTTATATTTTTTGGCGAAAAGGGCTGGCGCAAATCCGCGCCCATTTGGAAATCTCGCCGTTTAAGTGATTGATTTTTGGGCTATGTCCAGCAGCATTATTTCGATTGTTAGCAGAGGGTTTGTGTTGGCGGAAAGATGGACGCGGGCTTGGTTTATGGCGGATAGGGGGGCGATGGATTGCTGGCTGGCTGGGGTTTGCATTAGGATTTTGTGTAGGTGGAGGGTGAGGATGTCTAGGGTTTGGGGGAGGCGGTCTTTGGCGGATTCGATTTCTTTGGCGGCGGCGAAAATTTCGGCGATATTCATTTTGCTGATATTTGCGGCGATTTGGGCGATATGGTCATGATGCGGCCAAAAACCCTCGTCATTGGCGAAAGATAGGGCTGCGCCTATGCTGGGGGCTATCGCGGCGAGATTTTGGGCGCGGGGTATTTCCCGGGCGGCCAGATAGGCGGCGATATCCGATTGGGGCAGGGGAGCCAGCTTGTAAATAGCGCATCGGGACAGGATTGTGGGCAAAAATGCGGCGGGATTTTTCGCCGTCAAAATAAAAACGCCATGAGCCGCGCTGTCCTCGAGGGTTTTAAGCAAAGCATTCTGGGCGGGGACGGTCATAATATCAACATTTCTGATAATATACACCCGGCGGGAATAATATGGCTTTATGGCCGCATCGCGAATCATATCTCGGATTTCCTCAACCCCAATGCTGGATTTTTGCGGGATGAGGCGGACAATATCGGGATGAGTACCCGCGGCGAGGGATATGCAGGATTGGCAAATGCCGCAAGCATCATTATTTGCGGGATTATGGCAAATAATGGTAGCGGCAAAAGCCTGCGCCAGCGTATATTTGCCGCCCCCGGCCGCTCCCGAAAAAATATAGGCATGAAAAACGCGCCCATTGGCAATAGATTTCCCCAGAGCGTCAATCATCGGCTTATTGCCGAAAAATTCAGATAGTTTCAATTTTTAATACAACTCCTATTTAATTAAATCATCATATCTAATAATAACCCTTGAATTTGGTCGATTTTATCAAGTATACTGATATGGTCTTTTTCGGCTTTTAGCAATTCCTGGGCCAATTCATCCAGTTCGCGGTCTACCTGCCGCACAATGCCGTAAACCCTATGCCGCCCCCGCCTATCCAAAAAGTTTTCCCGGGAAAATTCATAGGCATGGGTGATGATTTCGCGGATAAATTCACCAATCAGGCCGCGATATCGGCGCAAATCCGCCAAATCGGGATGCTCGGCTATGCGCTTTCCCCAGGCGGTGATATCGACCAAAAGCCCCTCTAGCCGCAGAGCCAGCCCATCGGCCTGCAGCTTTTTCAGGGTAAAAGCAAACTCGCCACAGGCCA
>Ga0209755_10002429_pt1 | contig 25650 bp, 26 predicted proteins | sample TergutCo191P1_FD_187301 | JGI IMG/M metagenome (GOLD analysis project Ga0209755, IMG submission 187301) | Cornitermes sp. P1 segment gut microbial communities from Petit-Saut dam, French Guiana - Co191P1 (SPAdes) (version 2) | ecosystem: Host-associated > Arthropoda: Insects > Digestive system...
TTAGGTGTAATTATAATGATCCGCAAGCACTTCCAGCTGCTGCGCCTTAATAATAAAAAGAGGATAAAAAAATGAAAGAAATGTTTTTTATACTTATCGGCGCAATTTTTATAAACAACTATGTTCTTGTCCAGTTTTTGGGAATGTGTCCGTACTTCGGCGTTTCAAAAAAAACAGAAACCGCTCTTGGCATGGGACTCTCCGTAATGTTTGTAATGACTCTTTCTTCCATAATGACATTTTTATTCTACGAATATATTTTAATACCGTTAAACATTACATATCTTCGCACACTAGTATTTATTCTGATAATCGCTTCGATTGTGCAGTTTGTCGAAGTGTTTATGAAAAAAATGCTTAAAACGCTTTATACAATGCTTGGCGTTTATCTTCCGTTAATTACTACAAACTGCGTAATAGTCGGCGTTGCTTTAATCAATATTAAAAATGAGTATACATTTATCGGTTCGGTTGTTAACAGTATCGGCGCGGGAGCGGGATTTACTCTTGCGATATTGCTGCTTGCGGCGATACGTGAAAAGTACGAAAACAATCCCGATGTTCCTGAAATATTTCAGGGGTTTCCGCTCGCGTTATTTTCCGCAGGGTTAATGAGCATTTCCTTTATGGGGTTTTTGGGGTTGATATGATGGCAGGAATAGAGTTACAAAGCATTTTATTTCCGATTATCAGCGTCGGCGGACTCGCGCTTGTTTTTGGAATAATTCTTGGATTGTCCGCTAAAAAATTCGCTGTTGAATCAGACCCAAAAGTGGATCGAATTATAAATGTTCTGCCGGGTGCGAACTGCGGCGGCTGCGGCTTTCCAGGCTGCAGCGTATTTGCCGAACGCGTTGCCAAAGGGCAGGCAAGCGTAAGAGGCTGTCCGCCGGGAGGACGTTCCGCCGCGGACGCAATCGCTGAACAATTGGGCGTCGATTCGGTGCCGGAATTCCGTAAGGTCGCTTTTATAAAATGCAACGGCTCAAACGACAATATTAAAAGAAATTATGTTTACGACGGTCCGAAAAGCTGCGTGTCTGCGTCTCAGCTTGCCACAGGCGGAAATAAAACCTGCACATATAGCTGCATAGGTCTTGCAAGCTGTAAAAACGCCTGCCCGTTCGGCGCGATTAAAATGGTAGACAGCATCGCCGTAGTTATCGAAGAAAAATGCAGCGCCTGCGGAAAATGCGTAAAAGTCTGCCCCAAGAAGCTGATAGAAATAATTCCAAACAACAGCGCCGTCCGCGTTTTGTGCAACTCGCATGACAAAGCAAAAGCGGTAAGAGAAAACTGCCGCGCCGGATGTTTGGGCTGTTCGCTTTGTCAAAAAGTCTGCAAAGAAGGAGCCATCACTGTCGTGGACAATATCGCGCACATTGATTACGAAAAATGCACAATGTGCATGGAGTGCGTCGATAAATGCCCGTCTAAAGCAATTAAGGTGATGAGATAACGTTATTCCTGAATGATTTCTTCGCTCTTTTTAATCATTGCCGCGTAAATGCTGCTGATCAATCCAAGTACTGCGGACATTGTAAACAGCGCTTCAATTCCGGCGGTTTTCCAGATCCATCCGCCTAAAAGGGCGATAAAAACGCTGAAGATATGATTCACCGAAATGCCTGTTGACAGGGTAGCGGTAATTTCCTCGCGGTTGGAAGAAATACGCTGAACGTATACGTTATTCGCCATGCTTGCAACGGAGATGATTTGATCCAGCACAAAATTTGCGCAGACGACAATGAAAGCAATATGAACCGGAAATAATCTGTGCGAAAAACCGTACAATAAACAGACTATAATTAAGATCAGGGTATCCGCTACCATGACTGTTTTGTATCCAACTTTGTCGATCAATCTGCCGATTAGCGGACTGCAAATTATGCAGCAGCCCGCGCAGATCGCCATCAAGATGGAAATAATCGACGGGTCAGCTCCATATTGAAGGATTAAAACATACGGCGCGAATGTTAGAAATATTTGTTTTCGAGAGCCGTAAAAAACTTCCATAATATAATACTTTTTAAATTTTTTAGCGAAGTAAAAACGCTGTCTCGGCGCTTTAAGCGTTGTTTCCTTTAACGCTGCCGCAACCATCGCCGCCGCGACCATCAATGCGGTTGCCATGCCAAAAACAATTTTGTAACCTGTTAAATCAAGCCTGCCGTAACCTTTTTTTCCAAGAAAGAAAAAGATTCCCGTAACTAGCAGAAAGCCCGCGATGTTCCCAAGCTGCCCAATCGAAGCTGTTATTCCAAGAGATGCTCCGGTTTTTTCGCGCTTTGCAAGTTCCATAGCAATGGTGCTTCGCACCGGCATAATGATATGCTCTCCCGTGCTGAATATAACCATAAAAAAGACAACAATTATTTTTGTCATGAACATTTCAATGCAGCTTGTTACAAATATTCCCGCAAGACCCGCAGCCGTAAGCGCGATGCCGATTTTAAATACGCGTGAATCCGCAAATCTGTACATTAAAGCCAGGATAAAAATTAATAATAACCCCGGCATCTCGCGGAAGAACTCGACTATTCCGCGTTCGAATGAATCAATTTTTAATATATCCGCAAGGTAATTATTCTGAACTCCGTGCTTTAGCCCTATCGCCATGCCAAAGAGAATGAGAACGCTTAAAAACCGCCCAACTTTAGCGTCATCGCGGTAAATATTATCCAGAAAAACAGGTCGTTTCATTTTTAACATAACATCCTTCTTTTTATTAACTCTGCTGTTTCACAATCATTTTTGCCGCATTCAACCCACTGCACGTCAGGAATTCCCGCGAAGAACGTTATCTGTCTTTTCGCGTAACGTCTGCTGTTTTGCGCGACCAATGCCTGTACGCCGTCAATGTCCTGCGAAAGCCGCCATTTACCGGCTTGTTCAAGGTCTTCAATAAAAAACTCTTTGTAGCCGATGGCGCGTAAGCCGGGATCGTTTGGCGTATATCCCTTTTCATAAAGCGAATTTACCTCGGCGGGCAAACCCTGTTTAAACATCTGCGCGCACCGCGAATTAATCCGGCTGTATAATTCCTCTCTGGGACGCGAAAGCCCGATTATGATAAAACGAAAATGACTATGCGTATCGTCTGTTTGTTTTTCTTTTGAATTCATTTCAAACGATGACAGCGGCTTACCGCAGGAACGGTAAACTTCAAGAGCGCGTAACATTCGGTATTCATCGTTGATGTGTATGCGTCCCGCGCTTACAGGATCGCAAACAGCGAGTTCTTCCATTAAAGCGGCGGTTCCTTTTTCGTTTAACTCCAGTTTTAACTGCTCCCGTACTTCCTTGCTGGAAGGAGGCGCTTCGCTCAAACCCATTATAAAATTTTTTAGATAAAACCCTGTCCCGCCCGACACAATAGGCAGTTTGCCGCAGGAAGAAATTTCCAGACAGGCTTCACCGGCAAGACGGACAAAATCGCCTGCGTTAAACTGTTCGGACGGCTCGCGGATATCGATTAAGTGATGGGGGAGGCGGCTGGCTTCGTCAGCCGAAGGCTTGGCGGTGCCGATGTCCATACCTCGGTAGACTTGCATGGAATCGGCGGAAATAACCTCAGCCTGCGCTCCGGCTGAAACGCCGCTGCTTGAGGATTTAAAAATTTCAAGAAGAATACCTGTTTTCCCGGAAGCTGTAGGTCCAAAAAGGATTAAAACCGGGTTTTGGTCGGTTTTCATTGAATTTGGAAAGGTTTATTCGGCTTCCAGACGGAATTGAACTTCCTGGGTAAAAACCTGTAAAGCGGCAAGGGCGACCATTTTGCCGTCCCAATCATCTTTTTCGTCTTTTTCCATCACTGAAGAAAGCTGGTATGCCCTGCGCGATGCCGCTGTGGTTACTTCGTACATATTGTCACCGTATTCGATGAGGTCTTTTAAGGGAAATATCATAGCGCCTATTCTATCGATTAATTAAATTAATGTCTAGTAGCGGTAATAGCGCTTTTTTCACCTTGCATGTTTTTATTTTATTTGTATAATTAACTTATGACAGAACCATCAATAAGAAAGAAAACCTACCACAAACGCCTTAAAGGCGGTTTATGCCCCCGCTGCGGCGGAAAGGTCAAAAAATCCAGCCCGTATAAAACCTGCGATGATTGCAGGGAATTTTACAGAAACTATCAAAGGGAAAATACGGAAAGCGTTCAGGAATTACGCAGGGAACGTTATGAGGAGAGAAAAAAGAAAGGTCTCTGTCCGCGCTGCGGAGTATTCGTAGGGAAAAAAGCAAAAAACTTTATATGTTCAAAATGTCTTAAGAAACAGTATCAGTATAACAGCGGCGGCAAAAAACCGAAGAAAAAGAAAAGAGTTTAAAAAAACATCCTCTCCAGATAATGCGCCAGACCTTCTTCGAGACTGGAACCGTAGATTAAATCAGCGGCGTCGCGGATGCTTTCTCTGGCATTTTCAGGGGCGCAGGCGAAACCGGCAACCGAGAACATCGGTACGTCGTTTTCTTCGTCGCCGAAGGCGATTACTTCTTCGGGTTTTAAGCCCCTGTGTTCCATTGCGATTCTTAAACCTTCGCCTTTTGAAACGCCTGAGTTAATGATTTCCAAAAAAGTGGGGTAACTGCGCATAACGCTTATTCTATCTCCGAAACGTTCCTGTATTCTTTTTCGGACTTCATCGTGAAGATCGGGGTTCGCTATGAACATTCCTTTAATGCATCCGTTAATAGGGAGGGCGGCGATGGTTTTTAAATCTTTAACAACGGGCGTAATGCCGGTGTGGCTTTTGTACATCTGCGCTTCGTCTCCGTAACTTTCAATTACAAGAGCTTCCCAAATTTGTTTGGGGTCTTCTTTTCCTGTGTCCGGTGAAATGCCTGCCGGAAGATAAACCTGATAATGAATCCCAAGTTCGCGGGCAATGTCGGTTCCAAAATCTACCACATCCATTCCTATGCAATTTGTGTATAAAATTTTGCCTTTGGGAACATTCGCGACTTCAGCGCCGTTAAAAAAAACCATCGGTCCTTCAGCGCCGATTGCGCTTCGGTATTTTTCCGCCGATTCAATCGCTCTTCCCGTCGATATAATTATCTGCATTCCTTTGCCGATTAAGGTTCTTAAAGTATCTCTTGTCTGCTTTCCGAGTACGCCTTCGGGCAGCAAGGTAGTGCCGTCTAAATCGATAGCCAGCCCTTTTATCATTTTGGGCTCGTAATGTCTTCTCATAGTGAAAATTATACAAGCCTAATGGGGAGTTATCAACAGATATAAATTGCTTAAAAATCTGTAATATTGTATAATTTCTGTGCTTGGGAGTACCTATGAAAGTTGTCACATTCGGTGAAATTATGCTTCGTCTCGCGCCTGAGGGCTATTTGCGGTTCGTTCAAGCTGTCTCTTTCGGCGCGGTTTACGGCGGCGGTGAGGCAAATGTCGCTGTTTCTCTTGCCGGGTTCGGTATAGACGCCGCTTTTGTGACAAAACTGCCGAAACACGAAATTGGGCAGAGCGCGGTTAATAAATTAAGAGAGTTTGGCGTGGATACTTCGCTTATAGTCCGCGGCGGAGACAGGGTGGGGATTTATTTCCTGGAAAAAGGCGCGTCCCAGCGTTCGTCGAAGGTGATTTATGACCGCGCTCATTCGGCGATAGCGCAAGCCGTTCCCGCCGATTTTGACTGGGATAAAATTTTTTCGGGAGCGGACTGGTTTCATTTTACGGGGATTACTCCGGCGCTTTCTGACGGCGCGGCGGAAATTTGCATGGCTGCGTGCAAGGCGGCGAAAGCCAAGGGTATTACAGTTTCCTGCGACATCAACTACAGGGCGAACCTTTGGACGCGCGAAAAAGCCGGAGAGGTGATGTCCGGTTTAATGAAGTATGTTGACATTTGCGTAGCGAACGAGGAAGACGCAGCCGATGTTTTCGGCATTAAGGCATCCGGCAGCGATGTAACAACCGGTAAAATAAGCCATGAAGGTTACAAAGAAGTTGCCTCATCTCTTGTTAAAAAATTCGGGTTTAAACAGACGGCGATTACATTGAGGGAATCAATTTCGGCTAACGATAATAATTGGGCTGCGATGTTGTGGGCCGGAAACGATTTTTACTTTTCAAAAAAATACGCTGTTCATATAGTAGACAGAGTCGGCGGCGGTGACAGTTTCAGCGCGGGACTTATTTATGCGAACCTTCAGGGGATGCCTTCTCAGGAGGGGCTGGAGTTTGCCGTCGCGGCAAGCTGTCTTAAGCATACAATCGAAGGCGACTTCAATCTTGTTTCGGCGGATGAAGTAAAAAAACTCGCGGCAGGCAATGCGTCGGGAAGGGTACAACGGTAAAAGATGGTTGATATTATTAAAGAACAAAGAGAAAAAAATCTTCACCGGCTTTTTCACGCTGTAAATACCACCGCGCGCATTCTGTTAGCCGCAATGGAAGACGAAACTTTTGAAGCCAGCGTTCTTGAGGGCATGAGCATAATAGCCCACTGCCTCGATTTTGACCGCGGCTACATCTGGCAGAACGAAGTAAGAGGCGGCGTTCTTCATTACGCGATGCGCTTTGAATGGCAGAATGACACCGGACGCAGATTGAATCCTGTCGAGAATAAAGCGGTTTATCCGTATTCCGATATTCCTCAATGGGAATCAAAATTTTCAAACGGCGAATGTGTAAACGGACCTATAAACGATTTGAGTCAGGAAGAACAGGACAGATTAAAAATTCACGGCATGAAATCAGTTTTCGCGGTTCCCGTTTATATGCAGGATTCATTCTGGGGCTGGGTCAGTTTTGATGATTGTATCGAAGAGCGGACATTGGCTGAAGATGAACTCAGCATACTTCGTTCTATCAGTTTAATGATGGTAAACGCTATTTGCAGGAACGAACAGGTAAGCAGAAGCCGTGAAGAGGAAAATAAAAAGAACTCGCTCCTTAACACCGTGAACGAAGCGGCTTCGCTTCTGCTTCAGTCTGAATCCCGCGAATTTGAAAATGTTCTTCTGCGCAGTCTTGGAATGCTCGGCATAGCCGCTAACGCCGATCGCGTTTATATTTTCAGAAACTATTCAGATAACGGAAAATTGTACTGTTCGCAGTTATACGAATGGTCGGAAAACGTCGAGCCTCAGCAGAACAGCGGCTATACGGCAAATGTTTGCTACGAAGACAGTCTTCCGGGATGGAGAGAAACGCTGTCGGGCGGACATTGTTTAAACAGCATTGTTTACGATTTGGAAGATAGTATTAAAGCGCTTTTAACGCCGCAGAAAGTATTATCGATATTGATTGTTCCTGTTTTTCTTAAAGATCTGTTCTGGGGGTTTGTCGGGTTTGACGACTGCCACCATGAAAGAATATTCTCGGAAAGCGAAGAGTCAATCTTGCGTTCAGGCAGCCTTTTAATTGCGCATACCATGCTTCGAAATGATCTAACATTGGGTATTTCCTCAACCGCTTCCGAACTTGAAATAGCGCTTGAGGAAGCGCAGGCGGCAAGCAAGGCGAAAGGCAATTTCCTGTCCAACATGAGCCATGAAATGCGCACTCCGATGAACGCGATTATCGGCATGACGCAGATTGGAAAATCCGCTCCTACTCTGGAAAAGAAAAATTACGCGTTTGAAAAAATTGAAGGCGCGTCCAATCATCTTTTGGGAGTTATTAACGATGTTCTTGACATGTCAAAAATTGAAGCCGGAAAATTCGAGCTATACAACGCTGTTTTCAATTTTGAGAATATGCTGCAGAAGGCGATAAATATTATTAATTTCAGACTGGAAGAAAAAAAACAGCATTTCACTCTTTATATCGATTCAGATATTCCAAAATCGCTGACAGGCGACGAACAGAGAATTATTCAGGTAATTACAAATCTTTTAATTAACGCTGTAAAGTTTACGCCGGAGCAGGGGTCAATTTGGCTGAAGGCGCATTTTGACGGCGAAGAAAACGGCGCGTATAAAATAAAAGTTGAAATAAAAGATACCGGAATCGGCATTAAAAAAGAGCAGCAGGAGAAATTGTTCTCTTCTTTTGAACAGGCTGAGAGCAGCATTTCAAGGAAATTCGGAGGTACGGGGCTTGGGCTTGCGATCTGCAAACGCATTGTCGGACTTATGGGCGGAGAAATCTGGTGCGAATCCGAGTTTGGAAATGGTTCTACTTTCAGCTTTACCATCCGGTTAAAATACAGCGATGCTAACGCTCAAATCAATGAGCCGCCTTTGTTAGACGACGAGATAACGGGCGATATGAAAGATTCATTAAAAGGCTGTTATATTTTGATGGCGGAAGATATGGAAATAAACCGCGAAATTGTAATTACTCTTTTGGAGCCGTTTGAAGTTGAAATTGACTGCGCTAAAAACGGCGCGGAAGCTGTGGATATGTTCAAGAGCAATCCCGACAGGTACGACATAATTTTAATGGATATGCAAATGCCGCAGATGGACGGACTTGAAGCGACGCGCATTATCCGCGGTTTGGATATTCCTCAGGCAAAGCAGGTTTCTATAATCGCGATGACGGCAAATGTCTTTAAAGAGGATATTCAAAAGTGTCTTGATGCCGGAATGAACGCTCATATCGGAAAGCCGATGAATCTGAAAGATGTAATTGATTTATTAAAACGCTATTACCTCGAAAAACAACTGAGCATGTTTCAGCAATAAATCATATCGGCAGAAGCAGAACCGATAGTCCGCATAAAAGAATCGCGGAGCCTGCAAGAGCATGCACATAACGTTCCATTTTATTAATTTTTAAAAGCTCAAAACCTTTAATACCAAGCAGCGTCATTAAAAGCATAACGGCGATTGTAACAACGGAAAAACTCACTGTTACCAAAACAAGCGTAAATACATTCATTGTTGCGGCGGGGTACATTAAAAGCGGAATCAACGGTTCGCAGGGACCCAGTATAAAGAAAATAAATAAACCCCAAAACACATTTCCCGGTTTTTTTGAATTATGCTGGTGTTCCGCTTCGTCGTGCGTGTGCGTATGAATAATCGTCTGACCGTCCTGTCCTATGTGAGTGTGCGTTTTGTTTTTTAAAGCCAGTTTTATTCCGTAAATTGTATAAATCAATCCGAATGCGATTAATACATAAGTGGCGATTGTTCCGCGCTTATCTTCAATGTCAACTAACGATGTTATTCCGGCGGACAGCGCGACTCCGGCAAAGCCCAGAATAACGGAGCCCAGGACGTGTCCGAATCCGCATAATAGCACAACATATACAGTTTTTCTAAGCGTCCAGTTATTCGCCTTGCTTAACGCGATAAATGGCACATAATGATCAACTCCGATAAGAGTATGAATCACCGCGATTGAAACTGCCGTGCCTAATAAAATTCCCGATTCCATAATCAAATATTTTTTTCCTTGTATATGCCAATTAAATCATAAACCGCCGCGCTTGCCAAGACCGCAAGGTCTTCGGGCGCAAACCATGTCTTTGCCGTTTTGTCAAAAAGTATGTTTCCGTCCGAAGGAAACTCGTCATCTCCTTTCCATATAATAAAAGTTAATGGCAGGTATGGAAGCGCGTTTATCGTAACAGACGCGTCGCCGTGAGAGGCAATCTGTCCGCCAAGCGATACGCCGATATCGATCAAATTATTAATGTCTTTTTCAAAACATCCAACAAGAGGTTTAACAGCTCTCTTGTAAAAGTTAGGCTCGTAAAAAAGAGCAGGAGCAACTTCCCTGTACGCGATGAGCTGCCCTGACATTTTTTTCGCGCCGTTCGCAGTCAGATAATGAAGCCACAGAATTTTTTGGGTAACAGAAGCGCTTGAAAGAGATCTTTCTCTGTTAAGCCACGGCAGAAAATATTCTCCGTTTTCGTAACGCGCGCCGCAAGCTTCGCAAACCTCTTCAGGTTTTAATTGCGAAAGACGCTGCGAGGCAAGATCTATTGCATCATCGTATCCCATTTACGCCTTCTATTTATTGATTTTTCTGTAATTATGATACATAATAATCTATCTTTTTTCGAGGGAGTATGAAATGGCAAGACAAAAAATCACGGAAGCGCTTAAATCGGGAAAAACATTGATTTCAGACGGCGCTTGGGGGACTTTTTTACATATTAAAGGATTAAAACCGGGCGAATGTCCCGAATTATGGTGCATCGACAGACCGTCCGATGTTCTGGATGTGGCAAAGAGCTATATCGAAGCCGGAGCCGATATGGTAGAGACCGACAGCTTCGGCGGCAGCAGTTTCAAACTTGCCCATTACGGACTTGCGGATAGAGCGGCGGAAATTAACGAAGCTGCCGCTAAAATTTCACGGCAGGCGGCAGGCGACAGCAAATGGGTAATCGCCTCGATTGGTCCTACTGGCAAAATGCTTGTTACCGAAGAAGTAACAGAAGAAGAACTTTACGAAGCGTTTAAAACTCAGGCTGTCGCGTTCGAAAAAGGCGGAGCCGACGCGGCTTGCATCGAAACGATGAGCGATATCGAAGAAGCGTGTCAAGCTGTAAAAGCCGTTAAAGAAAATACAAAACTGGAAATTATCTGCACATTTACATTTGAAAAAACTGTGCAGGGCGAATACAGGACAATGATGGGCGTTGACCCCATCGCCGCGATGAACGCGGTAATCGCAGCCGGCGCGGATGTTGTCGGCGCGAACTGCGGCAACGGGATCGAGCGTATGATCGAAATCGTAAGCCAAATGCACGCCGCTAACAAAACCATTCCGATTCTTGTTCACGCGAACGCCGGGCTTCCCAAAAATGTCGCAGGCGAAGTTGTGTTCCCCGAATCGCCTCAGGACATGGCGGCTCTCGCGCCGAAACTCGCCGCCGCAGGTGCAAACATTATCGGCGGCTGCTGCGGAACAACGCCTGCGCACATCATGTCGATGAAAGAAGCGTTATCAAAATAAATAAGGAGACATATTATGATGAAGACAAAATTTTTATCAACGGCAATCGGCTCAATGCCTTTTGAAGATCCCGCTTATGCGGTGGGCGTTTCGTTAAAATCGATGGATGCGCCGATTTGGCCGCAGCTTCCGCGCCTTGGCTTACTGGAGCAGATGGAAGTTCAGTATTCGGAGAATATTCCCTGCGCCGTTATTGACGCTGAAAAGAACAGAATGTTTTTTCAGACTGATGTTGATTATTCGGAAAAGTTCGCCGAGTTTTACGAAGCCTACATGACAGCAGCTGACGAAGGCGGAACAAAAGATTTTTCTTCCATGTTAATAAGCGAAAAATATTCCAAAGGTATTTACGCGATGTTAAAAGCGGTAAAAGAAAAGGGTAAACAACCCTGGCTCAAAGTGCAGTCAACGGGTCCTATTACATTTGCGCTTTCCATTGTAGACGAAAACAAACGCGCATTGTATTACAACGAAGAGTTCCGCGATGTTATCGTTAAATCTATTTGCGCAAAAAGCCGCTGGCAGATTCAGAAGTTTAAGCCTTTTGCAGATAATATTATCTGCTTTATAGATGAGCCTATTTTATCAGCGTTCGGAAGCTCGACTTACGTTTCCGTAAAACGCGAAGATGTTGTTTCAATTTTAAATGAAGTAATAGAAGCTATTCACGCCGAAGGCGGAATCGCAGGTATTCACTGCTGCGGAAACACAGAATGGAGCATACTCATAGACGCAGGCGTAGACATCGTAAACTTTGACGCGTTTGAATACGGCGACACAATCGCAATTTACGCCGACAGCGTAAAACAGCATCTGCAAAAAGGCGGAACCTTAGCGTGGGGCGTTGTGCCGACATCCGATAAAATCCGCGAGCAGACAGCTCAGTCTCTTGAAACACAGCTAGAAAAAGTGATGGATAATCTTGCCTCCAAAGGAATCGACAAAAACTTAATTACAGAACAGGCGATTATAACCCCTTCCTGCGGAACAGGCTCGTTGGCTGTTGAAGACGCGGAAAAGGTTTTCTCGCTCATGGCGGAATTAACCAAGCGGATGAAAGAGAAATACAAATTTTAATGAAGATTGCGGTTTCGGGAAAAGGCGGTGTAGGTAAATCCACTGTTTCAGCGGCTATCGCTTTAACTCTTGCGAAAAAAGGGCAACGCGTTCTCGCGCTTGACGCTGATCCCGATGCCAATCTTGCCGCAAGCCTCGGCATTTCAAGTAATGTAAAAATTACACCAATCTCAAAAGAAATTGAACTTATCGAGGAACGCACAGGCGCGAAAATTGAACAGTACGGACAGGTGTTTAAATTAAACCCCGAAGTCGGCGATGTCGCGGAAAAACTCGCGTATTCACATAACGGCGTTGAACTCATTGTGCTTGGAGCGGTAAAACGCGGCGGAGGCGGCTGCGCCTGCCCGGAAAACATTTTTATCAGAGCGCTTGTAAACGATCTTGTGCTTTATAAAAACGAAACTTTAATAATGGACATGGAAGCGGGCATTGAACATTTGGGCAGAGCGACTGTTACAGGCGTTGATGTAATGATTATCGTAGTGGAGCCGGGTCAGCGTTCGCTTGACTGCGCAAAGACTGTTATCAAAATGTCTGAGGAAATTGGTTTGAATAAATTTGTGATTGTTGGAAACAAGGTTACAAACGAAGATGATAAAAATTTTATTAAAGAAGAGTTCACACTAAGGCACAAAGGCGCAGAGAAGGAAATAGGTTTGTTTTTTTTACCGTACTCCGAAAAAATTCGCAACGCAGACAGAGACGGAGTTTCTGCGCTGGATGGAATGAATGAAGGGGAAAAAGAAGTAGTAGAAAAATTGATTGAAAAGATCATGAGCTTTTAGGTTTATTTCTCATTTACCTGAAAGATCATCACTGTAACTGCCAATAAATGACGTAAAAGAGCGGAAGGAATTGTTTTACCATTTTTCGTTTCCTGCGGGCGTTATCGGGTTGAGTAATGTTGTTTTGAAAGATTCGCCTGAGTAATCCTTAAACAGATATTCTAAAGTTCCTTTTTTTGGAGAAGGAGTTTTTGTGATTATAATCTTGTTGTTTTTTGTTATTAACGCCTGTGTCATATATTCTCCTTAATAAAAAGTATATACGATATGTAGATACATGTCAATAGGATTAATTAAGGTGTTTTACTCTATTTTAGAAAAAAGTTACTGCGTCTTGCATCCGTACTTTGCAAAGAGCTCTATGCGGTTTTTAACGCTCAGTTTGGTGTATAGATTGTCTGAATGAAATCTAATTCCCGATACAGTTAAATCCAATGTTTTGGCGATGTTTTTAATCGGAGAATCGGTTAATAGAAGTTCATAAATTTCTTTTTCGCGTGCTGTAAGGTTAAATTCGGAAATATTTAATTTATGCGGTTTATTTTCTTTGTTTAAAATTACTCTCATTATAATTAAAAAAACAGAAACGCAGAATAAAAGAGATGATAAAATAATTATTAATAAGGTACGCCGGGATGTTTCTTTTGAAGTTTCCCATTTTCCTTCAGACGCGGCGCTTGTAAAGGAATGAGTTTCATTTTCTTTAACGGTGTTATCTCTGAATATAAAGGAATAATCGCCGTTAATTATACAAACCGCATGACCATAAGTAACAGGCCATGATCTTGGTATGTCATTGCCAAGTTTGGCAAAATTCCTTAACCCTTGCGGAGCTTCAGCGCCGTAAATAATACCGCCTGTCTTTTTGAACGAACTCCTGCCGTCAGAGAAAAAACCGCCGCCTGAGAAATGAGCGTAATTATCCGCTATAACGCCGCCTTCCATTGTAAATATGCCAAAACCAATAATAGAAACTCCGCCGCCGCAAGCGGCATAACTTTTTACATTATTTAAATTTCCTCTGATTGTTCCGCTTTTCATAATAAATTCAGCCTGCCGCGTAAAATCAACATTTATAGTGTGTATAAATACAGCGGCGCCGTTCTGATAGTTATGTGTTGTCGGCACATTTGCGGTATTGTGATTATTTTGAAGCGTTACCTTGTCGTGCATAATAAGTTTAGAATCCGGTCCGTTTATCGTAATTAAAGGAGCGTGTGAAAGTATCGGCGGATTTTTTAAATTACCGCCGTCAATAATTAATTCATATTCCATACCGGGCTTCCCAAGCGTTAAACTCGCGTTTTCGCCTGTAATCCAAATTAAAGGATAATCAATATTATTAACGCCGCGTTGAATTGTTACAGAAGAATCGCCTGATACAAGTAATATGTGTTTATTATCGCTGACTATCAGCGGAGCTTCTAAAATTATATCTTTAAGCAAAGTAATTTCGCCGGAAGCCGCCGCCGCTTCAAACGCTTCATTTATTGTTGCGTAAAAATATGTATTATTGCCATCGGACAGACTTGCCGCTTGCGCGAAAATTCCCGCGGGAAAAACAAGGATAATTAATAACAGTAAAAAATAATTCTTCATATTTTTTATCTCTAATTCCTAATTCCTTATTTCTTATTTTTTAGCGTGCCTAATTTAACAAACAATTCCGTTCTGCTTTGAATATTCAATTTTCGGTATAAATTCCTGGTGTGAAAATTTACAGTGGATTTTGACACACTCAAAGTTACTGGAATATTTTTAATCGGTATTTCTGTAAGAAGCAATTCGCATATTTCTCTTTCACGCGGAGTAAAACCTAATCCTTCGTAATCAATTTTTACAGGCTCGTATTCCCTCTGTATTTTTTGAAACCGCCTGTTAAAATAAAATCTTACGATATTAAAAGCGGCAATAAACAACGCAAGAACAATCAGGATAATTATTAAAATCATAGACCAAAATACCCTGCCTGAAGTATTCCATTTTTCTCCCTTGCCAAAAGCGTCGTTTGCCCCGAGATAATTTTCTGCTCTTAATGCTCCTCTGTTAGAATAACTGAGATTATCATCTTCTATTACCGTATTATCTCGGAACCAGTATTTGGGACCTGAAACTGTAACAGAAACAGCGTGTCCGTAGATTTGTGGGAATTTTCTTTGTGCAGGTCCATTAAGAGCGGTATTCCTAAACCCTTGCGGAGCGTTAGAGCCGTATATAGTACCGCCGGTTTTTCTAAAAGTTCCTCTGCCGCCTGAATGAACACCCCCTCCGTTGAATTGGGCTGTGTTATCCATTATTGCGCCGTCTTCCATTGTAAAAACGCCAAAGCCCGCGATTAACAATCCTCCTCCGCAAGCCATGTAATTTTGTACATTATTAAAATTTCCCCTGATTGTTCCGCCCTTCATTATAAATTCAGCCTGCCGCTCGTTTAAGTCCCCTGCTGTTCTTATATATACTCCGCCACCAAGCTGATAATAGCTGTTATGTGCGCCATCGCCGCCGTTGTAATTATTCTGAAGCGTTACATTGTCGTACATTATCAATTTAGAATCGGGACCGCATACATTCACAAGAGGACATTCGGCATAAACCGGAGGGTCATTTAAGCAGCCGCCGTCAATAAAAAGTTCATGTTCCATTCCCGGCTTTCCCAAAGTAAGGCTCGCGCTGTCTCCGCTTAGCCAAATAAGAGGGTACTCAATAAGACTGCTACCTCTCTTTATAGTTCTGTCCGCTCCGCCCGGTAAAAGCCTTAAATGTGAGTTGTCATTAATTATTAAAGGAGCGTCCAGAATTGTATCTTTAAACAAGGTTATTTCTATAGGAGGGTCAAAAGCTGACGGGATTTCTGCCGCGGCTGTTAATGCTGCCTCAAAGCTTTCAAAATATGACAAATTTTCACCGTCAAAAAGAGAAGCCGCGGAGTCTTGGGCTGCCAGGTTTTGAGAAAAAAGAACGCTTATCGCTGTCAGGGCGGCAGGAAAAAATGAGCGTATTTTCGGCGGCATATTTATAATATAGTGGTTTTTTCTTATTAAGAATAGGTGAAAAATAAGCGTTCGCAAGGCATAAAAATTCCAAAAAAAGCAAAACCTATTAGATTTACTAGGTATAAAAACCACGAAAAATACAAAACCTATTATAAATACTAGGTATAAAATTTCCGAATTTGAGCTTACTGTACTTTTATACAGGTAGTAAATTTTAAAATTACAGATACAGTGAATTTGGGTAAAAACCCACATTTTTAGGTTTTGCGGTGAAATTTATTACAGAAAAAGACAGCCTATACTCCCATTCTGTGAAAATACAGATAGCCGCAGTTATTATGGCTTTTACCCTGCTTGTGGTTTTAGGCTCGCTGCTGATGGGCAATATCGTAAAAAATAATATGAGAGACAGCATGGAAGCCGCTTTTTATGATACCCAACAAAATATAAATACCGACCTGTTGGAGTTGGAGACATTACTTCTATATATCTCAGAAACTGTCCGATTGATAATTCTAAAAGGATTTGATTTTGAAACAATAACAAATTACATTACAGAAATAACCGAATACAGTATGCTTGCTGACGAAAGACTTAAAGTATACGCCACAGGCATATATGCCGTTTTTGATGTATTCGGCGCAACTCCCAAAGGAGGCAGGTTTTTTGACGGCACAGGCTGGCAGCCGCCTGATGATTTTATACCAAGTCAGCGTCCCTGGTATACAGCCGCAGTAGAAGCAAACGGAAAAATTGGAATAACAGAACCTTATGTATCTGTCGCGTGGGGGCAGTTTACCATGACATTTTCCCGAAGAATATTTGACAATGAAGGAAACCCCATCGGCATAGTGTGTATTGATATACTTCTTGACAGGGTAAGAAATTATGCGGTAAATACTTATTTTACCAATGGCGGCTACGGTCTGCTTTTGAATAAAAATCTTGAAATGCTCGCCCACCCTGACAATGAATTATGGGGTATGCCATTAAGAGATATACGAAATTTCGCGGACATTGCCGATGACCTAAAGAACGGTAAACAGGTAACAGAACGCAGAATACGAAACTACAAAAACAATAAAAGCGTAATTTCGTTCAAGCGGCTTCCAAACGGCTGGCATATCGGCATAGTGATACAGGAAAAAATATATTTTAGGAATTTAACGATAATGAGGCTAACCCTCATTTTTACCGGAATAACGCTTGCCGCCGTTTTTATTGTGATAATACTCAGGCTTAACGCCGTGAAAAAAGAACTGGAAGTTGCAAAGGAAGAAAGCGGTTTTACCAAAAGGGAGCAGGAGATTTTTGCAATGCTGTTAAAAGGCGTATCTCAGAAAGAAATAGGCTACGCATTAAAAATAAGCCCTCATACAGTCGCTTTTCACCGGAGTAATTTATACCGTAAATTGGGTGTCGGAAGCATAAATGAGTTTTTTGCCAAATATGTCTCTAAAAGCAAAATTAGCCCGCCGTAAGCAAAAAAAACCAAAACCTAGACAATTATCTGTTCACCAATCCAAGTCCCGGTGTCTTTAACAGATGCCGGGATTTTTTTTAATGAATTTGCTTTTTTAATTTAGAGGTTTTTTTGTTTTTTAATGTTTCATATTCACTGCGTGTTAAGGGTCTGCCTAATGTTTGAGCAAGTTCTATAGCCTTTCTGTTGTCATATTTTAATATGTCGGGATTGGTATTTACTAATATTAGATTTTTAGTCATTGTTAACTCCTTTTAAGTATTTTTTAATCAAGGCTTTGCTGGCTTTTGTATCAAAATATAATCGATTCCCAAATAAAACCTGCGCTCCATATTTATCTACATAATGTTCAACTAAAACAGTCTTACTGTCAAAGACTACAAAGCCTTCAAATCCGGCATCTAGTGAATCTTTTGCAACATAAGCAAAAAGTGTTCCTGCTATATTGTCAATTTTCTTATTCTTGCCAATATTTTCAGGAGCTAATTCAATACGATAAATGATGTTATATAATGAACTTGGTACTTCTTCAAACTCAACTAAACCTTGTATTATATCATTCTCTAAATATGCAATTTTTTGTGATATTGCACCAAAAGATTTGTCCCAATCAAAATTCCAACCTTCTTTTCTTAGCCGTTTTGCTGTGGATGATACAATATTTACAGATAATAGCCTCATACCGTAAATATATCACCATTGATAATACAAAGCAAGCGATACCAAGTTAAGCAGTTTCCGTGGTTAGAATCTTCATTAAATTGGGTGTCGGAAGCATAAATGAGTTTTTTGCCAAATATGTCTCTGAAAGCAAAATTAGCCCGCCGTAAGCAAAAAAAACCAAAACCTAGACAATTATCTAGGTGTAAAACTACCTGTTTTCGCATAAAAACCGCCATACCTATTAGTTTTTATAGGTAGTCAGTTAATTAATTACCATATAAAAAATAATTAAACAAATATTTTAAGGAAGGTTTAGAATGAAAAACAGATTCAAACTGGTTGGATTTACAACAATTGTTGTAATCATGGCAATGGCATTGATCGGCTGTCCTGACCCTGGAAGCGATTCTGCCAATCCGAATGGTCCGAATGGTCCGAATGGTCCGAATGTCAATGCGCCATTCACAATTTCGGGATCATTCGCGGCGCAAAATGCCGACAGCGGCAACGCGACGTTTTACGCGAAATCAACGGTAACGCCGTCATTGTCATGGAGCAGAAATGCGCGCGCGGCAGATGGACTTGTCGAGGTTTCGCTTGAAGGTCTTTTGGAAGACGGCGAAATTACATTCAAGTTGAAAGGCAGTTACAACAGCGAAACAAAGCTCTATATGCTTTCTGCGGCATCAAGTTTTTTACGCTACAGTATTTCAGGTGATATAAGCAAAGCTGAAGGTTCAAAAGCTGTTGTACAGGTAAAAGACAAAACTGGCGGCTGGGTAAGTATCGAAATAGATGTAAGCGCGTCAGTAGACGGCACTCCTCCTTCGATTGACGGAAGCGGGGATATTTTAGACGAATTAGCTAACGGCATACCCGAAGATATGTGGGGCGTTTGGTGGGGTCTTGATTCTTTGGAAAAAAGCAAAGGCGATATAATTCAGCCAGGTAACTACTATTACATGTTAGACGCGTATACCATTAAGCAGTATGTCAACAGATACAGTATATGGAACCTTGAAGCTTTTACCTGCTTCTTTGAAGGCGCGACTGTAGAAAACAGTGTCGCAAAAGGCAGAGTAGAATTTACCTATACCGACCAGGCGGCAATTGATGCAAATACTACAGATGCGATTCAGAACTGGTGGATTAATCACCTTATTGCTTATGCCGGTGCAAAGTGGAGTTCAGTTCCTCACGGTCAATCAACAGATGGAGAGACACTTGCACAAGTTAAAGATAACGCAAACCAAGGCTGGAATAAATGGAGTGATCCTTCATGGACTGCTGTTTTAGACAAATACAAAGGTCCTGCTCAGGCAGATGAAGGTAACTTAGGTACAAATGCAGTATGGAACAGCCACTTTGGTCCCGATACAGTATTCTCATACACTGCATACAGAAACGACGCTTACAGAATTCAAAGCGGCAAGCTTCAGTTTGGCAGGTATTATGCCGCAAACGGCACTGACTATTTTGATAAAGTCCCGGCTAATATCACAGGTTATAACAATTTAAAATGGGGCGCCTCACACAGCAGAGAAAGAAGCGACGCTGTTGGTGCGCCGCCTTCCAGCCAGATTGTAACAGGTACATCCGGCGTATTTACAGTTCCTGATCAGGTAACAGCAATCAGGCACAACAACTTTGAAAGTAAAACAAATGTACTTCAGGTAATTTCAGGCGCCCACTGGAGCGTACTGGATTATAGTTTAAATTCATTTTATGGAAAAGGCGTTAAATTTACCGGTGCATCTATGGATGTTTGGGTAGAAAAAGACGCGTATGTTGTTTGGCAATTACAGTTACACGATGGTAATTATCCTGCCATAATAGGCAAGTGGGAGACTTTAGAGGCTGGTAAATGGCATACTGTTTCATTGTATTCCAGCTATGATGGAAAATCATTCGGAGTAGCAAGCCATGAAGCGGTTCTTTATCTTTCTACTATGCAAATTTTAAGAGATGGCTCCATTGAGGGAACCAACTATACTGAAAATACCATTTATATTGCCAATGCGAGTATAACCGCGCAACAAGACAACACAGTAGTAGTTGATGTTTTACAGCCAATTACAAGTAACATGGGAAATTCAGAATATGGTTATATAAATGCTACAGAACGTGATAAAGCTCAGGCAAGGTGGCTTCTCTCAGGCGATAAACTCGCTCTCTTAAAGAATTCCAGTACATTGGAAATAGTGCTAACAAATACTTATGAGGGCGGCGATATTGGAATTTTCTGGCAGGATACAATTAATTACGATACGCATTTTTATTGGGTTGGTGCTTCATCCCTACAACCAGGTACTACATGGAATGCTACTACAAAGAAACTTTCTATAGACCTTGGCATTGCGATTGTTGATAGAGGACTACTGAATGATTTTAGTGAAGTAGTATTTGTTATTCAAAACTGGGAAAAACAAATTAACGAACTTGGCATTGTAAGCGCAAATCTTACCGGAACAATTGCATCCGAAGTTGTTATTGATACAAGAGAGCAATACCATTGGCTTTACCAAGATTTACCTGTTTCAACTGATAACCCAAGCGGTTTAGAAATTGTATATTTAACAACCGAAAATATAACCGCGTTGAAAGTTGTTAATCCGTCAAGCAACAATGTTGTTGGCTATGATTTAGGCGAGTATAAAGATCAGGAAATTACCATTACATTCTCCGCAAGGGTAAAACGTGTTGGCTCTGCCGGAACTTTAAATTGGCAGATAAACAACAGCAACTATCCTTCCGTTCCAGGAGCCGCAGTTAATAACGCTTCAGTAAACACATGGCACACTATGGGCGGCACATGGACAGGAATCCCAACTGCGGAATACCCGTCGCTTTACTTAAGCGCCTACGAAAACAACAGTGCATCAACAACCTACTATGTTACTGACATTGATGTTAATGTAACAGTCGAGAGCGTATTTGATCTTGCTGCATTACAGGCATTAGACGGCGGAATTACTTTAGGCGTTGCAGGAGATACTTCTCCGGTATTTGACGCAGGCAACAAAGTTGTTACGGTTACCGGCTCAAGTGATTCACTGTTCTACTTCTCTTGGATAGACGCGGGAATCAACTGGAGCGAAGTTAATTTCTATGACAGTATCAAAATAAATTACGCGGCTGTTATTGAAACACAGGAAGCGAAAGCGAAAGTCGTTATTAAAAAGGGTCTTAATAGCTGGGAAGGTGATTTAAACTATTCGGATATACAGCAAGGCAATAATAAGTCATTCCCGCTTCTTACAAAAACACAGCTTGGCACAGCATCCGAAGGCGTATCATTCCAGCACAATAGTTATGAGAATCCCGGTGAATCGTTATACTACATAAAGATTCTTAGTGTAGAACATGTTCCCGGAGTTGATCCCGGTATTAATTGGGAAACAGCGGGAGAGCCTTTTACGCTTCCAATTGCAGTAGATGAAACTGCGTTAAATGCAGGCGGAGTTGGAACGGCAACAAAAGCGTCACACGCGATGTCAGGCGGTAATTTAACAATTTCTTATTCAGGTACAGCCAGACAAACCGGTATTATCGCAATACCGGCGGATAAAAAAGAATTGTTATTTAAAGCGGCAAGCGCAGGCGGCAAGGCGATAATTAACATCAATGGAGCAACATCAAATGGAAGCGCAACATACCGCGCATGTTTGGGCAGTATAAGCGCTGGAAGCAGTTGGGACGGCAGTACATGGATTGGCGGTTCAGGCTTTACCGCATGGAGCGCAAATGCTAATAAAGAAACCGCTATTGCTCTTAACGGAGCTGGGTTTGCAAGCGCATCTGATCGTTTTGGCTGGTTAATAATTCAATCAGAAGGTGCGAGCACGCTTACAATTACATCTGTAACAATTACTATTGTAGAACCGTAAAAAATTAATTAAAAACCTCCTAATTAGGCACCGGGTATTCTGCGTTGCAGCGTATCCGGCGCCTTTTCTAAAAGCAGGAGAGGAAGAATTAACTGCGTAAAAGTTTGCGCGAAAAAAAATTAAAAATATGAAATGGCTCATGTCTGTAGATTTAACTTGGTATTTAGGAGGTTTTTATGAAAAACACTAACAAAAAACAAGCTATCAGCCTTAGACTGACAGCAATTATCGCGCTTGTTGCGTTAATAGGATTTGGTTTACTTGCCTGTGATGACGGCAATGACGACAACAACAACAGCAATAACAATACCATTATCATCCTGCTTGACGGCGGAACCGACCTTCAAGGAGTATGGCAAATTGGGTCAAGTCATCTTTGGTATGTAACCAGCTCTTCAACTATGGCTGTCGGAGACATTACGCCCTTAACTTATATTCAAAAACACGCTTCTGATAATTCGTATGAGGTTATTATTATTAGCTGGAAGAACAGCGGCGAGTTATGGGAAACGGTTACATACAAAGTAACAGACGCTAAAAACATTGTAATCACTGGAGCGGTAAATGCTGATCCAGCGAAAGACACTGCTTTTAAAAATTGTATTGGTCAAACCGTAACATGGTATGGTGTTGGCTGGTAAATAGGCACAGAGGATTGTTTATCAATCCTCTGTGTTCTTTGTGCTAAGAACCTTCGGTTCTATGTGTGAGGGTTTTTGGGAGAGAATTTTGGGAGATTGGGAAGTGAGGGGAGAAGTGTTAGACAGCCAAAGCAAGTTTTTCACGTACCAACTCATCAATGATCTGGACAGGGCTTTTATTGTCAGCTTTGGCTTTAGTCAACAGGTATTGAACGGTCATATTATTCAATCCCGAAATACGGATTTCTCGCTGGCTGAGCCAATCACTGCCATTAGAAATTATTTTTGGCGGATTTACGGTCAACTCTTCATCAAGAGCGTCATATTCTTCATCGGTCATGTCAGTGTAATTATCCATATAGTTCTCCTTCTATCTGATCTGTTCAATAATGCTATCTCTGGCAATCATGGTGTGAAAAATCTTTATCGTATCATCGCCAATGGGGTTATAGAAAACTTCAATAGGGTTGCCTGCCCGATTGAAACCAACAAAAGCGTATTTGTCATTATAACCTTCAAGCAATCCTTTAAGAATCATGGTTTTATAAGCATGACGAATATCATCTTCCGTAAAACCATGTTTGAAAGCAGACGGCACAAAAACAAATTCCAACTCCATAGGTTAAATATAGCATGAAAAGTAAGGATTTTCAATGGGAATGAGCTTTATAAGAGTAAATAAGCCTGCATGGGTTATATAAATGTTGGCGAACAAAAACGCAAAGGAAGGTTTATGATGAAAAACTTATTTAGAATGATTGGAATTATTGCGTTAGTTGCAGTAATTGGATTTGGGATGTTTTCTTGCGGCGGAGGCGGCAGCGGAAAGATTCCCAACGGAAAGTATGTTAAAGGAACATCTGAAACATACTGGGAATTTTCAGGTAATAAAGCAACCTATCATGCGCATGCGGATTTCATTGAGAAAGGCACTTATACAATCGATAAGGACGACTTGTTTAATTTTATTAAAGAAGACGGCACAATCGAAAAAAAATTGTTTGGCATTGAAGGAAAGGAATTGCTGCTGGGCAGCACAATTTTCACGAAACAGTAGGAGAGATATTCTGAAAAAAATTGTCATGCGGACATTAAACGCAAAATAAATATTTTATGGAGGAGTTTATGGGTTTTTTGATTTTTTTGGCGATTGTTGCTCTTATTGTTTTGATTATTATCAGGAAGACCAAGGCAAGTAAAGCGCGGAAAATACCTGTGTATACCGAATACTACGCCAGGAAGCGCGTGGAATTTCCGTGGCTGGAAAATTGGATCAAAGAAAACGGCGATCCGTCTGTGGAAAGAGCGTCAGAATTTATGGCTAGCAAAGACCCAAGCGATTATGTATGTTTTCGTAACGGCGATACGGAACATGGATTAACGCTTGAATGTCCGTCTTGCGGCTGTCCCCATTCCTGGGTTATGACCGAAAAAGAAGTCATTGTGGAAACCAAAAGTGAAAAAATTAAGGAGATCACAACGACTCGAAAAGGCGCAGGTGAAGATTGGGGCTTTGGAAGAGGCGATGTAACAACCCGCAGCTCAAAATTCGACGGCTATGTCTACACCGGCAGATCGATTAAGAACTTTAAGTGCCTTAACTGCGGACACACAGAGCAAAACGAATATAATGAGGAATGGAATACAAATGAGTATAGCAGGGTTGAACCTGAATCATGGCATTCTGTATTCGATCCGCCTATTCAGGCTTGGAGTAAAAGCAAATAAAGAGAAGAGTTCACACAAAGGCACAAAGGTACGGAGGATTGGCAAACAATACTTTGCGCCTTAGTGCCGAGAACCTTTGGTTCTATGTGTGAGGCTATTTGGTAAATAAATATTTTATGGAGAGAAGATTATGGCAGAAAAAAAACATTTTATGAAAATTATTGGGTTCAGCGGTTTTGACGATTATACGGGACCTGGAAAAACAATTTTACTTACTCTTTTAATTTTATTATTTGCGTGGTCGTTTTTCGTTGCTGTTGTATCGGAATTGTTAACCGCACATCCGGCGATTCAGGACAGTTTCAGAGACGGCTTGGGTTATTTAATAGCTTTAAGCATAGTTACTATTGTCGCGTTCTTTGCGATATTCTGGAGGCATGTGCCTCTCATTATATTGGTTTCATTGATTTCTGCTATTGGTATTTTCACTATGGTTCATGAAGCCGCAAGCGAAGCGCACACATTCTTTCCGCCCGCTTTTAGCGCGCGCTTTGCTCCGTCTGAAGAAGAGCTTGAAAAAATAGAGGCACTTAGGGCAGTACGCTTCGCTGTAGTAAAAACTACTAATAACAATGTAAACAAAGATGCCGGAGAAATCGTAACTATATTTTTCGACCGCGAAAACAAAGAAGAACCCTATACGATTCGGCGTATGAATGGAGAGTATAAAACCCAGCGTATTAATAGTGATTTTAAATTGCTAAAAACGGATCGCACTGTAAAGATTTTTTCGACAGGCAATCTTAAGTCTTCACAATCGGCTGACTCAAACATAATAAGAGAAATCCGCAAAGGTGAGCCTGTCACGCTGACAGGCAATTGGTCGGCGGATAATAATATAATTGAAGTAATTTATAACGATGATAAAGGCTGGGTTGCTAAAAGCAATATTTTCAAGCTCGTAGAAAAAACAATATCCGATGAGAATGAAGCTTGGAGTTTAAAATTTTCATTCAGCTATATAGTTATAATATTGAGCGTTTTGGTGTTAATGTTCATTTTAAACATTTTGCGGGCGTCAAAAATTTATACGAATTACTACAAAGATAAGAAAGATGAATATCCCTGGCTGAATGACTGGATTAATAAGAACGGCAACCCCGCGAAATTACGGACATTTGAAGCGGTAATTGAAAAAATTATTTCTGTTATCTTTTGGTATCTTGTTGTCGCGTTTGTCGGCGGATTTATAGCTATTATCATCTGTCGTATTATCATGTTAGATATTTATGTGCCGCAAAATCTAACTGCTGTATTTTTGAATGGCGGGATAGTATTAATGTCAATAATCGCTATGATTGTCGCATGGAAAAAATGGAATGCGACAATAGGCAACCCGGCATATATTTCGAACATCTATGATCTCGGTTTGGAATGTCCGCATTGCGGCTGTCCTCATTCCTATTATCTGCGCAGCCATCAATTTGTTGTAGATAGTGAGATAACAACAACGACAACTACTAGGACTAAAGGACAATACATGGACAGTACCGATAGTTATGACA
>Ga0209755_10002430_pt1 | contig 25628 bp, 19 predicted proteins | sample TergutCo191P1_FD_187301 | JGI IMG/M metagenome (GOLD analysis project Ga0209755, IMG submission 187301) | Cornitermes sp. P1 segment gut microbial communities from Petit-Saut dam, French Guiana - Co191P1 (SPAdes) (version 2) | ecosystem: Host-associated > Arthropoda: Insects > Digestive system...
TTGATGAGCTTGCGCGGCGCGGTTTTACCGGCTTGTGGCTGATCGGTTTGTGGGAGAGAAGTCAGGCGAGTAAGACGATTAAGCAATGGACAGGCAATCCTGAAGCGGCGGCTTCCGCCTACAGTTTGCAGGATTACGATATCGCGGGAGAATTGGGCGGATGGGGCGCGCTTACCAATTTGCGCGAACGCTGTATGAAGCGCGGTATTCGTCTTGGATCGGATATGGTTCCTAATCACACAGGTATCGATAGCAAATGGATTATCGAACATCCGGATCGATTTTTGCAATTGCCGTATCCGCCGTTTCCAACCTACAACTACAACTGCGGCAATCTTTCAGGTCGTAACGATATTACCGTTCAGATTGAGGAGCATTACTTTTCACGCAGTGACGCGGCGGTTGTCTTTAAACGGATCGATAATAAAACCGGAGAGACACGTTATATTTACCATGGCAATGACGGCACATCGATGCCATGGAACGATACCGCTCAGATTGACTTTTTAAACCCTGAAGCGAGAGAAGCTGTTATCCGCACGATTATCGGAGTTTGTCAGCAGTTTTCAATCGTGCGCTTTGACGCGGCGATGACGCTTGCGAAGCGGCATATCCAGCGGCTGTGGTTTCCCGCGCCGGGGACGGGCGGCGCAATCGCGAGCCGCGCTGAACACGCAATCACCACCGAAGAGTTTAACAATCGTATCCCGAATGAATTCTGGCGTGAAGTGGTAGACCGCTGCGCGGCTGAAGCGCCCAACACTCTGCTACTCGCTGAAGCATTCTGGATGATGGAGGGCTACTTTGTTCGTACGCTCGGTATGCACCGCGTTTACAACTCGGCTTTTATGAACATGCTTAAAAACGAAGAGAACGATAAATACCGCGCAACCATCAAAAATACAATGGAGTTCGATCCTGAAATCCTGAAACGCTTTGTCAATTTTATGAATAACCCCGATGAAGAAACCGCTGTAGCGCAATTCGGCAAGGGCGATAAATATTTCGGCATTTGCACACTGCTTGTAACGATGCCCGGTCTTCCGATGTTCGGTCACGGACAGATCGAAGGTTTTGAAGAAAAGTACGGAATGGAATACCGCCGATCCTACCGTGACGAAATACCAGACGGCTATCTTGTCGATCGTCATGAGCGGGAAATTTTTCCGCTTATGAAAAGACGTTCTCTTTTTTCAGGCAGCTCTAATTTCAGGATTTACGATCTTTACTGCAGCGGCGGATCTGTTAACGAAAGCGTTTTCGCGTATTCAAACCGCGCGTGGATCAACGGGCATGAAGAAAGAGCGCTGATGTTTTATAACAATTCATATTATGAAACATCAGGCTGGATAAAAATGAGCGATCCCGCAATTCCGAAAGACGGCGGCACTTACAGGGACAGTCTCAGCGAAGCTCTCGCGATTCACGCAGAGAATCAATATTTCACTTTGTTACGCGAACAAATTTCTAACTTGTGGTTTGTTCGATCGTCAAAGGCAATTTGCGAAGACGGTTTCTTTGTCGGTTTGAGAGGATACGAAACGCAGGTTTTCCTCGATATTTACGAAGTCGCGGATGACGTAAAGGGCAGATGGGCAAGACTGAATCACGATTTAAACGGAAAAGGCGTTCCCGATCCGTTAGCCGCAATAAAAGATATTTTCCTCGGCGAACTTTATTATCGTTTTACGGAATTAATAAAATCGGAGATTGTTTCTTCCATGAACGATTTATTATCAAGCTATCATAACAGCGATGCTTTTGATAAGGCGCTTGATCATATGTTTAAAGAGCCGGTCGAGGCGTTTATTAAAACTGCGTCTCACTTTATCAAGGGCGCGGACGGCGCTTATGACGCGTGGGAAGCTCCTCTCGCGGCGCCGTCAAAAGACAAAGAAAGCGTTATCTGCAAATTTACCGCGGTTGATAAAGACGCGATTTGGAAAGAATTTAAAACTTTTCTTATCAGACTGAGTAAATTCAGAGAAGAATTATTTAAATCAGTATCAGAATCTCTTAAATTGCCGGAATTAATAAACGCAGCCGCTATCGGCGTAATTGGTATTCCCGATGATCCGTCAGACTTTGTTAACAAATGTTTTAAACTTTTCTCGGACGAAAGGCGCTTTTATTCTGTTATTCTCAGTTACGGTGTCATTTCTTTGTTACCGTCGATAATCGGCAAGGAAGCGAACGGCAGTCAAGCCGGAAATCTCGCTTTTGATCATTGGGATTTTGGACGTAAAATGGTTGAAGCTTTCCGCAATTTTGGCGCTTCCGATTACGAATCATGGCGGATTATTGATATTGCAAGAGCAGTATTAAGCCGCGCAGGACATATCGCAAGCAAACAGTCGGCAATCAAATGGACAGGAAACGCGGCGGAGTTCGCCGCGCAGGTGCTCGAAGAAAATTACGCAGAGAAAGATTTCAGGCGGATTATCGGCATCAACTTATTTGATGATGTTACATGGTTTAACAAAGAAGGTTTTGAAAACGCGTTGTTCTATTCCTCATTATTCTTTATGGTTGAGAATTCCGCGGATATATCAGCGAAAGAAAGGTTTGACCGTATCGCGAAGGTTTATGAAGCACTCTCCAAGGCGGAGAAAAAATCTGAATTCCGGTTTGACTATCTTCTTGATTCTTTGACATCGAAATCGGGCGCAAAGAAAAAAACTGCCGCAAAAGAGGTTGATACTACTCCGAAAGCCGCTGCCGGGAAAAATGAAATAAAAACTACCGTAAAACAAATTGAAACAAAAAAAACAGAAGCGAAATTAAAAACTGAAACAAAGAAAAAAGCGGCTGTCAAAAAAAACGAAACAAAGAAACCAACTGTTAAAAAATCTGTCGTGAAGAAAGCGGCTGCCGGAAAAACATCAGTAAAAAAAACTGATACAAAAACAAAGGTTGTCAAGAAACCTGCTGCAAAAAAAGCAACGACAAAGGAAGCTGACACGAAGAAAAATAAAAAATAAACCTACATATGTGTGAGCGCGAAGTCCCCTAGCGGCTTGAATGGACGTGGCGTTTATCAACGCACTGTGATAGCTCGTATATTGTTTGTTTGTTCTTGTGGCATTTTTCAATCCACGCCATAGTCACCGCCAGTGAACTTCGCGCTCACACCTATGTATTTTTTTTCTGATTACAGATGCCTGCTCTGCTCAGCCGCTCCCTGAGGAGAAGGTCGAAGGGCTTCTTAGCGGACTCTTCGGCGGAGTTTTTCAGAAGTCGGCTGTCTGTGACTTATATTGGACAATTTTTACAATTAATTTGATTTAAAGATTACCTTTTTATCTGCCGAGAATAAGTATATAGGGGGAAAAATCATGCTTGATTATGGATCAAAACAACTTCAGCTTAAAAGTCCTATGCAAAATAATCCGTCACTCTGCAAGAGTAATGAATTTTTGAGAAAGATACAATATATTTGTTTTAATGATATTGCTCAGGAGAAAGATACAAAATCTACTTCTCCAAAAAACGTTGAAGATAAAATAGAAAAGCCTCCGGTATTTTTTGAATCTTCAGTTAATGAAGTGAGACTTGATAAAAATCAAATAAATGATATGACAAAAGAGATCATTGAAGGAGTTTGTGAGGGCGTAAATTTAGAAAAGCCTCCGCTATTTTCTGAATCTTCTGTTAATGAAGTAAAATTTGATAAAATTTTAATAAATGAAATGACAGAAGAGATCATTGAAGTAATAGATGATAGAGTTAATATTGCTAATTATGAGGTATTGGATGAAATTCTTGATGCAAAACAAGAAGTAGTAGAAATATTTAATGAAATGAATGAAACGAATTCTCAACAACTTTCTTGCTTAAAAGACGAAATCATTAGTACACTAGTTAGAAAAAATGATGAAGAATTTGAACAAAATTGTAAAAAAATACAAAGTGCCGATAAATTGGATGTTTTTCTAGAATTTCCCATATTAAAATTATTTGGCATTAACCTAGGAATAAAATTTTCTATAAATGATCTGATAGACAAGCTATGTAAAAAAATTAAACCTATGTTCAAATTAATAAAATCACAATTTTATAAGTTAACTGATAAATTGAAAAAAACAATAGCCTCTTGTTTCAAACATCTCCGAGCTGAGAAAGAGCGATGGGTTTCGGGCTATCGTCCTGTCCTTCAATTTTTGCAAGTTCTTCGAGCAGTTCTTTTCCCTTCTTGGACAATTTTTCGGGGATTTTTACAATTAACTTGATGTAAAGGTTGCCTCTGTCGCTGCCGGAAGGAACGCCTTCATCTCGAATGCGGAGCATCTTGCCGTTTTGAATGCCTGCGGGAACTTTAACTTTTATTTTTTTATTATCAAGCGTAGTTACGAAGATATCCGCTCCGAGAGCTGCCTGACTGATTGATATAGGAACGGCGCAGTAAAGGTCGTAACTCTGTCTTTCAAAGTATTCATGCGGTTTTATTCTGATAAAAACGTATAAATCGCCTGGTGGTCCGCCGTTTGGTCCCGCGTCACCTTGTTTTGGAATTACAACGCGTTTACCGTTTTCAATTCCTGCCGGAATTGTGACCATGATTTTCTGGCGTTTTTTCTGTGTGCCTGAACCTCCGCAATCATTGCAGGGTTTTTCAATTATCGACCCTTCTCCGTGACATTGATGACAAGTTGTCGCTACCGAGAAGAACCCCTGACTGTGGCGTACCTGACCTGATCCTCTGCATAACGGACAGGTTTTTTTGCCTGATCCATCGGCTGTGCCAGCGCCTTTGCATGTTTTACAGGCTTCGTTGTTTGAATATTGAATTTCAACCTTCGTGCCGAAAACGGCATCCTTGAAAGGTATTTCGATATCGTAACGGAGATTGGCTCCCTGCCTTACATTGCCGGATCCGCCTCTGCGGAAACCGCTGCCGCCGAAAAAATTTTCAAAGATGCTGCCAAAACCGCCTTCGCCGAAAATGTCTTCAAACCCTCTGAAGTTACTCCAGTCGTGACTGCCGCCCATACCTTCAACGCCGGCGTGACCGTATTGATCATACGCCGCTTTTTTTTGTTCATCGTTCAAAACTTCAAAAGCTTCGGCGGCTTCCTTGAATTTTTCCTCAGCCTGTTTGTTGCCGGGGTTTTTGTCAGGATGGTATTGAAGAGCAAGCTTGCGATAAGCTTTTTTTATCTCATCCTTAGAGGCGTTCTTTTGTACTCCCAATACTTCGTAGTAGTCCTGTTTTGCCATTATTTACTTCTTGTCATCATCGACAACTTCATAGTCGGCGTCTTCCGCGCCTTTGGTGTTGTCGCCGTCCGATGAAGTGTTGTTTGCGGGACCGCCGCCCATGTTACCGAAACCGCCAAAGCCTTTTGTCGGGTCAAAGCCGCCTGCGCCTGCCTGCTGCCCTGCGCCGTCCTGCCCTGTTCCGCCTTGCTGCTTGTAGAGTTCTTCCGCGATTTTGTAGGAAATTTGTTTAAGCGCTTCTGTTTTATCTTTAATTGATTGAATGTCGCCGCTTTCCAGAGCTTTGCGTAAATCGGCAATGGCTTCTTCGGTTTTCGATTTATCTTCCGCTTTTATTTTATCGCCGAGATCTTTAATATTTTTTTCCGTGCTGTAGATCATAGAGTCGGCTTCATTGCGAACTTCGGCTCTTTCTCGTTCTTTCTTATCTTCTTCGGCGTGAAGCTCCGCTTCTTTTACCATGCGGTCAATGTCGTTATCGCTTAAGCCGCCCGAACTTTCGATGCGGATTTTTTGTTCTTTGCCTGTGCCGAGATCTTTCGCGCTGACATGAACAATGCCGTTCGCGTCGATATCGAACGCGACTTCAATTTGAGGAATTCCGCGCGGAGCCGGAGGAATGCCGACAAGATCGAAACGACCGAGAGTGCGGTTTTGCGTTGACATTTCGCGCTCACCTTGCAGAACATGAATCGATACAGCTGTTTGACCGTCTGCCGCTGTCGAAAAGATTTGACTCTTACGTGTCGGAATCGTCGTGTTACGTGTAATTAATTTTGTCATTACGCCGCCGAGCGTTTCAATACCGAGCGATAACGGAGTGACATCCAGTAACAGCACGTCTTTTACGTCGCCGCCGAGAATACCGCCCTGGATTGCCGCGCCAGCCGCGACCGCTTCATCGGGGTTAACTCCCTTGTTAGGCTCTTTCTTGAAAAGATCTTTTACAATTTGCTGAACCGCGGGAATACGGGTTGAACCGCCGACAAGAATTACTTCGTCAATTTGTTCCGCGTTAAGCCCTGCGTCGTTAAGCGCCTTTTTGCATGGTTCTTTTGATCTTTCGAGCAGATCTTCGATTAGTTGTTCAAATTTTGCGCGAGAAAGCGATTTTTGAAGATGCTTGGGACCATTTTGATCCGCAGTGATAAAAGGCAGATTGATTTCTGTGGTTTGCATAGATGATAATTCGATTTTCGCTTTTTCAGCGGATTCGCGGAGACGCTGAAGAGCCATGCGATCTTTTCCGAGATCGATGCCTGTGTCCTTTTTGAATTCCGTGATAAGCCATTCCATGACGCGGTGATCGAAATCGTCACCGCCAAGGTGAGTGTCGCCGTTAGTTGATTTTACTTCAAAAACTCCGTCACCGAGTTCAAGAATTGAAACGTCGAAAGTTCCGCCGCCTAAATCGTAAACCGCAATTACCTTATCTTTTTTCGAGTCTTTGTTAAAACCAAAAGCGAGAGACGCGGCTGTCGGTTCATTGATAATTCTTTTTACTTCGAGACCCGCGATTTTTCCGGCGTCTTTTGTCGCTTGACGCTGCGCGTCATTGAAATACGCGGGAACTGTAATTACAGCTTCGGTCACAGGCTCTCCGAGATAATCTTCCGCGGTTTTTTTCATTTTCTGCAGAATAAAAGCGGAAATTTCCTGAGGCGAATATTTTTTTCCTTCAATTTCCACGCGGACATCATCGCCCTGCTCTGTTACGCGATACGGAACCATTTTCATTTCGTTGGAAACTTCCGAAAATCTGCGTCCCATGAATCGCTTGATCGAGTAAACGGTGTTTTCCGGATTAGTGATCATTTGGTTTTTTGCCGGAGCGCCGACAATACGCTCACCCTTGCTTGTGAAACCGACGATAGACGGAGTCGTGCGTCCGCCTTCCGAACTTTGAATAACGACCGGCTCTCCGCCTTCAAGAACGGAAACGCACGAATTTGTTGTCCCTAAGTCGATACCGATAATTTTTGCCATAGTCTTATCTCCTCTTTAATGTATTTAAAAATTTATTTTATGCCTCAGGCATTAAAACTTTTACTTTTGCCGCTCTTATCACTCTTTCTTTTAACATATATCCTTTCATAAGATCTTCCTGAACTGTCGCTTCGCTCACATCAGGAGATTTTTCCATCATTACCGCTTCGTGCATATTCGGGTCGAAAATTTCTCCGGCGGAATTGAAACGCTTTAAACCCCATTTTGCCTCAAGCTGATTTGACAGTCGTTTTTCTATCATTTTGATGCCTTCAAGCAAACTTGCGTAATCGGCAGAACCGGATTGCAAGCTGTTTTCACCGGATTGAATTGCCCGTTCAAAATCATCAATTACTGTGATGATGTCCAACAGCAGACTTTGATTGGCGTATTCAATCGCATTCTGTTTTTCCTGATTCATCCGCTTGCGGAAATTTTCGAATTCCGCCGCTTTCCTGAGAAGTTGATCACGTGTTTCCGCTAGTTGGGCTTCCAGTCCTGTGGCGTTCTGCTCCTGCGCAGACGTGTCCGAAGAAGACACCGCTTCAGTCTGTGCGCTTCCCTGAGCTGCTTCCGCGTTTGCCGCTTTAGCCGCGTTTTCTGTGCCGGTCTCTTCAACAGGAGTCTTCTCCATACCCGGCTGTTCAGTCTGAGTTTCTTGATTTGTCATACTGCTTTCCAATTTCCAAGTTAACTAAAAAATAACTAATTTTATGGGAAGATCCCCACCTATCATAAAAAATACAAAAAAAATGCAAATGGGTCAAGGAAAATCGATAGAAATTTATATAAAAAGTGACTATTTTTTCATAATAGGGAGTTCTCTCTTTGATATCACCAATGAAATGAAAAATCCTCCGAAAAAGACGAGAAATTTGAGACTGTTCCCAAACTTCGGTTTTTGTTACAACCTCAATTAGCGTAGTATTGTAAAAGCAAATTCAAGCGTTTTTATTCTCTTTCTCCAGTATCTCCCCAATACTTGCAATCAAGTAAAGCGGTATAGAATGAAGTTCGTCCATTACGCCGTAATTTCTTAATGTAGTCCGAACGGCTTTTTTGGGATTATACATCTGCCTGTACACATCAAGGCTTTTTGATTTTTTACGGAAGCCGGATTTGACCTCAATCGGGACAATTTCGTTTCGCCATTGAATGACATAATCAACTTCCGCTTCACCCCTTTCTCTGCCCCAATAATACGGTTTATATCCCGCGGCGATTAGTTCCTGTAAAACAAATTGTTCTGTTATCGCTCCGTTAAAAAAACTTAAGATTTCATCGCTGCGTTCATAGATGATTGTTGTATCAATTTCCGCTTTCGCGCAGAAAAGTCCCGTGTCCAGCATATACAATTTGAATGTTCTGTCGTCCGCGAAACTGGCAAGCGGCAGTTTGTTTTCTTCTGTGCGCATAACCTTATAAACAAGACGAGTATTAAACAGCCAGTTCATCGCGTCTTCGTATATATACGCTCTTGCGCTTTCTGTAAGCTCTTTATATACAAACTTTTTTTTCTCCTTAGACAAATGACGCGGAATCGAATTCCAAATCATTTCGACTTTAGGAATATTCAGCGGGAAAATATGTTTCGAAAAATCATCCTGATAACCTGTTAAAATGTTATTTTGAATGGTTCGGACTTCTTTAAAATCTTCACGTGCCGCGAAAGCCGCAACCGCTTTTGGCATTCCGCCGACAAAATAATAAGTTTTTAATAATTTTTCATAATCACCTGAAGTATTACGGATCAATTCAATATCAAGATTTTTAATTGACTGCGCATAGCGTTCTTTACCTGTACCTTCTAAAAATTCAGAAAAAGAAAGAGGGTATAATGTAATACGATCAACCTTGCCCACAGGAAAACTGCCGTAATCCGCGACCCCCAAAAAACTTCCCGCCGCTATTATATGGTATTGCGGAGCATCCTCATAAAAATATTTTAATGAATTTAAAGCTCGCCCTGATTCCTGTATTTCATCCATTATGATTAAAGTATCTTCTGCTTTTATTTCAGAAGCGTATCGATGTTCCAGGCTTTTTATTATATTCTCAGGGCTTATATCATTCTCAAAATAAACAGAAAGATCCGGTTGTTTTTCAAAATTAAGGGATATTACATTTTTATACTCATTTTTTCCGAATTCCTGCATAAGCCAGGTTTTGCCTGTCTGCCGCGCTCCTTGCAGTAACAAGGGCTTACGGTCGGGAGAATCTTTCCATTTCAAAAGATCGTAGTAAACCTTGCGTCTCATATCGCAAATTCTAGTAAAATTAGCTACATTTTTCAAGGGTAAAAAGCAGCTAGAGCTACATTATTCGGGGGTAAAAAGTAGCTAGAGCTACATTATTCGGGGGTAAAAAGTAGCTATTACCACTACTAGGTGACAGTCACTATAAAATATGTTATAGTGAAGAACTTATGTTTCTCAAGCGCCTTACAATTCTTGGTTTTAAATCCTTTGCGGATCGTACAGATATCGAATTTAACGATGGAATCACCGCCTTGCTGGGTCCTAATGGCTGCGGAAAATCGAATGTGGTTGACGCGGTTAAGTGGGTTCTGGGCGAGCACGCTATCAAATCCTTGCGTGCTGAAAAAATGGAAGATGTTATTTTCAGCGGCACGGAAACGCGAAAACCTCTCAATGTAGCCGAAGTTGCCCTTAGTATCGCCAATGATGCGGGACTATTGCCTATGGATATGCCGGAAATCGAGATAAAAAGGCGGCTTTTCCGCTCCGGAGAAAGCGAATATTTTATTAATGGGGCGCAGGTGCGTCTCAAAGATATTCGCGAATTGTTCTGGGATACCGGCGTTGGCAAGGTTGCCTACTCTGTGATGGAGCAGGGAAAAATCGATCAGATACTTTCTTCCAAACCGGACGAACGGCGCTATCTCTTTGAAGAGGCTGCCGGTATTACGCGGTTTAAAGAGCGCGGCGCTGAGGCAGAGCGCAATCTGGCGAAGACCGAAGAAAATATGCGTCAGATGGAAATGGTTCAGAGTGAGGTGAAGCGATCCTACGACAGCCTGAAAACTCAATCCGAAAAAACTTTGAAATACCGTACGCTTCGCGATGAGATTTTCAATTTTGAATTGGACATTCAGCTTTTAAGATTAAAACAGTTTAGATACGAAAAGGACGAGAAAAACGAAACGCTCAGGCGTAAAACGGCAGACCGTGACAGAATACGCGCAGAAATGGAAGCTGAAAATAAAGCGCTGGAAGCGAATATGGACGAAGTTAACTCCATGGAAACGCGTCTTGTCGAATTGCAAAAAAATATTTACGGTCTTGCTCTTGAAAAAAACGCGCACGAAAACGAACTGCGTTTATTCAATGAACAGCGCAGTGAAAATAAATTAAAAATCAATCAGAATGAAGAACGCGAAAAACAAATCACGCAGAAGATTAACGAATTAAATAATGACGCTTTAGAACAGGACGCGACGGTCGCTGATCTTCGCAAACAGTGTGAAAACATTGAAGAAAATATTCTTTCGTTTGAAGAAAATATTCAGCTTGCGGCGACGCGTATCAGCGAAAACGAAAAGGAAGCGCGAAGAGCGGAAGATGATATTCTTAAAATCGAAAAAGATTTAGCCGCTCTTGAGAAAGGTCTTGCAAAAATTACGGATGATATAGTCGAAGAACTTGACGCTGGTTTAAAAAAGGCAGGGTATTCGGCAGTTGAGCGCAAGCACATTGAGGAAGCATTACGTGAAACTTTGGGAAAACTGCGCACATTGCTTTCGGGACGCGAGGCGCTGATTCGCGATCTTGCGTCCGCTGTAAACAATACCGGCGGAGTTGACGCAAAGGAAATAGAGCGCATAACGGATATTTTGCTTGAGGGTTTAGTTGACGCTTCCGCCGGAGCGGATAAAGCTGTCGAACTATTTAATAAGTACCGGGAGCACTCCGCAACCTTTATTGATGAATTTCTCGCTCCGGAAGGTATTATCACCAAAAAACGCGCGATTGATTCACAAATCAGAAACGAAAAAGACGGTATCGAAGAGCGCCGTCTGCGCATTAAAACTTTACGCGATGACAACATCAATCTTATGGCGAAGATCGATGAATATCGCGTAACGCTGGAAAACTTGAAAGTAAACCGCGCTCAGATGAAAGCCCGCGCCCAGTCTGCCGAAGAGCAGGCGCGTTTGATAAGGCGCGAATTATCGGGACAGGAAGGACTTCTTATTAATATTCGCGAAGAACTTTCTCTTTATCGCGGCAAATTGGAAGAAGTTGACGGGAGAATCGCGGCGGCGCAGGAAGAAATTGCGGGTATCGGACAGAAAACATCTGAGCTGACAAAAGAACTGGAAACGCTTGAAAAAGATATTCGCAAAAGAAATGACAATGTCGCCGGAAAAAAAGTTGTGATCAATAAAAGAATGGCGGAACTTTCTAAAGTACAGGAAGCGCTTGAAAAGATACATCTAGAATTGGTTCAGGCGGAAATGGAAATTAAAAATATTCAGGAGAATTTCCGCGAGACACATTCGAGGGATCTGCTTGAATTTGAGGAACGTATTTTTACGATAACGACAGCTCCGGCGGAGTTACGTGAAAAACTTACGAACGCGCGCGCGAAAATGAAAGAGTTGGGTTCCGTTAACTTAATGGCGCCTGAAGAATTCGCGGAAACAAAACAGCGTTACGAATTTTTAAGTAATCAATTAGAGGATTTGGAAAAAGCGCGGAAAGATTTGCTCGATCTTACATCGGAAATCCGCCAGGAATCATCAAAATTATTTCTTGATACTTACAATCGCATTAAGAAAAACTTCCATAATATGTTCAGACGGCTTTTTGGCGGCGGACGCGCGGAATTGCGTCTTTCCGATCCGAATCACGTGCTTGAGTCGGGTATTGAAATCCTCGCTCAGCCGCCCGGTAAAAAGCTAGAACATTTAAGCCTGCTTTCCGGCGGTGAATGTTCAATGACCGCGGTCGCTCTTCTTTTCGCGACGTACATGGTAAAGCCGAGTCCCTTCTGTTTGTTAGACGAAATTGACGCGGCGCTTGACGGTCAAAATGTCGGGCGCTTTGTGCATCTTTTGCGTGAGTTCAGCGATACAAGTCAGTTTGTCGTTATTACGCATAACAATAAAACCACTACAGGCGCGGGAACGCTTCTCGGTGTCACCATGGAAGAGCCGGGCGTAACAAAATTGATAGGAGTTCGTCTTGAAAACGAAGAACTGGCAATTGTCGGCGATCCGCCGCAAAACGAACTTTGGGACGCGGACGGAAAGTTTGAGGAAGAAGATGTTCCTCCCGAAGCGGGAATGGAGCTTCCTGTCGGCGTTAACGATCCCAGAAAAGTAACTCCCGAGCAGTTAAGACCAATCAGAGCAAAGGTGAAAAAAGACTGATTTTTTCATACTTAGACAAACAAAAAAAGCGGAACAAACGCTCCGCTTTTTAAATTCGATTAAAAGTTTTTATGTTAACTTTTCAGCTACTTTGTCGCCGCGGTAAAACGCGCCCGTCTTGATGAGCTTGTGTCTGTTACATTTTTGCTTTGATTTGCCGCTGTGCGCTCTGCGTTGCTTATGCGGCGCTGCGGCGTTGGGTGGGTTTTTCCGAATCCCGAACCGGATGTTTGGACGCTTGCTAATGATTCTAACATCGTAATTAATCCGTTGGGATTGTAACCTGCCAAAGCCATGAGCTCCATTGCTTTTTTGTCGGCATCATATTCCTGCGTTTGAGAATAACCGCTGTTCACCATTGTTTGAACAATTTCACCGACAGTTTCGTTAAAAACTTCGGTTAATTGATTTACGTTCATTCCCGTCACGGCGCCGACTGTTGCCGTGCCTGTTACTAAAAGCGCCTGTGTGATTCTGCTGTTCTTGATTGCTTTAATGCCGTGCATCAGTTGAATGTGAGCGACTTCATGAGCTATTACGCCCGCGAGAGCGTCTTCAGATTTTGTAGAGTTGATGAGTCCGCGTGTAATGAAAATGTGTCCGCCTGATGTCGCGAACGCGTTGATTTCATTTGAGTCAAGAATCGCGACATGGTAGCCGCTGTATATTTCCGGGCGCGGCGAATTGATGGTAATCGCGCCGCATATATTGTTAAGATACGCGGTTAATGCGGGATTCCCGTTCCATAATTTGTATGTACCAAGAATATTGGCGGCTACAGCTCTTCCGATGTAGTATTCCTGTTCCGGAGTGATTTCTTCCGCGGCGCTGCCGATTGCTCTGGCTGATGTACTGATTGCGTTTACCGTATTTTGATTTACTGAGCCTGACGCTCCCGCTGTCTGCGCTCCGACAACAACTAGCTTTGAAAAAAACTGACATGATATAAATAACCCCGAGATAACTACAATTATCAATGTAAAAATGATCTTTATTTTCATTAATTATCTCCCATGCGTAAACGGCCTTCTTCTAAAAATCGTTTTAACGCAGTTTCATCAACTGTAATCGTTTCAACTCTGTCGACATCGGCATAATTTAAACTTCTATTTTGATTTCTGAATGAATTTTCAACTTCCTGATTAAATCCTTTTCCAGCGAGTGCAACCTCTTTTGCTGTCGCTGTGCTTGACGCTCCCGATGTTACCTGTTTTGCGGACATATTCGAGGATGCTGTCCACCCGGTTACCGAAGAATTTGCCGCGCTTCGAATTTGTACAAATCTGCCGTTAACGCTTACAACTGTTACGCGATCTCCGTATTTCAACTTTCCTGTGGTATTTGCAAAAAACCCGGTAGAAGATTTCAGAGAAACTTCCTTAACCGCAACATACAGGGTTCCGCCTGCGCGTACTTGCGCGGCAGCCAATCCGGTGATAAATATTACCAGACAAAAAATAATAGGAATTTTCTTCATTTTCTACACCTCTCCATTCTATATCTTACAATTAATAATAAAATAATCAACCGTCTTAATGGTTACTTTTCTGTTAGATTGTCTACGCCGTCATCCCATTTTTTATCATCCGGCGGAGACATGATGAAATCTTCGCATCTTTTTAGATATTTTTTCGCTGTATTGTCGGCGTGACTAAAGCACTCAATGTTTTCATTGATAATCGATTGAAAGATTTTTTGGGCGGCGGCGAATTCTTTTTTTTCATAGAGATTGAATGCCCGTTCCCATTCTTTTACCATTTCGATCATTTCCGGCGTTGCTTCGTCGGCGATGTCAAGCAATTCATAAAGACGGATTGGCGTATTGACACCGACAACTCGCACTCTGCTTAACGGACGCACGATAAATTCATCGCCGATCTGCGCTCTTGTGTATTCGCTCATCAAAATGCCGCCTGTGTCATACTGTTTGTTGACTCCCTCAAGCCGCGCCGCGAGATTGACGGCATTGCCCATGATTGTGTAGTCCATTTTGTTTGGCGTGCCCATGTTGCCGACAACCATGTCGCCTGTGTTGATGCCTAGCCGCGTAAAAATCGGGGAAAGATCATTTGTGCTTGTGATTACGCCCTTCTTTGCCATAGCAGTCATTACTTCAGGCGTGATGAGCCCAAGCAACAGCGCCTCACGGTTAATTGCCTTTTCCGCTTTTTTCATTTTGATTGTCGCCCTGCACGCGAGCGCGGCGTGGTTTTTCATGTACAGCGGCGCTCCGAAAAACGCGATTATCGCGTCTCCTTCGTATTTGTCGATTGTTCCCTGATTGTCGAGGACGATATTGCTCATTCTTGTCAGATAAAAGTTAAGCAGTTCTACAAGTTTCGCAGGATCACCTAACGCTTCCGAAAATGTTGAGAATGCGCGGATGTCGGTAAAGATCGCGGTCATTTCTCTTTTTTCACCGCCGAGTTTTAATTGCGATGGATCAAGAATGAGCTGATCTACAACTTTCGGCGACAGGTACTGCGAGAAAGCCGATTTGATGAAACGTTTTTGACTGCCTTCTGTCGCGTAATTGTAAAGCGTTACGGTGACAAAAGCCGCGAGCGTTCCCGCAAGGTACGTGATCATCGGCAGCCAGAGTCCCGCGAATTGATATGAGACAAACGCGCTTATGATTATTAAGGCAATGACGATAATCATTCCGCCGACTGAAAACGTTATGCGATTTGAGAACATGGTTAATCCGATTATTAAAATTACAGCCGCAAAAAGAATAAGCATATTAAGCGGCTCGGAACTTTCGCGGATAAAATCGTTCTGAAGCATATTATCAAGCATCGTTATGTGACATCCCATTCCCGGATAAAACGCCGCAATCGGCGTATTGAATATATCATAAAGCCCTTCCGCGTAAACGCCGAAGAAAACATAAGTGTCTTTAAAATTATCCGGAGCTAAAAATTCATCTGTTGACATATACTCTTTATCATTTTTTAAATACGCTTCGGCGCTTAATAAAATATTACTTGCTCTGTAGGGAATATATCTGTCAATCTGACCGCGGTAGCGCAAAATAGCGTTGCCGTTTTTATCAACAGGAATTGAAATTCCATCCCAATTAATCAGGCTGTTTTTTTTATCATAGCTTAGCTGCAGGTTTTTTCCCGAGACAACAAGCGATGCTGAAGAAAACCCGGGAACAGCCTGTCCGTCAAACAGAGTAAAAGGTCTTAGTCTGCGGATGACACCGTCGGAATCCGGAACGCCCGTTACGCTTCCTAAAGCTCCCGCCGAGTCTCTCAATCCCTCGATCGGATACAAAGCTAATTCGGTAGAACATTTTAAACATGTACATTCGAATTTGTCGAAAGCGCAGCGGCAGTCTTTACATAAACCAACGCTATACTTGTTAAGTAAATCGCCGAAATTACTGGTTTCAAACAAAGGCGCGTTTAAATCCTTCAGCCAGTGTTGTTCGTTGCCTGCCTGACTGCTGAACATGACAGTCATCACTACGTGACCGTAATCTTTTGAAGCTCTGATAAAAGCGGCGTCATCTTCCCATGTGCTTAAGCTGCGCAACGCGTCAATAACAACTCTATTTACAGATCTTTGAGAATCTCCAAACCCTTGTCCGGTTCTGGACGGTCTGCTTCCCGCTCCTTCCGCCCGAACTGTACGGGACTGTTCCGTGTTGTTCGTTTCGGCCGCTTCCAGCGCCCGAACCGCGTTATCAATTATTTCATCCTGCTTTGCGTTACGGTATACGGACGGTTCTGAAAAAATAAAATCGAAAGCAATTGATTTTGCGCTGCTTGCGTTCATGTAATCTACAACTTCGGCATAAGCCTGCCGGGGCCATGGCCAGCCCCATCCTCTTTCCCGCTGCGCCCAATTCAGGCTTTCCTGATCAACCTGAATTACAATTATTTCATCTGAAGCGCGGCTGAAAGATGTGTCAGCCCAGAATCTGACTCTTACATCATAAGTCAAATATTCCAGAAAATTAAAAGCTCCCAATAGATGCAGACCCATGATTACCAAAAACACAAAAACTGTGATAATCAGCGCTGCGAAAGGTTTTCCGATTCTATTATTTTTTACCATGTTACTACCCTTTTTATTTAAAATTTATATATAATTATAGTAGAGGTTAGCATGGATATAAAGCAAAAAAAATCACATTTAAAAATGGTGTGGATTGTGACAACAGTGGTTTTTTGTCTGTTGTTTACTTTTGCGATAATTCCCGGGGCGCTGGCGCAGTCGACCGCTCCTTCTGCTGAACAGCAGTTTGAGATTCGGGATTATTACAATACAATTCAAAGTGTTTTTAATTTTATTCTCAGAAATTATGTTGAAGAAGTAAATCCAAATATTCTTTTTGAAGGCGCAATGAACGGAATGTTCGGAGCGCTGGACGATCCCTATTCGGTATTTTTAACAGAGTCCGATATGTCCGATCTGACTGATACTACTCAGGGAAGTTTCGGCGGAGTCGGGCTTAACATTACGCAGTCGGTCGGACCGCGTTCTGACGGAAAACCGCGGTATGTAGAAGTTGTTTCTCCCATTGAGGATACTCCGGGATGGCGGGCAGGAATCAACCCCGGCGATTTTATCGCTGAGATTGACGGTGTGCTGACCGATACGCTTACGATGGACGAAGTCCTTTCAAGATTGAGAGGGACGCCGGGAGAGAGCGTTCGTCTTTTGATCAAACGCGGAGAAAGAATGGAATTTCCGTTAACGGTTGTCAGAGCTATTATCGAAGTGCCGACTGTTAAACACGCCATGATAGGAGACATTGGTTATTTGAAATTGATAACATTCACTCCGTTTACGCTGGATCGATCAAAAGAAGCGATAATGGAATTCCGCAGTAAAAATTATAAAAGTTTGATACTTGATTTACGCAACAATTACGGCGGACGTTTAGATTCCGCAATAGATATTTCCAACATTTTTCTTGACGGCGGATTGGTAGTGCGTACCAGATCGAGAATTCCGACGGAGAACCGCGACTTTACCGCAAAACGCGCTTCGCTTGTTCCATCCGATATTCCCGTTGTTGTGCTGATCAACAGAGGTTCCGCTTCCGCTTCCGAAATTGTCGCGGGCGCATTGAAAGACAGAGGACGCGCGTATCTTGTCGGAGAAAATACTTTTGGAAAAGGATCTGTTCAGCAGGTTTTTCCTCTAAGTAAAACGGGTTTTAAAATTACGGTCGCGCGTTATTTTACGCCTAGCGATGTCAACATTGATAAAGTAGGAATTCCGCCTGATCGCGAAATTAACTTTCCCGAATTTACCTTAGAAGACGCGGACAGAATGAATAAGCTGATCAATGATAATAAAATTCCGCCGTTTGCGGCGCAGAGTCCGAACGCGACCGCGGCGCAGGTTGAAGTATTTGCCCGGACGCTTGGGAGAGAATACGGTCTTGACTTGTCGCTTTTGAAACGCATGATTAGAAACGAACTGAACAGGACATCAATCGCTCCGGTTTATGATTTAGAGTACGACATACAGTTACAGGAAGCGCTGAACATCATACGTGACGGTTCATACCAAAATTTGATGAAGAACGCGAGGACATTAAAAGCCATACAGGAAGAAGCCCAATTAAAAAGAGCTGTGGAAGGGTGATAGTCACCCATGAAACAGTTTATGTTAAAAACAACGCCTGACAGGAGCGGGTGTATCGATCTTAAAGGAGACGATTTTCACTACCTTGTCCGTGTCCGCAGACTTGCCGTCGGAGAATTTTTCTCCGCGCTTTTGCCAAACGGAGAAAGCGCATCGATGCAGGTTGTTTCGATAAAGGACGGGGTTCTCACTTGCAGGGGTGACAGAGACGGTGACAGACGTGGTGACAGAGGTAGTGACTGTCACCGGCGCATCATTTTGTTTCAAGCGTTACCGAAAGCCGATAAGATGGATTTGATTGTGAGGCAGGCGGCGGAGAGCGGGATTGCGGAGATCGTTCCTTTTGTGTCGGAATTTTCAGTAGCGAAGACGAGCGCTTCAGGGCAGAAATTTTCGCGGTGGGAGCGCATCATTAAAGAGGCAAGGCAGCAGAGCGGCTCACTTGTCCCGACGGTACTGCATGAGCCTTTGTCAATGAACGGGCTTTTTTCTTACTGGCAGGCGGTTAAAGAGGAATCAAACGCGGTTGGTTTGCTGTTTCATCATGAAGAAGCAGGTATAGCGGCGGCGGACGCGGACAATGCGATCGGCGTGAAGGGACTTGAATATAAAAGCCTTCATGGTTATCTTGATAGAAGCTCGGGTATTGTTGTGATAATAGTAGGACCGGAGGGCGGATTTTCCGATAAGGAAGTGTCGCTTTTTTTAGATAGTGGTTTTAAACCATTTACGATCGAGGGGAGCGTTTTGCGGACAGAGACTGCCGCGCTTTATTGCGCAGCGGCGGTCAGAATTATTTTACTGGAGAGAGAAGCGTGGGAGTTGAAGAAACAGAGTTAGAACAAAAAGACCTCAAACAACGGGTTGATTTCCTGAAAGTTCCTATTGATATAGTTGCGCCTGAAAACCTAAGTGACGTTATATACGATCTTTTAAAGGATAAAAAAGAGCACAATCTTGTGCTGCTCTCTCTTTGGGATTTATTACGCGTAAGAAGAAACAGTGATTACCGTTATTATGTGACAAGAGCGTCTCTTGTTATTCCGATTTCTAAAAGTTTGATCAGCGGTATTAAATTTTTAACAGGGAAAAAAGCGCATCGGTATATGCCGTTTGATTTTATTATCAGTATGCTGACCGCTCTTGAAAATCGTGAGCTGTCATGTTATCTGCTCGGCGGAAAAACCAGAGTATTGGAAAAGACGGAAAAAAATCTAAAGCAGACATTTCCAAGATTGCGTATTGTCGGGCGTTTCACGGGAAATTATAAGAAACAGTATGAAGCGACAATTATCAAAGCAATAAAAAAATCGTCGCCTTCGCTTCTGCTTGTCGGTAAAAGCATCCGGGGCGGAGAACGCTGGATAGCAAAAAATAATATAGCGCTCGGTCACGGAATGAGATTGTGGTGCAGCGATATTTATGATGTTTTCGCCGAGAAGAAAAAACATCCGTCACGATCTTCGTTTGATAAAGGATTTGAATGGGTGGGTTATTGTTTCCAAAATCCGTTTAAATTTTTCAGAATATTTCCGTATATCGGTTATAAGTTTTTATTATTGTTTTATAAACTGTTTAGAAAGTAACAGGCTGTCACAGCCATAAATAAATTTTGTGAACTTTTGAACAAAGAAATAATGTACCAAATGAAAGAAGTGAAATTCCCAAACCGCATCCGATCCAATTATCAGTGCCTAATAAAATATTTCTTCCGATTAACGTGAGGCTGACTCCGATTGCGACATTGATATATTCTTTGGAATCGCGGGTTTTTGCCGCGATGAAAAAACTTACCATTGTGGTTATGAAAACGACTAGTTCGATCAATCTGAATGTTGTGATATATCCGCTTGTCATGTTAAAACCTGTGTCCCATGAATGAACGTCAATAGGAACGCCAAGTGTAATTACCAATGCCGCAACAATAATGATAAAAATCGCGTTTCGCGCTTTTTGAACATCCAACCCCGCCGCGCATAACCCCGCGGTAAAGAGTGAAAAAACCCCGAAAAAGCGCACGAACAACAGAACCTTTGTCGTAATTCGAAGGTAAAAAGAGGGAAAATTAAAAACAAAATCAAGAGGCAGAAACAGCCGTAAAGCTTCAAGAGAGAGAGAGAGAGCGAAAAAGGCGATATACAAAATTTCCGGCGTTGGTGTTCTTTCAAAAAAAGCGTGGATCAGGATCATCCCGACCAGAGAAAAAACAGCCGCGAGAACCAACGCCGTGTGAACAGCGTAATAGTTGTTTCCTATTATCATTCCGGTAAAAAATTGAAAATAATAATCCGGTCTTTGGGAGTTTTCTTCGATTTCCGGATATATAGGCACTGTCAGAAATGACGCCGCTATTATCAGCAGAATGACTGCTATGCAGAAAAAAATTCCTGTTTTTAGAAAGATATTTCTTTCGGAAAGTGTCATGCCGATAACTCCAATTGATGCCGGTTACCGCTTAAAGTGTCAGTCACCGCTTAAGGCGTCAGTCACCATTTCAGTCACCAATTGGAGTTTATCTTAAGTATCTTTTTTTCTCAAGCCAATAAATTTAATACCGATAATAAGAATTAAGGGGAACTATGTTTTTGAAAAAGGCAGTTTTGGCTGTATTTCTGATAATTTTCACTAGCGTTTCCGCTCTTTGGGCGGGGGATTCCGCTATTTTTGTTGATTTAGGTTTCTCTCCGGACGGCAGGACATTTATGTTCGGTCAGTACGGAGTGAAGTCTTCGTCCTTGTATCCATGGGCGGAAATATATGTAGTAGATGTAACAGGCAACAATTTTGTTCCGGGCGGCAGAGCCTCGCTTACTCAGCCTTCCGCGATAAAGGCAGGTCAAGACGGACGTGGTGTTTTTCTTCAATTAGTTGCTGCGAATTCAAGTTTGATAAACCGGTATAATATCAATAATCAAAATCAAGGATTACCCCTCTATATTTCCAGAGAAGAAAATCCGCCGGCTTACGGCGAAACAATCACTTTCCGTGACTTTCTCTCCGGAAAAAAGTATGAAGCGAAGTTAATCCCAACGATCACAGGCGGCGGTCAAAATGTAAGATCGCAGTTTTATATCGATCTTTCCGTTAATTCAAAAGGGCAGGTAAAACCATACAGGGTCGGCAACAGTCATGTTACGCGAAACGGAATAGCGCAGTACAATATAAAAAGAGTCGTCATTAACGACGGCGGCAATTCAATTATTTTTGTTATTGAGATGAAAAGAGTTGTTTCTGACGGATTTGAAATCCGGTATATGGTAGAAGCGGTTCAATTATAAAACAGAAAATTATCTTTTGTTAATTTAAATTTAAGGTAGCTTTTCCAAAAACTGATGTTTTGGGAAAGCCTCAATTTGGTAAATTTAAATTTTCGCATAACCAGCTGACAACCGCTTTTACGCGTATATCAATAGCTTCGGCGATGTTTATATTTGCCGCGATAAACATCGGTATATCAATTCCTGCCATTCCGTAGATTAGTATTCCCTCTTCAATCGGTTCTACATAGACGGTCATCGCGAACTTTTCCGCTCCCATAACCGGAAAAAATATATACCATATAGTTGCCGTATTGATTAATTTGTAGGTTATTCCGCGGGAATCGGTTGAAAATTCTCCTCTAAAATAAGCGCTTCCAAAGGCGTTATCTTTAACACGCACATATAATATTTCAGAGGAAGGAAGAACCGATACGGGCGGGGGATTGGGAATAGGGTTGTTTCTGTTTGGAGTTTCGATATAAAAGCTTTCTTCAAAAATTCTGATTAGCTTGTTTCTTGACGGTGAATAAACAAAGTTATTTTTTAAATTCTCGATTTTTCTGACAGCGTTGTAAATATCAAGTTTATCAAGCTGTCTTTTATTGTAAGGCAGCACAATCAACGCTTCAATAAACTGTGCCGGTACTTTTTTCAAAATCGATCCCATTAGATCAATTCCAAAAGATGAAGAAGGAATATATGACGGGGTTTCATGCCGGAAAAAAGTATTTCTGATTCCTCCGGTAATAAAAACATCCTGTCTTTGACTTTCTGTAAGATTGGGAAATAATTCATCAAGAGATCTGGGAGGCTCCGCATACAATATTGAGAAAACGAAGAGTGACAGCAAACATATCAAAGTGATCCTATTCATCTATGTATTACACCGTCCGCATTGTCACACTCTATCTGTCTGAAAACCTGAGTTACAAACGCCTTATCTTCATATAAAAAACGCACGTACAATACGGCTTTCGGATTGTCGCGTTCCCAGAGACCGTCTTTTTGTTGTTCGATTGCCAAATCCAGCCACTCGGATTGATTTAACGGCTTCTCTGAGCGTTGCTGCGTAAAGAGATATACCCCTTGCGGCAACGATACCATTTGAGGGGGAGCTGTCTCCTGCGGCTGGGGCGGAGCGGCGGTGTTTTCTGCGGGACGCCCGGCAAACTCAAGCGAGTCGAGTAACAGCTCCTTATCAGGCTCAATGCTCTTGCTCTGCCGGAGGTTCAACTTGTAGCAAAATAGGAGTTCATCTTTGGGAGATTCCGGCGCCGCTGCCTTCTCTTCGAGTGGAATTTTCGAATAATTTAGCGGGGCGCGCAGGTGGAGCTTCATTAATGGCGAATTTTCCATCCCGTAATTGTATCAAACCACAGGGTAACTGTCACCTCCGCTACATATAGCGCCCTTTTTTTTATTTAAACGCTATATATGGTAGAGGTTACTGACATCAAAAAAAAACATTGACAGTTTTAATATCCTCACCTACTATTAATGTATGGCAGATATTCAATTTCTAGATGATGCTAATTTTGGACTGTATCGCGATCTTATTTACGCGGAAAGCGGTATTACTTTCACACCCACCAATCGTTCAATTTTGGAGAGCAGGTTGAAGGAGCGTCTTCGTGAAAGAGGCGCTACTTCCGTAAGTGTATATCTTGATAAAATCAAAGCCGATAAGGAAGAACTTAAAGGTTTTTTAGATTCTATTACGACTAACTTAACGCGGTTTTTTAGAAATCAGGCGCATTTTGACGCGCTGGAAAAACATGTTATCCCTGAATTGATGAACAACATAAAGAAGTTACCCAGTACGATCAGAATTTGGAGCGCCGGCTGTTCTACAGGTGAAGAGCCTTATACTATCGCCATGTTATTAAATGAGATTCTTCCAAAATCATGGAATTTTGAAATCCTTGCCAGCGATATTTCCCTTAAATGTTTAATGACAGCGAAAGAAGGTTTTTACGCTGAAAGCCGTATTGTCGGTATTCCCGATAATTATCTCGCGAAATATTTTGACAAGGTAGACGGCGGTTTTAAGATTCATTCTGATATTCATTCAAAAATCAAATTTGACTATCATAATTTAAAGAATGATTCAGGACAGAGGAATTTTGATATCGTTTTTTGCCGGAATGTTATCATTTATTTTGATGAGGTGGCGCAGACGGCAGTTATGGGACGTTTTTGGGATGCAATGGCTCCAAAATCGTTCTTGTTTATCGGACATTCAGAGTCCCTTTTCGGTATGGACACAAAATTTGAGTTTTTAAAGACCGAGTGGGCAACTTTATATCGAAAATTTACTTAGGAGTTTCTCGTGGCAGATGAAATATCAGTCTTGATTGTAGACGATTCAGCGTTAATGCGTAATCTTATTGGACGTATGGTCGAGGATACGCCGGGGCTTGTTGTTGCGGATAAAGCAATGAACGGTCATTTTGCACTTCAAAAAATTCCCCGTTGCAATCCGGATATCGTAATTTTGGATCTGGAAATGCCGGAAATGAACGGTATCGAATTTTTGAAAGAAAGAAAAAAGCAAGGGATTGATATTCCTGTTGTAATTCTTTCTTCCATTGCGGCAAAAGGCGCGGAAATTACCATGGAAGCGCTTGCGCTTGGAGCGAGTGACTTTATTCAAAAACCTTCAGGCTCGATTTCCGAAGATATTCATGTTGTTAAAGACAATGTTATTGGCAAGATATTTGGTTACGGCGGCGCTTACCGCAAAACTAAAGGAAAAAAGCTGCTTACTCCGTCTGAGTACTCAGCGAAGACTCCTTCCGCGAAAGCTTCGGATATAGCGATTCATTTTAACCTTGCGGTAGCCGAGCCGGTAGCGCCCGCGACTCCGCCCTCTCAGGTTCGTAAACCCGGAAAAACCGAGATCATCGCGATCGGTATCAGTACAGGCGGTCCCGACGCTCTTCGTGTTGTTTTTGCGGCTCTGGATCCCGATTTGAGAGTGCCGATAGTTGTCGTACAACATATGCCGGCAGGCTTTACCCTTGAATTCGCAAAGAGCCTTGATCGTATTTGTCCGCTGGATGTCAAAGAAGCCGAAGAGGGCGACGAAATCAAACCCGGCAGAATCTTAATTGCCCAAGGCAACAAGCATCTCGAAGTCGAGAAGAAAACTGCCGGTTCTGTTGTTCATCTTTCCGATACACCGCTTGTTTCCGGTCACAGACCTTCCGCCGACGTGCTTTTCTCATCGGTAGCGATGAACTACACCAACAATGCTCTTGGCGTAATCATGACAGGCATGGGACGTGACGGCGCTCAGCATCTCGGCACGATTTACAAACAGGGCGGCATGACCCTCGGTCAGGACGAAAAGAGCGCTGTTGTATACGGAATGCCCCGCGTTGCCTACGAAATGGGTCACGTAATGGAACAGGTTTCTCTCGAAAACATGGCTCGTCGTATCTGCGATGTAGCGAAAACGCCGAGATAGATTTTTGTTTTATTCGAAATTATAGCTTAGTTTGTCATATAACTTGTTATCAGATAGATAATAAACTATAGTTTAGTGGTTATGGCAGTTGTTGACATAATAGAAGACAAAGAAAAATGCGATAAAATCAGGTTTATTTCGTTTATTATTCCTGAGTTTGCCCGGTCATATAAAATGAACAAACCTGATGCGTATTTATATTTTAAAAAATACGGCGGACTGGATTTTATTTTTAAACATTGGCGGGCTTTGCATACAGATAATCCGTTTTGTGCAGTAAGAGATATTTACGAAATTTGCCGTCAAAATGGCGGAATGCGCTGATTGTCTATCATGGAAGTTATATTGAAGTATCAGTTATTGATTTAGTAAAATGTGAATTGAAACGCAGTTTGGCTTGTTATTTGTCACCAACTTTGATCGTTATACTGCTTATGGGATAAGGAGTTAGCTCAGTTTTTCTCGGAATAAAACGGTATGTTTAGGGGTTTCATAATCGATTAAGCGTCAACAGTAATGTTAACGCTCAATTTCATTCAGGCTCCAGGCTCTTTTCTATTCTTAATTACCGACAATCATACTTATATCGTTTCGTAATGTTTCCAATGCTTTTGTGTCATTACCTTGTACCCAATATCCTTTTTCTAAATATTCTGCTTCTATTTTTATTATTAACTGAGTTCGATTAGGA